>ENA-OQDT01000345-OQDT01000345.1-human-gut-metagenome-genome-assembly--contig:-NODE-345-length-30643-cov-4.185902_pt1 | contig 30643 bp, 27 predicted proteins | sample MGYA00242786_ERZ504617 | MGnify/ENA primary metagenome ERZ504617 (study PRJEB26092, sample SAMD00036337) | human gut metagenome | host: Homo sapiens | study: EMG produced TPA metagenomics assembly of...
AGGTATCTCCAGGCACTGTCCATTACCGGATCGATCACCTTTGCAGCTGCACTTCCGATCACAATGGGTATTGGCGTTGGCGCCGCATGTCCGGTTCTTCTTTCCTCAATCGGAACGAACAAGAACGGAAAGCGTACTGCTCTGATCTATCTGCTGAACGATTTATTTGGTATGATTTTCTGGTCCATCGTATTCTATTCTGTAAATGCCATCGTGCATTTCCCATTTATGGGTGAAATTATGTCACCTTTCCGTGTGGCACTTTTGAATACGGTATTCCGGCTTCTGACGATCCTTGTTCTTGCTCCATTTATCGGCAAGATTGAAAAGCTTGTCTTCTTCCTTATTAAAGATACCGATGAAGACAACGAAGAGCAGGCAGATTTCGATCTTCTTGAGGAACGTTTCCTCAATTATCCGCCACTGGCAATCACACAGAGCCAGCTTGCAGTCAACGGAATGGCAAAGAAAGCATACAAAAATATCCGTCGCGCCCTTGCACTGCTGAAAGATTTTTCAGATAATAAGTTCAACAAAATTCAGGAAAAGGAAAATCTGATCGACAAATACGAAGATAAACTGGGAACCTATCTGATGCAGCTCAATATGCACGACCTGACACCGGAACAGTCCAAACAGACCGCCAAGTTCCTTCATACGATCAGTGATTTTGAACGTCTGGGTGACCATGCAGTCAATATTTCCCGTGTTGCACAGGAACTTCATGAAAAATCACGTATTTTTTCAGATGCAGCCAAATACGAGCTTCATGTTCTTGAATCCGCATTAAAAGAGCTCCTTGATCTCACGATCAATTCATTTGTAGATGAAGACCTTGTAAATGCTGCCAAAGTAGAACCGCTTCGCGAACTGATCGGTATTTTATGCAACGATTTGAAAATGCGTCATATTAAAAGGCTCCGTAACGGGCAGTGTGATCTGAACACCGGATTTGCATTTAACGATCTGCTCACCAACTATGATCGTATTGCAGCCCACTGTTCTAACATTGCCGTTGCGATCCTGGAACTGGATTCTTCCAATTTCGATATGCACGAATACACTAAGAGTGTACGGAAATTGAAAGACAACAATTATGTATCCACCTTTGATTATTACGAGCAGAAATATAATATCAACGGTTATCAGCCGGAAGCGGAACAGGATACAAAAGCAGACCGCCAAAAACCCGGTCAAAGACTGTTGAAGCCAAAAAATAATCTTGCAACGAGAAAGGAATCTGCTGTAATGTCTTCTTTAAATATTTCATCACAGGCGCACATTGCCAGTCAGTCCGTCATCCTAGGTGATGTCACCATCGGTGCAGACTCAAGTGTGTTCTATTATGCCGTTGTCCGCGGTGATGAATCGTCTATCACGATTGGCAAGCGAAGTAATATCCAGGATAACAGTACCGTCCATGTAGATTACGGTTTTCCGACCGTTATCGGTGATGATGTCACTGTTGGTCACAACTGTGTGGTCCACGGCTGTACAATTGGTGACGCGTCTCTAATCGGGATGGGAAGTACGATTTTAAACGGTGCAAAGATTGGAAAGCATTGCCTGATCGGTGCCGGAAGTCTGGTTACTCAGAACACAGTTATTCCGGATGGAATGCTGGTTATCGGAAGCCCGGCAAAAGTAAAAAGACCTCTTACTGAGGAAGAGATCCAGTCAATTTATAAAAATGCTGCGGATTATGTTGCATTATCGGCTGCGCAGTTTGAATAGAATATCAAATCTGAAATATGTACACTAGTAAAAAAAGTATCGAAAATCATTTATGTTTGATTTTCGATACCTTTTTTATCTACTACAACACTTTATTTTTCATCCACGATCTGGAACACATAGAATTTAAGATAATACGATTCTTCTGCCGACCACAGAATCGGATGATCCGGCGCCTGTGTCCGGTATTCTACCTGTCTGATCCTCTTATGCACATTCTGCGCTGCCTGGTGGATCGTCTTCGTAAAAAGCTCATAATCCATAAAATGCGAGCAGGAACAGGTTGCCAGATATCCGCCTGGTTTTACCAGCTTCATTCCGCGCATATTGATCTCACGATATCCCTTTGTCGCATTCTTGATCGTCTTACGGGATTTGGTAAATGCAGGTGGATCCAGGATTACCACATCATACTGCTTTCCTTCTTCTTCCAGCTTTGGAAGCAGGTCAAATACATCTGCACAGACAAATTCAACTCTATCCTCTAATCCATTGAGTCTTGCGTTCTCTCTTGCCTGTTCTATGCCAAGTTCTGAAGCATCTACACCTGTCACATGCTTTGCCCCTGCAATCCCTGCATTCAGCGCAAAAGAGCCTGTGTGCGTGAAGCAGTCCAGCACCTCTGCATCCTTGCAAAGTCTCTGGATTGCCAGACGATTGTATTTCTGATCCAGGAAAAATCCTGTCTTCTGTCCGTCTTTGACATCAACCATATATCTGACACCATTTTCCACAATCTCAACTTTGGTATCAAATTCCTCACCGATAAAGCCTTTGACTCTCTCCATGCCTTCATTCTGACGAACCTTTGCATCGCTTCGTTCATACACGCCACGGATCGTAATTCCATCTTCTGAAAGTACCGCTTTCAGAATGTCCACGATTTCTTCTTTCATCCGGTCAATTCCGAGTGCAAGAGACTCTACAACCAACACATCCGAGAATTTATCAATCACCAGTCCGGGAAGAAAATCCGCTTCCCCGAAAATCACACGACAGCTTGATGTATCTACTGTCTTTTTCCGGGTATTCCCACGCATCTCTCACCCGCATTTCCAGAAATGCATGATCGATCTCCTGATCCTGCTTTCTTGTCATCATACGGATCCGGATCTTAGAATTCATATTGATAAATCCTCTTCCCATTCCGTACCCGTCAAAATTCATGGACGATCACAATATCACCATTCTCAAATTCTCCCATAATCGAATCAATTTCATTATCGAATATCCAGGCGCCGCCTGATTTCAGCAGACGTCCCTCACCCTTTTTCAATGTCACTATAGCCTGACGCATCTTTTCTCCTTCCACATACTCTTACGTATTCTTCCTCAAATATTATCCACGGAGTCCTGCAATAATCCGACCTGGATAAAGCAGAAGATCCAGTCCATCCTGCATAGATCTGACACAGAGATCCGCATTTTTCAATAATTTCCCATAGACCCCTTCCCGGTCCATAACAGCGATGGAAAGCGCCGCCTCTTTCATGCATCCACTCATCGTTTTCCTGCCATTACCGATTGCCACACAGCGTTTTGCACCGGTTGCTTTTACCAATTCCCTTTTATACTCCTTTGCATTACCTGTCGGAAATGTCTCCAGGATCACCGGAAGCCCTTCGCACTGCGCTTTCGCATTTCCATGCGTATCTGCAGTCAGTACATCAAATTCGGAACTGCTCTGAAAGTGCGATAAGACGTTCCTTCACACTCGGTGGGATCACGCCGTCCACAGCTATCGTCCCGTTCATATCTAAAAATATCGTATCAAGTTCTAATGTTTTATATTCCGGAATAACCAGTTTCATAGGAACTCCTTTCCTGCCATCTGGCATGTTGCTTTTTTTATTATAATACATATTTCATACAGACTCCACATATTTTGTAACAACTGATTTATCTGATAAAGAGGAGGATTGTAAATATGAAACCAGTTGTTGGAATCTTATGCTGTGGCTTCGACGGCAAAAACCAGTTTGTAACCGATACCTATGTGCGGGCAGTCCGCATTTCCGGAGGAATCCCCCTACTGATACCGATTCTTCCTCAGGATTTCCCGATCAATTCTTATCTTGACATATGCGATGGATTTCTGCTCCCCGGAGGAGGTGATTTTACACCGTTTCTCTTCAATGAAGATCCACTTCCAGGTGTAGGACAGACCAATCTTTCTGTAGATCTTTTCCAGATTCATTTTGCAGAGGAAATCTTAAAACGTCATCTTCCGGTAATCGGCATCTGCCGGGGTATGCAGGTGCTCAACGCCGCCTGTGGCGGAAGTATCTACCAGGATCTTTCCTGTCAGCCCGGAGATCCTTTTCTGCATATGCAGACCTCACAGAACCGCAGCGATATGTGGCACCAGATTTTCATCGCCAAAGACAGCCATCTTCATGAACTGACCGGAGACACTCTGTATACCAATAGTTTCCACCATCAGTCCGTTCATCTGCTCGGAAAAAATGTCCATGCATGTGCACACACTTCTGATGGCACAGTTGAGGCAATTGAAATCGAAGGACAGCCTTTTGCACTTGGCGTTCAGTGGCATCCGGAATCCATGTTTTTTACTTCTCCATGTATGCGGGAATTGTTTTCGCTTTTCGTCCGGTCGATGCTTCCCGGAACAGACTAAATCCCTTTTGTCGGGCTGCAGACTCTGCTGTCTGCGGTCCCTTCAGAATATATGTATACTATGTTCACAAACGTTCATAATTCTTTCAAATTATAAACACACTTTTTTCACAAGATACGAGTATACTAATAATTGTCAAAAGGAAATAAACCTTTTCACATAATAAAATTTTTTCTTTTTCATAAACGCCGATATTCGGGAAACCGGATATCGGCTCTCCTCATTTTCAGGGGTTATTTCAGATATTCCAGAAGTCCTCGCAGGTCTGGAACGACATGATCTGCCATCTTTTTGACCTCTTCGTCTGCAGGTGTCAGATCCGGAACCATCGTCACATGGCAGCCCGCCTGGTAAGCCGCATTTACCCCGTTCGGTGAATCTTCGACCGCCATGCACTCTTCAGGCTTCCGCCCGATCTTCTCACAGGCATAGAGATACACATCCGGTCTCGGTTTTCCCAATTTCACCATAGATGCACTGATGATTTCATCAAACAGCTCTTTAAATCCGACCATTTCCAGATAACGCACAGCCCTGTCTTCCGCTGTAGCCGTCACGACTGCCGTCTGATAACCACGTCTTTTCAGCTCCTTGATCGTCTCTTCCACATACGGTTTCTTCTCAATTCCGAAACGCGCAATATGATCACTCATCAGCTCCTGTCTGCGCCGTCTGAGCTCATCGTATGGGAAATCCTCTCCAAAAATTCCCTTCATCTGCTCTCTTGCAAATACGGATGCACAGCTGCGGAATTTGTATGCCGTTTCCAGATCCAACCGGTATCCCGCCTCCCGCATTGCCTTTTGTTTGTATACTGTCAGATATTTCTCTGTATCGATCAGGATGCCATCCATATCAAAAAGTACTGCTTTCATCTTGTCCTCCTGTAGTATATTTCATTTTGTAAAAACAATTACTTTCTATATCATACCATTCCCTTCAGGAAGAAAAAAGACGGAGATTTTATTCTCCGCCTTTTGAATGTTTGCTTATATCTATTTTGTACTTTCTGTGCTGCCGGTACTTCCTGTACTGTTTGAACCGCTTTTGCTGCTGTCAGATGAAGTACTTTTCACCTGCTTGCAGTTGTCTGCTACCCAGTCTTCTACGATATCCAGTCTTGCTGTCTTCTCCAGATTCTCCAGGTTTCCGGCATCTTCCAGTGCTTTTTTGAGTGCATCTACATCTTCGTATCCGTAAGCCTTTGCATACTCCTTATACTTCTTCTCAAGTGTCTTATCTGACACATTGATCTTTGCTTTCTCAATGATCAGATCTGCCGCAAGGTTGGCCTTTACCTGATCCTTTGCAGCCTGAGTTGCCTTTGAATTAAAAGTTTCCTCATCCATATTCATATACTGTTTTAAGGAAATCTGCAAAATCAACGTTATAATAAGATGCCATATTCTTATACTGTGTCTTGATCGAACTGATCATATTCTTCAGATCCTTCTTCGGATACTTGTTCACAGTTGTGTTCTCAAGTACTGCTTTCCATGCATTTTCCTTGATTGTATTCTGCTGGTTTTCTTTGCTGTTTTTTTTCAGAGATTTTTTAATTTCCTTTTTGTACTCTTCCACCGTCTTGGAAGTATCAGAAACACTCTGTACAAATTCATCGGTAAGTTCCGGTAGATCGGTCTGGCTGATTCCCTTCAGTGTAACGGTAAATACAACTGCCTGACCTGCAAGATCTTCATTTCCATAGTTCTCCGGGAAAGTCAGATCCAGATCAAAAGTATCGCCAATATTGTGTCCGACAACGCCATCCTCAAATCCGTCAATAAACTGACCACTTCCTAATGTAAGCTGTGCATCTGTCGCTGTTCCACCATCAAATGCCACACCATCTTTCTTTCCTTCGTAGTCGATCGTTACCGTATCTCCGGTTTGTGCTGCACGGTCTGTAACTTCTGTTGTAGTTGATTTAGACTGAAGTACACTGTTGATCTGTGCTTCTACATCATTATCCGATACCGCATCCGCATCTACTTTATCAATCTCCACACCTTTATATTTTGTAATCGTAACATAATCATTGGAAATCTCACCGGAGCATCCGGTAAGAAATAATGACAATGCACAGATACCTGCTGCCAGTACTGCTAATTTCTTTTTCATTTTCTTTTACACCTCTTATATCTTCATTCTCTCTGACTGTCCAAATCACCCACATCAGAGCGCTACATATGATTATAACACATAATCCGTCATTGAAAAGGGATTTCCCAAAATTCACATTTATTTCAGATTTTCCATTACTTTCAAAAAGCCGCCAAAAACTTCAAATTACTTGCACTTGTCTACAAACAATGCTACAATAAGCTATGTGTAAATATGATTTGAGGAGGAAAACCCGTGAGTAAGATAACGATCGTATTACTGGTAATTCTTGCCGTACTGCTTATCGCCCTGGTTGTTCTGTATTTCCTCGGTAAGAAAGCGCAGAAAAAGCAGGCAGAACAGGAAGAGATGATTGCAGCTGCTGCACAGCAGGTCAACATCCTGGTTATCGACAAAGGTAAGATGAAGCTTAAAGATGCCGGTTTCCCGTCAGTTGTTCTTGAGAATACACCTAAGTATCTTCGTCGTTCAAAGGTACCTGTAGTCAAGGCAAAAGTCGGACCAAAGATCATGACTCTGATGTGTGATGCAAGCATCTATGATCTTATTCCAGTCAAAAAGAAGTAAAAGCAACCGTAAGCGGTATTTACATCACTGCAGTAAAAGGAGTCAGAGGTTCTCTTGAGACTCCACCTAAGAAAAAGGATTCTGGGCAAGACTGCGGAACAAGTAACAAAAAAGGGTAAATGATTCTGAGCTGATTGAATCATTTACCCTTTTTGTTTTATTTTCCTGAAATTGCTTCCTCTGCCTGTGCTTTCGGTCTTATGCTCATTGCGATCCGGCAGTCTGCCGTCGCTTCATGATTCACATCAAGCCCGTACTCCACAGCAATATCAATTCGCTCATCATCCACATTCACATCCAGCTTCCGTGTATGAATTCCAACATGAAGCTGCCCATACGGTGTATCATAATATGTGACATTCATCTGATTCTTCTCAAATACCATATGTGCATTCGTAATTCCGCTCTTCATGATCTCCATCGAATCTTCACCGGTGATCTTGATCTTATTCTTAACCACCCCCGGAATCCCTTCCATTACTTCATCATAAAGAATATAATGCTTTCCGTTCTTCCAGTAATAGCTCGCCGGAGTGATCACCTCAATCGGCTCATTCTCTTCATTTTCTTCCGGATCTGCAAATGCCATATCATGCAGTCCGGAAATCGTCAATAATACATCCTGTGTCATACACGTCATCCAATCTGTCTGTTATTAGATGGCAAGCTGTTTTGCGATATCGTACTGGTACTCCGGAATTCCTTTCTGCATTGCCAGTGCTTCGTTGATATCGAAGTCAATATACTCGCCATGTTTGTATCCTACTACACGGTTTGTCTTTCCTTCAAGAAGAAGATCTACAGCAAGAGATCCCATGATAGATGCATAAACTCTGTCTTTTGCTGTCGGGCTTCCTCCACGCTGCATATGACCAAGAATAGTAGCACGTGTCTCCATACCCGTCTCTTTTTCGATTCTCTTTGCCATATTCATAGAATCACCGATACCTTCGGCATTGATGATAATGTAATGCTTTTTACCGCGTTTTCTGCTTTCTTTGATGTCTGCAATAATCTTTGCTTCATCGTAGTCATGTTCCTCAGGAAGAAGAATCTTCTCTGCTCCATTGGCAATACCGCACCACAGTGCAAGGTATCCCGCATCACGTCCCATAACTTCGATAATACTACATCTTTCATGTGATGTAGATGTATCACGTACTTTGTCAATTGCTTCCATCGCTGTATTAACCGCTGTATCGAATCCGATTGTGTATTCTGTACATGCGATATCAAGATCGATCGTTCCCGGAAGTCCGATTGTATTTACTCCAAAATCAGATAATTTCTGTGCTCCCTTGAAGGAACCGTCTCCTCCGATAACTACCAGACCGTCAATTCCATATTTCTTACAGATTGCTGCTGCTTTCTGCTGTCCTTCTGGTGTACGCATTTCCTCGCAACGGGCTGTCAGAAGAATCGTTCCACCTCTCTGGATCGTGTCTGATACATCTCTGGCACTTAAATCAATAATTTCCTCGTTAAGAAGTCCTGAATAACCTCTTCTGATTCCTCTTACCTTCAGTCCTTTTCCCAATGCGGTTCTTACAACTGCACGGATTGCAGCGTTCATTCCCGGTGCGTCTCCACCACTGGTCAATACGCCGATAGTTCTGATTACTTTTTCTGCCATGATATGTCTCCTCCGTCTCTTCTACTTTGTAACTTTACTATCCTTTTGCTTAATTTATCTCAATCCACACGTTATTGTATAATATTCACCCCTTCATTTCAATGGGTTTTTCTATTACTTTTACACAATCTTCTCCAAAATAATTCGTCAATCTGCTCAAAATTCCAGGTTCTACCTGGATATTTGCGTTTTTAGGCAGTCTTTTTACCGCTCTCTCCGCTTTGCAGAAGATTACAACCTGGTCCTCACCCTCACTTTCCGCGAGCATCCGGAACAGATTCTGCTCATCTTGAAGGTAACTCTGTTTGTCGGCATACTGGATCCACAGTTCTTTTTTCGTCATATCAAACGGAATCACCTCTTCACAGATCAGCTTACTTGCATTATCATCTTCTTCCGATACACGTCCCCGCACAAATACTTTGCTGTCCTCCTGCAGATACTGCTGGCTTTTCTCATAGCTCTGCGGGAAAATGACAACCTCTACCGTTCCAAGAAGATCCTCTACGGTAATAAATGCCATCGTTTGATTCTTCTTTGTATATTTGATCATCTTCGATGTGATCATACCACCGATGATCTCCCTTGACCCGTCACGTACTTTTGTCCGTCCGGTCTCTTCATCAAGCTGAAAATCCAATGTCGTTGCGGAAATACTCTTGCGCCATTTCTCTTCATATTCTTCCAATGGATGTCCGCTGATATACACGCCGAGTACTTCTTTTTCAAATGCAAGCATCGTTTCCTTCTGGTATTCTCCCACATCCGGAAGCGTGACCTCAAATTCTTTTTTCTGTTCGTCATCTACAATATCAAAGAGCGACATCTGTCCGGCAAGCGAATTTTTCTTGTTCTGTGCTACCTGATCCATGATCTGTACATAAATGATCATAAACTGCTTTCTGGTCCCTTTCAGACTGTCAAATGCGCCGGATTTGATAAAGTTTTCTACCGCACGTTTATTGACTTCCTTACCGGAAAGCCGTTCCAGAAAATCCTTCAGATCACGAAACGTGCCATGCTCTTCTCTGTCCCGGATGATCTGCTCGATCACCGGTCTTCCAACCCCCTTGATCGCCGCAAGTCCGTAACGGATATTACCGTTATCTACAGAAAAATCACCAACCCCACGATTGATATCCGGCGGCAGGATAGAAATTCCCATCTGTCGGCAAGTGTAAATGTATTCGGCAACCTTTCCCGGATTGTCGATGACAGAAGTCATAAGCGCTGCCATATATTCTACCGGATAATAATATTTCAGATACGCTGTCTGGTATGAGACAACCGCATACGCTGCCGCATGTGATTTGTTGAACGCATACTTTGCAAAATCGATCATTTCATCATAGATCTTATTCGCAACCTTTTCATCGATTCCATTTTTGACACAACCCGGAATGCCTTCTTCTTCATTACCATATACAAAATTCTGACGCTCTCTCTGCATCACGTCGCCCTTTTTCTTACTCATGGCACGGCGTACAAGGTCGCTTCGCCCAAGTGAATATCCGGCAAGGTCACGCACGATCTGCATAACCTGTTCCTGGTATACAATGCAGCCATAGGTCGGTGCCAGGATCGGCTTTAACTGCGGGCATTCGTAAGTAATCAGCTCCGGATGGTTCTTTCCTTTGATATACTGTGGAATGAAATCCATCGGACCTGGCCGGTAAAGAGAAATTCCGGCGATAATATCTTCCAGACTCTGTGGACGAAGTTCCTTCATGAAGCTCTTCATCCCTGCACTTTCTATCTGGAAAATGCCGTCCGTCTTGCCGGTTCCGATATAGTCAAGCACTGCTTTATCATTATAATTTAATTTTTCTGTTACCAGCTTCACACCGGTACTTTTTTCAACCAGTCTGATCGCATCCTGGATGACGGTCAGGGTACGAAGCCCAAGGAAATCCATTTTCAGAAGTCCCAGTTCTTCCAGCGTGGTCATGGTAAACTGTGTGACTACATTGTTGTCCGCTCCAAGTGCCAGCGGAACATATTCATCCACATCCTTCTGGCTGATCACGACTCCCGCGGCATGCATGGATGTATGCCGTGGCAGACCTTCCAGTCTCTTTGACATATCGATCAGCTCTTTTACCTGTGGGTCTTCATCATAGAGCTTCTTCAGCTCATGGTTCATCTTCAGGGATTTATCCAGTGTAATATTCAGTTCTTTCGGAATCATCTTTGCAATTGAATCCACAAAAGCATACGGAAGATCCATAACTCTTCCCACATCCCGCAGCACCCCGCGCGCCTGCAGTGTACCAAAGGTTACGATCTGCACTACCCGGTCTTTGCCGTATTTACGCACAACATAATCAATGACTTCCTGCCTTCTTTCAAAGCAGAAGTCCACGTCGATATCGGGCATGGACACACGTTCCGGATTCAGAAAACGCTCGAACAGCAGCTGATACCGGATTGGATCGATATTGGTGATCGCAAGTGTGTACGCCACAATGCTTCCCGCCGCAGATCCACGCCCAGGCCCAACCATGATTCCGTTGCTTTTTGCAAAATGAATGAAATCCCATACAATAAGGAAGTAATCCACGTAACCCATGCTTTTGATAACGCCCAATTCATAATTCAGGCGCTCCACAAGGGCTGGATCCGGGTCTTCTCCATATCGTCTTTTCAGTCCGTCAAAACAGAGCTTATTCAAATATTCCCATGAGGTAAATCCTTCCGGCACATCGAATTTTGGAAGCTTTGTCACACCAAATTCAATCTCTACATGGCATCTGTCTGCAATCTTCTGTGTATTTTCCAGCGCCTCCGGTGCATATGGGAAAAGTTCTGCCATCTCTTCTTTGGACTTCACGTAGTACTGTCCGCCTTCATAGCGCATCCGATCCTCGTCTGCGAGCTTTTTCCCTGTCTGAAGGCAAAGCAGGATATCATGTGGCTTTTCATCTTCTGCGTAAGTATAATGCACGTCATTTGTCGCCACAAGGTCGATTCCGATCTCCTGCGACAGACGCATCAACTGCTGGTTAACGGTGCGCTGTTCCGGGATCCCATGATCCTGCAGTTCCAGGAAAAAGTTGCCTTTCCCAAAAATCTGTTCATAATGAAGCGCAGCTTTTTTTCCTTCTTCATACATCCCTCTCGCCAGGTTTCTCTGTACCTCTCCGGCAAGACATGCACTGAGGGCAATGATTCCTTCGTGATAGGTCTCCAGAAGCTCATAATCTACTCTTGGCTTATAATAGTAACCTTCCGTAAATGCACGTGACACGATCTTCATCAGATTGGCGTAGCCTGTATTATTCTCGGCAAGAAGTACCAGGTGATAATATCGGTCCTCATCGCGTCCTACGGCTGTTTTATCGAATCTGGATCCCGGTGCCACATAGACTTCACATCCCAGTACAGGATTGATTCCTGCCGCTCTTGCGGCTCTGTAGAAGTCAATGACGCCATACATGACACCGTGGTCTGTGATCGCAGCCGCTGTCATCCCCAGTTCTTTGACTCTGGCAACATATTCTTTAATTTTATTCGAACCGTCCAGAAGGCTGTATTCCGTGTGGACGTGCAAATGCGCAAAATTCATATTGTGTTCGCTCCTTTTCTCTGTGTTCCATTTTAGCAGAAATGAGGGGGATTTCCAACTGGTGGGGGAAAAATTTTATAGGTTGGTGGGCGGCGGATTTCCAAATATATGTACTCCGGTTCCCCTCGGCAAAACATTCCGATGAACCCCTGAAAGCGGGAATCGTGTTAACTTTCTTTTTGGGGCGTTGGTGTCACAACCTTATTTATCCTCTAACGCAAAAATACCGCCGCATCAGATCTCATTTCCAATGCGGTGGTTTCTTTTCTTACTCCACTGCTTTTACCGCAGCAGACATTTTTTCTTCATTTTGTTTTGAAAAATACAGTTTTGTTTCTCCAATGATCACTTTTCTAAGTGCAATGATTGCGATCAGGTTCGGAATAATCATCAACGCATTCGTGATATCTGCAAGAAGCCAGATTGGTTCCAGCGATAAAAACGGTGCCAGTGCAATCGCTGTAATGTAGATGATCTTATATGGTTTGATCCATTTTGTTGTGCCGGTCAGATAAACCAGGCAGCGTTCTCCGTAATAATTCCATCCCAAAATGGTGGTAAATGCAAAGAACATGATTCCTACTGCGATCAGATACATGCCTATATTGTGTGGCAGACACATGTTATATGCAGCTGTAACAAGTGTGCTTCCGTTCATATCCGAACTGTCCATCAACCCGCTGCTGATGATAACTAGTCCTGTCATGGAACAAGTCAGAATCGTAGTAACAAACACACTTGTCATGGAAAGAAGGCCCTGTCTTACACCAGAATTCGTCTTCGCTGCCGCTGCAACGATCGGTGAACTTCCAAGTCCTGCCTCATTTGTATAGACACCTCTGGCAATTCCAGTTCTCATAACCGTCATAAACGTGATGACACCTGTTCCTGCAGTTCCTCCGATTACCGATTCTTTTGCAAATGCACAGGTAAAAATGGTCTTAAAAGCATCCGGTACTGCCGCCCGGTTGATCACCAGCGCCACTACCGAGCCTCCAAGAAAAGTAAGCGCCATAATCGGCACCACAATTTCAGCAACCTTTGAAATACTTTTAATTCCTCCGATCGTTACAACCGCAGTAAGCACTGTTATGATGACTCCTGCTACAATGATCGGTATATGGAATGTCACATTGACAGATTCTGTGATCGCATTTACCTGCGGAAACGTTCCGCAGCCAAATAATGCTGTACATATGCCAAACACAGAAAAGATTTTTGCAAGCCAAATAAACCTCTCTCCCATACCATTTTGGATATAAAACATCGGTCCGCCGGCCATCTGGTTATTCTCGTCCGTCACTCGGTATTTTACCGCTAAAAGACTTTCTGAATATTTCGTCACCATACCAAGTATGGCTGAAATCCACATCCAGAATAACGATCCCGGTCCACCAATTCGAAGCGCCGTTGCAACTCCAACAATACTTCCCGTTCCTATGTCTGCTGCCATCGTTGTACATAGCGTTGCAAATGCCGATACATCTCCTTCTCCGCTTCCGGTCCCACTTTCTTTTTCAAAAATGGCCCTTACTGCACGTGGAAATTTTGTGATCTGCAGTCCTCTCAATTTAATCGTAAAGTAAAGCCCTGTACCGATCAACAGCAACAATGTCGGAGGTCCCCATACATAACTTTGGATAGTCGTCAGCATCCCCATTAAATTACTCATTTCACTTCTCCTTCGCCTCTGTTATTGTTTTCCATCCATATTCTACTACAATATATTTATGGTTAATCCCCTTACATCCAGTAAGGAATTATCCATCTTGTTGCTTAAGCTGTTAGAATGTAGGTAGCAATTGGATATCGTCCTTATTCTTGGACCTTGCGTCCGTAAAATAGACTGATAACCAGCTCCTCATTCGCAGCGTTCGTTTTATGCAGGTTGAATCGCCATAGGCGCATTCGTGTCACACCACAGTAGATTGAATAGGCAATGAGTAAAACTGGTATTTATCCATTGCAATAATCTTAAGGAGTGACAAATTTATGAACGCAGTAGGTATCGATGTTTCAAAAGGTAAGAGTATGGTTGCTATCATGCGACCTTTCGGTGAAATTGTTTCCGCACCTTTCGAAATCAAACACACAGCCGGTGATATCCATTCACTTGTAGAACTCATCAACTCTGTTGAAGGTGAATCCCGAATCGTTATGGAGCACACAGGACGTTATTATGAAGTCCTCGCACATCAGCTTTCAAAGGCAAATCTTTTCGTCAGTGCCATTAACCCAAAACTTATCAAAGACTTTGATAATGATTCTCTTCGTAAAGTGAAATCTGATAAAGCGGATGCTGTTAAGATTGCCCGATATGCTCTTGACAAATGGCAAAATCTTAAACAGTATAATGTTATGGATGAATTACGCAATCAGCTCAAAACCATGAACCGTCAGTTCGGCTTTTACATGAAGCACAAGACGGCTATGAAAAATAATCTTATCGGCATCCTTGACCAAACCTATCCTGGTGTTAATACTTACTTTGACAGTCCTGCACGCAGTGATGGCAGCCAGAAATGGGTTGATTTTGCATCTACATACTGGCATGTGGACTGTGTCCGTAAAATGTCTCTGAATGCCTTTATCGACCATTATCAAAACTGGTGCAAACGTAAGAAGTACAACTTCAGCCAATCCAAAGCTGAGGAAATCTATGGAAAAGCAAAGGAACTTGTTCCTGTACTTCCAAAGGATGCCATTACAAAGCTTATAATTAAGCAGGCTGTGTATCAGCTTAACAGTGCCTCTACAACTGTTGAGTCACTACGCACTCTCATGAATGAAACTGCATCCAAACTCCCTGAATATCCTGTCGTTATGGCTATGAAAGGTGTTGGAACTTCACTCGGATCTCAGTTGATGGCTGAGATCGGAGATGTTTCCCGTTTCACTCACAAAAGTGCTATTACTGCATTTGCCGGTGTAGATCCCGGTGTTAATGAATCTGGAAGTTATGAACAAAAAAGTGTTCCAACCTCAAAACGAGGTTCCTCTGATCTTAGAAAGACTTTATTTCAGGTAATGGATGTCCTAATTAAAACACATCCTCAAGATGATCCGGTTTATCAGTTCTTAGACAAGAAACGTGCTCAAGGCAAGCCTTACTATGTCTATATGACTGCAGGTGCCAACAAGTTTCTAAGAATCTACTACGGACGAGTGAAAGAATATCTTTCATCTCTTCCTGAATCTTAATTATCCACTAATATTTTCAGACCAGCACTGGTGTGGTGGTCTTATTTTGATACCCAATTTTCAACCTGTATAAAATTTTCAATGTTCTTCAATTTAGCCTTGACTTTTTATTTGCAGGCTATTTTTACGATAATCTTTTCCCCACTAGATTTTTTTCTTCACCTTCTTAATCAACTTGTTTTTTGAAAAAACTCTCTCCGTTCATAAAATTGTTCATTTTTCTTATTTCCGCTTCGACTTTCTTTATGCATATTATACATAACATTTCTGCCCGTGACAAATCAATTCTTTTTCTTTATAATAGAATTTCTTAACATATAATGAACGTCCATTTTCATTAAGCGACATGAAATTATATTTCCAATAAAATTTTACAAAAAAAACCGCCGCATCAGCTTCATTCTGACACAGCGGTACTTTTTTCTTTCATAAAACTAGTGAGTAGTTCCCATAACCTCTTTTACAGCTTCTGTATTATTCACTACAGCTTCAACACAATACTCCAGAGACTTTGCGATTGTCTCAAGCGGCATACTTGCCATTCCGTTCGCCTTATCTACAACCTGATCGCAAGCATATGGTACATGGATAAATCCGGCACGGATGTTAGTGTATTTGGTTGCACACATATGCAGTACATTGTACATTACACAGTTGCATACGTAGGTTCCTGCCGTGAAAGATACATGGCATGGAAGTCCGTGAGCACGTACATTCTGAACCATTGCATTTACCGGAATTGTTGCAAAGTATCCGGTTGGACCGTCTGCCTGAAGTGGCTCATCAAGTGGCTGGTCACCTGCATTGTCCGGAATCCGGGCATCTGCAAGGTTGATTCCTACTTTTTCTACAGTGACGCAGGAACGTCCGCCTGCCTGACCTACATTGATCACTATATCCGGGTTATGTTCTTTGATTGCCGCTTCAACTGCCGGTGCACTTTTCTTGAATTCTGTAGGGATCTCTACATATACGATCTCTGCCCCCGCAATTGTTGACGGAAGAAGCTTGATTGCCTCGAATGCCGGGTTTACGCTTTCTCCTCCAAATGGATCAAATCCTGTTAATAAAACCTTCATGTTAATTTCCTCCTTTATATCTCTTAGTATAACACAGGCTCCGGGATAATAACCTTCCCCTGCTGCATAATCTGTCGGTTGTCCGTGTAGATATCCGGTTCCATACATACCAGATCAAAATGCCCTTTGGCGTTCTGAATACCTCCAAGAGCAATATTACGCCCAAGTCCTACATGGAATGTCCCATAAGCAGATTCATCTTCAATATAGCAGTTTCCAAGGCATTGTGAGCATGAATTAAGCCCGATTCCGAGTTCCCCCGCAATATAGATCCGGGGATCCTGATAATCTTCCATGTATTTTTTCAACTGAATACCGGTCGGAGTCTCTTCAATCTCCGTAATCCGTCCGCCTTTAAATAAAATCCTTGTCGGTTCCTCTGCGCGACCAATATATCCCAGAGAACCGTCAAGCACCATCACACCTTCTGTCTTTGTCTCCTCGATTGGGACATAGACCTCAATACTGGAAGAAGAATATCCCTTTCCATCCTTTAGAACTCCGTTAAAAAATCCCGGATCTCTGCCCACTTTGTAGAACATCATATCCGTTCCTGCCGGAGTTGTCACACGGACTTTTTCTGAATACTTGAGATATTTGATAAATGCCTTTGCCATCAGCCGGCTCTTCTTCGTATCCATCGTCAGGAAATCGTATTCCAGAAAAGATCTTCCGTCATTGGTTGCCAGTGGCAAGGACAGAAATTTCTTGTGTCTTTGTATCGCACGCTTTGCGGCTTTCGTTGTCACCAGCGAATACTCTGTCGCCGCGATAATTGCCGTATAAGGATCAAAAACTGCTTCATTATCATCAAAAAAGATTCCCACATGGCGCCCCTTGTTCTCGACAAGCAGTGTATTCACTGACCGTGCTTTTCCGGAAGCCTCTTTTTCCATTGCTTTTGCTTCTGCAAGATATTCCTTCGATGTCACGATCAGTACTTTGTCCCACGCCCTTACTTTTACCCATTCGTGAATAATGATCCGAGCACCCCGTTCCATATTCGGTGTCATATGTCCCTCTTCTTTCTCCATACCAAAACTAGAATAAGCTTACGAATTCTAAGGCCATTATTTTCTGCCTTTCCAGTGAAATAATGACCTTAGCTACTTATGTCTTATTTACTTTAATACTATCATATAACAGATCTGGAACACAAGCATAAAATTGCAACCATGAACCTGATTTTTGATAGCGCCCCAAGCGGTCCTTCATGTTCAGGATCGCAACCGGCAGGATGTTGAAGTTCGCTGCCATCGGTGTAAGCAGAGTTCCACAGTATCCACATGTAAGTGCGAGCATACCGATCACCACCGGATTAGCACCGTAAGCAAGAACGAACGGTGCACCGATACCAACTGTCATAACGGTGATAGCTGCGAATGCATTTCCCATGATCATGGTAAAGAGTACCATACCGATTGCATAAACGATGATCCCGATATTTACATTTCCCTTTGGAACAATCTTTTCAACAAGCTGTGCGATTACATCGCCAACTCCTGCAGCGGTAAATACACCTCCAAGACATCCAAGCAGCTGTGGCAGCATACTGAGAGGTCCTGTGATTCCAAGGAATCTTTCAGAATCATTCAAAAAGACTGCCGGTTTATTCTGTTTTGCATCGAATGCCATCAGTAAGACCATAGCTACAATCACACCAACGGTAATTGCAACCATAGAACTCATATTACTGAATAATGCAAAGAACAGGGAGCATACCGCTACGGAGAATGCCGGGACAAATATCTTCATTCCGATCTTCTTAAACTGCTGTTCTGTGTGTTCCTTTGTCGGATTATCTGTTTTTCCGATTTTTACTTTCTTGAAGATCGGCGGCAGGCACATGATCAGAACAAGCACACCAGAAACCTTTGCCGGGAGCCATGAACCAAATCCACAAACGATACCGAAAGAGCACCAGAAAACAGCGGTTCCGACTCTTGACGGATTCTCTTTATCCAGCAGGTTCTTAATTCCTGCGTAAATCGTGATCAATCCGATAATTACCCATACTACATTCAGCCCGATTGCATTAAACGAATCGCCGACCTGTATAAATTTTAAATTACTCATCTGTCTTCCTCCCTCTATTTCTTAGTATCTGTTGATTTTCCATAGTATTTCTTCATCAGTTTGTTATCTTTCAAAATAACAAATGCGCAGGAAACAACAAGTGCAACTAATGCTACCGGGATTTCAGCTGCTGCAAGGTCGATCAGTTCTACTTCGTATCCAAGACCTGCAAGTGTTGTCTGTACAAGGATTCCGCCGGCACCACCTACGAACAGTACCTGGAAGAAGAACCATGTGAAGTTCTGCATAGCAACAGCAAGTCCTTTTGCTTCTTCTACGTGATCTTCATTTGCTTTTCCTTCTTTATTGCTGATCGCACCTTCGATCATCGGAAGCAGTACCGGACGGATAAATCCGGCAACTCCACCGAAGCTGACATTGAATGCTCCAAACAGAGCATTCAGCATACCATATACAGCAACAAGCTTACCTGCTGTCGCACTTTTTACTTTACGGATCAGGTTTGCCGCTGCTTCACGCAGACCGTTTCTTTCCAGTGTACCTGTAACTAGCAGGATCATGATAAAGATTGCCATACTTCTGTTCGCTACAAAGTTTGTACCGATTGTTTCCAGAAGTCCGCCCACTCCAAGTCCTCCAACAATCCCTGTCGCGATAAGGGCCAGGAAAATAATGAGGATTGAATCCAGTTTCAGCGCGAATCCAACGATTACGATTAACACGCCAAGTAATTTGATGAGTTCCATACCTAACTCCTCCTTTAGAAAAGTATTAAAAAGTTATTTATTTTTTCCAGTCACTTTGACAATCATCGGACGCTGTCTTATGTAACTGGTCAAAATCTGTCCATCCTGCTCTTCCAGATGACATTCCATCACATGCACTGCTTCCATCAACATCCGGATAGTCGCCTCGTCATGTGCCACATGAGCCCTTGCACACAAATTCAGGTATTCACCCTGTGCGGTCTCATCTGCAACCTCGCTGGTATAAGCAACCGTTGTGATCCACGGAAAACGGATCGACGGATAACGATGGTTTGGATCTGCCGCGAACGGGATCCAGTAGTTGATCATTTCTTTATAATAGTTTGCCGGGAACAATTTCGGCATCCATGCATGTGCATATTTTTCAAACTGAGCACTCCATTCACGGTTCAATTCTCTCATCTCCGGATACTCGGCAATCTTGTCTGCAATCACATCTTCCATTACCTTATTGACCGGGTAATTGTCCTTGTACTCTGGATTGGTCACATACCAGAAATAACCATAAAGCAGAGATCTCGGAAGCCAGAAGCCTTTGTAAGACGGGGAGGTATAACCTGAAAACTGCTGCTCCCATTCATGGCTCGGTACTCCGTGATTGTCCACGATCATATCCGGGACATACCGGTCATAAATACGGGTTAATCCCATCGCCTCGCTGTGGATCGTATCCTGCTGGAAATGTTCATAGTAGAACTCTTTTCCAAGCGAATTAAATCTTGCCACATGGAATTTCCAGTTTGGATGCTCTTTCTGCAATTCATAATGGATTGCCGCACCATCCACATTTTCCATCGGAACGATCACCAGATTCAGTTTATCCGGTAAATCTTTGTAAACATCTTCTGTCAGCAGCTTCTTGATCAGGATAAATGCTGCATTTGTCGAAGATACTTCATTTGCATGATGTCTTGCATTGATCATCTCGCCAGGAATTCTTGATATACGCTTCGTCATGGACAGATATCCTTCGTATTCCGGTTTGATCCATACTGCATAGAGTTCACGTCCTGTATAAGATACCGCAGTCCGGAACACTTCGATTCCAGGAACCTGCTTCAGTTCTTCGATGATCTCACGGTAAGTATCATATCCGATCAGTTCATGCTCATGCAGGTCAATCTCTTCAATCCGTTTCGTCTTTGGTTTTTCTTCTCTTTCCGGTGTAAGTGCTGCATACTGTATCTCGCCCTGCTCACTTTCAAACAAAAGCTTCGTACCTGCAGCAACACTTTCACACTCTGCCAGTACACCCTTTGACCACAATGTTGAGTAAGTGTGTAATACATTAGATTGTACACCATTTGTGCGGATATGGAAAGTAAAATTATCATTTTCCCATGAATGGCACGGATCCATGCATCTGCTTCTTCGCGTTTTCTCTGTAAAAGAACCGCTTTTCCATCTTTTACAATGCATGCTTCTTCTTTTAACGGCTCGGTCAGTGTCACCTTAAATACCGGTCTGCCTTCTTTTTCATGGATCACCGGAAGGATCAGTCCCGGCGCATCCAGCATGACATCTGCTTTCTTCACACCGTAATTTTTTAAAATAGTCGCTTCCGACAAAATACATATCTTCATGCAAAGCATCCAGTGAAGAGATCAGATCCTCTCTTGATCCGGTCGCATAGTCCGGTTCACTTGCGGTCACGTCCAGACGCAGTTCATGGAAGAACGGCTGCAGGTCTGCGGAAATCTTTCCGCCTGTCTTTTCCTCAATATATCGTCTGCAATCCGGAAGAACTTCCTTCTGGTAAACATCCCAGATCTCTTCCATATCGGTACGGACGGTCTGATAAAATACTTCCTGTCCGTCAATCTCTGCTTTTACATAACCGGTTGCCGGATGAACCTTTCCCATCTGCGGATATTCATCCATATATGGTCTTTCCGACCAGACTGCTTTGTAAGTATCCTCACAGCAGACCTTTTCGTCCTTGATCCCCTTGCAGAGATAAGTGATATCTTCTTCGCCTTCATAAGCTTTGAAAATGACTTTATCTCTTTCAATTCCAAGCTCTTTTACCAGAATATCTTCTACCGGATACAGTTCCTGCAGATAGCGGATCGGAAGATCATACCACTTGTCCGGAGTGTCTGCATTCAGATTGTGATAGGACGGGGTTGCACCGTTCTCATCCAGCCAGTCTGTCTGGCCTTCCGGCAGGAACGGTTTGAAATAAATCTCAACCTGATCTGCCTGCGCTTCCTTCATCACCGGAAGCATCTCTTCAACGATCCAGGAATATCCCTGTTTGTATGCACAGATAACGGAGGTATCCTCCGGCTTGGCACCTAACATCTGGATTCTGTCTTCGATTTTTTCTTTTATCTTCTGGCGTACTTTTATATTTTCACTTACCGCACCGGTAATCTTTACCTTGCTTCCTTTCCCGATCTGCGGATAAACCTTTTCTTCCAGAAGTTTTTCAAAAACTTCCACTTCCCACGGAAGCTCATACACCTTCTCGTACATCTTCTGTCCGGATTTGTAATTATATACCTTTGCATCCCCGGCTTCTTTTTTCTGTGTATCATTCCAGAGCGGAGATCCGTACACTTCGTATTCTCCTGTCTGCTCTTTCTGCATCGCTTTCAAAGCTGCAAGCTGGCCATCTGCGCCGCGCAGTACAAAGTCATCCACCATATCCATCAGCAGGTCTTTCCAGCTTCTCTGACCATTGATCTGTGGAAATTCCATACAGAGGCGGGAGGTAAATGCGATTAGTTCCTCTCCGTCACCGCGAAGAGATACTTTTACACTTTCTCCTTCTTTTTCCCGTACAAGCTCTGTCTGCTCTGCTTTTTCCAGAACGAGCCGGTTGCCTGTATAAGCTGCATCTGCCGTAATAGTTCCTTTATATCCGGTTGTCTCCATACCAAAACGCCATGCCAGGTTACATGCTGCAACGAGCATCGCATCATCTGCATCCTCCGGAAGTACAATCTTCACATCCAACACATCCGGAAGAAGATCCTGATTCTCGTCTTTCAGGAAATCCCCTTTCTGAAGCATCGTCTCCAGCCCTTTTTCCTTACGGAAATCCAGATCAAAGATCGGACCTGTATGCTTTGATGCTGATTCGTACTCTTCCGGTGTTCCCCCTGTACTCTTTTTCCACAGGGCTTTCAGCTCTTCCCATATTCTCCGGCACCGGAATCTCACCGTCCGCTGTGATCACCGGAAATGTAGCTGTCTCTGTCTGAAATCCCAAAAGTAGTGCTGCTTCAACCGCATAACGCTTCTGTTCTCCTGTCATGCCGGCTGCAAGTTTTAATTTTTCCATCTTACACCTCCAAAAGCACTGTAGTCCGTTTTCATACTACGGTCTAAAAAGATACTGTATTCCGAACTACGTTCTGCTTTTTATACCCTTCATTCTACTAAAGTGTTCAAATAAAGTCAACCATATTATCCTTATATGGACATTTTCAATAAAATGTATGCAGAAACAAAACATTGCACTCTCCACATCCCTGTGTTACAATAGCTTCAATACTTTTAAGAAGGCAGGAACGATCAATTATGACAACGCACGGCAAACGACATGCAAAACAGGACATCATGGATGCAGCATGGAAGCTGTTCACAGAACAGGGCTATGACGAAACTACGATCGCGCAGATCATCGAACTCTCCGGTAATTCCCGCAGCACCTTTTACCACCATTTTCGTGGAAAAGATGAACTTCTCTTCAGCCTCGCCTATTCCTACGACAGTGACTATGATAGCTGGCTTCAGACCTGCGACCGGACGCTTCCAGCCGCCGATCTGCTGCTCGCCTTCAACCATTTTGTGCTGAATAACCTGGAGCACTCACCATATATGGATCTCTTTGCGTCCCTCTACGGTCTTCAGGTAGCTACTACCGGAACCAGACATATTTTAAACCCGGATCGTAATTATTATAAGATCCTGCGCAAGATCCTTTTCAATGGGATCAAATGTGGAGAACTAAAGTCAGACTACTCCTACGTCGAGCTCTCCCAGATGATCACCTCTGCCCAGATCGGTCTCACCTACTCCTGGTGTCTCACCCAGAGAAGCTTCTCCCTGCTTCAATACGGTGAATCCCTCCTGACACCATTTATTGAATCATTACGCGCAAACTAACCTAACCCACCCTCAATATAAATACCCTCTCCCATATACCAGGAAACTATCTCTCTATAGTTTCCTGAATTTTTATGTTTAGCAGCCGCCAGGTCTGCGCCCAAAGTCTTGAGGGCGGATTTAGAAAAAGAATAGGTGTGAAGGCACTTATTGTGCAATGGAGATGAGACTCAAAAATTGTGGAAGCCTTTGCTGACACAATTTTCGTTCTCAGAGGCTCATCGGAATGCCCTGCACAATGGACTTCACACCTATTCTTTTTCTAAATCCGCCACACAACCTCCACCTCGCAGACCGTCTCTCTCCACAATCGAGCAGGCTGACTCCTACTCGATTTGTATACTTTGTACACCATCTCGCTTAACAGCTCGATGATGTACATTCGCCAACTGCCGATCCTTGTGCAAGCACAAATCTGCACTTGGCTCATCGTATACACAAAAAAGCAGGAACCAAATCTTCTTTGATTCCTGCTTCTCACTATTCCTGGTATTTATATAAATTAGCCATTGATCATGAAGTTAACCAGTTTATCGATGTCTTCTTTTTCGTATGCAATGATTTCCAGTTCCGGAATCTCTCCGTTAGAGAAAATATTTGCCATAGAAACATACTGAGAAAGTTTAGATTTCAGATTCAGTCTGTCGCCTTCTCCTGTTACAAGTTCTACTTTTCCTTTGCAGCTGTCTACTATTTCAAAAAACTTATCAATGTTTGTAATATTCTGTACCTTCATGATGTACACTCCTTTTCTTTTATCTCTTCCTATCTTTTACACCCTCAATATATACAATTTTTTTTGAAATCAAGGGCTTTTTTTCAAATCAGCGTTTGGGCATTGTGAACAATTTAATAGTCTGTTTTTGTGCATAATCACAATGTCTATTTCAAAACAATACTGTTCTTACGGATCTCGATCTTACGCTCTTTATACAGATGTCCGACTGCACGCTTGAATGCATTCTTGCTCAGATCAAACTCCGCACGGATCAGCTCCGCGTCTGCTTTATCGTTAAACGGAAGGACTCCGCCCTTTTCTTCCAGACGCGCCAGTACCAGAAGCGCATCCTTATCCATCTGGATAAATGCTTTCTCACGGACACTTAAATTCAGCTTTCCATCCGGTTTTACTTCTGTCACTCTCGCATGGATCTTCATTCCCGGTCTTAGACTTTTCGGTGCTTCTCTCTTTGGCACAAGCGCAGAATATTTTCCGTCCACTGCAACGAAAGCCCCGAAATTATCACTCACTTCGTAAACGATTCCCTCTACCTGATCATCCTTCTGATAAGGAGAATCACTGGTCAGATACTCATATACCTTCATGGTCGCACAGAGTCTCTGGCTCTTATCAATATAGAGTCCTACCAGACATTCATCCCCCGGTTCACCTTATAAGTCTGCTCCTTAAATGGCAGGAACAGATCCTTTTCCAGTCCCCAGTCCAGGAAGGCACCGAATTTGCCAACCTGCGCTACCTTCAGGATTGCACTTTCCCCAGTGTAAGCTTCGGTTCATTTACCGTTGCGATCAGACGGTCAGAAGAATCCTTATACAAAACACCTCAATCGGATCGCCCGGTTCGATTCCTGCCGGAACCTGCTTCTTCGGAAGAAGAACCTTTTCTCTGTCATCTCCCAGATATACTCCGAAATCAACTACCTTTACTACCGTAAGCATCTGTTTTTTCCCTAATTCCATCTCTTATTTCTCCTTGAATTCTACTACCGCATACGGATTTCCCTCCGCATCACAAAGTTCCACTATTTTTTCTCTGTTCCTCTACCGCCATCTTTGGATAAATAATATCACCCATAACTGCGGATTTTTTATATTCTACCCGGATCTGTCCGGCACGCTCACATTCCGGCACCACATCAATTGCCATCTGGATATACTGGCAGTTATTGACATGCTCGTTTGTGTCGATCTGATGACGTCTTACCGGAAAACTTTCTCCATCTTCCAGTTCTTTTGGAAGCACGATCTTACGCGGCGCAAACTCTACATCCAGTGGTGCTTCCGGCCGATAAGCCTCGACCTCTTCTTTCGCCGGTCTGCATGGTCTTCCTTTTTTCATATCCATATATACCCAGACCGAATTGGCCCAGGCTGTCATCTCGCCTGCTTCATCCTCCATCTTAAAATTACGAAGTCCGAAAAGTCCGGTAAAATCCGTTGCCCAGGTGGACACCCGGATATGTTCCCCGAGTTTCGGATAACGGTTTACTACAATCTGCCATGCGGAAAGAATCCATGCCTGCCCGCTTTTTTTCAGTGATTCCACGCCATATCCGATATCCTCAGACTGAAAAGTACTACAGTCCTGAAAATAATTAACAAGCCCCGGTAATGTCAGAAGCTCCGTATGGTCTGCTTCACTGAATCGTACTCTGCTTTCAAATGTATACATCTCTTTTACCTCTGTTCTTCCACATAACTTCTGTCTAATGTGATAACACACTGATACTTTGGGTTATGATGCTGCAATCGGTCCATCAAAGTCAGTGTCAGTTCATTCCCTTTTTCCTCAGAATACTCTCTCGGAATGACAAAATCAAAAATGAGATTGATCTGTTTTTCTCCATTCACCATGCGGAAATCATGGATACTGCATCTCGGATCCAGTGCTTCCACAGCTTTTTCTGTCTCATGTTTTGCCTGAAGTACTTCTTCATTACGAGTCTCCACCGGATCCATATGAATTGTCAGCGAGATCCCCAGTTGTTCCATTGCCTCTCTCTCAATCCGGTCAATGATCTCATGGGATACATCAATCGGGACATCATTCGGAACCTCTGCATGAATGATCGCCATACTTCTTCCCGGTCCGTAATTATGGATCACCAGATCATGGCTGCCCTCGATTCCATCGTATTTTTCCACAAAATGCTTGATCTTCTCATAATCTTCCCATGTCGCCGGAATTCCGATCAGCGGCTCAAGCGTATCCTTCGCAATCCCAAATCCGGCCCACATAACGACCAGTGAAACACCAAGTCCGACAAAGCCATCGATATTGATCCCTGTGATCCGCCAGAATACAACCGACAGGATCGTCGCTGCTGTCGTGATCACATCTCCAAGTGCATCTGCTGCCGTCGCCATCATCACCTGGGAAGAAATCTTTTCACCAAGTTTCCGGTTAAACATCGCAAGCCACAGCTTCACACCTATGGACAACACCAGGATCAGGATCGACACCAGACTGAATTTTAACTCTTCCGGCTCCCGGATCTTCATGATCGCATTTTTGAAAAAGGTAAATCCAACTTCGATCACCAGAAAGGATACGATCAGTGCCGCTATGTATTCCAGCCTGCCATGCCCAAAAGGATGCTCCTTGTCTGCCGGTTTTTCTGCCATCTTCACTCCGATCATTCCAATGATCGAAGAACCTGCATCCGATAAGTTGTTAAATGCATCTGCAGTAACAGACACACTGTGAAGAAGGATTCCTATCACCATCTTCGCAATCGTCAGCAGAACATTACAAAAGATGCCTACTCCGCTTGCCAGCACTCCATATGCTGTACGGACAGACACCTTTTCTACATCTTTATAATCTTTTACAAATAATTTTACAAGTATATCCGTCATTAAACTTTCCTTTGCCTTAGGCGAAACAAATTTTCCTGCCATCTTCGTTGAAGTATATTCTACACATTTACTCCGTCAATTGCAAGAAAAACCATTTGATTTTTACCGGTGTGCCTTTTACGATCATCGCATACTCTTCATCCGTCAGCACACTCCGCAGCTCTTCCTTCCCTTCTTTGGGAACAATTGCATGGACAGAATCCATAAAACAGAGATTCGGATAAAGAACACACCACCAGTTGTGCCCCTGTGCCTTTCCGATCTTGATCCGAAGTGCATCGTACCAGCCTGCGGGGAAGATGATGTCTCCGTAAGTTTTGTCCGGAAATTCACACCGCACGACCTCAGCTGTTATCTGATCGTTACATCCTTCTTCCTGCAAGACTTCCCTGGCCGTCCGGATCAGTTCTTCTTTGTGGCGGATCGCCCATGCTTTCGCCTCCGCTGCATTCCCTGCATCCGAAAGATTCTCACACATATAATCTACAACAGCCTCTTTCACCTTCATCTTAAGTTCCTGGTCTTCTTTGCTGTCACTGTTGGCAAGCACATGAAAGCGGAACACCTCACCGGATAACTTTTCCTGCACTGCATTCGCCTTCGCTTCCACCTGCATTCCCCTTGCAAATGCCGCACCACACAGAATCATGATCAGTACCAGCGCCACTGCTTTTATTTTTTTCATTTTCGTATGTACCTCCTGTCTTTGATACCAGGAGTATTGACAACATATGGAAAACTATACATTTTTATCTGTGATATTCTACCTGATCTCTCCGGATAACATCCGATACTGTAGAGGCCTGATTGTCAATATGACATCCCATGAGCTCACATGCCTCTTCAACCTCTCCACCCGAAATCAGTGCGATCAGCTTATCATGTTCTTCCAGGAGCTGTGGATAACATTCCTTCTGCTTCAGGTATTCTACGCGGAACCGGTACATCTGTTCCCGCAGGTTATTCAGCAGCGTGATCAGTCTCTGGTTATTGGTTGCGGCAAAGATAATATCATGGAATTTTACATCTGCTTCAGCGATCTTCGTCACATCACCACTCTTTAAGACTTTACGGAAATCTTCAGCTGCCATCTTCATTTCTTCAACCTGCTCCGGCGTGATCCGTTCACACGCAAGCTGTACGGAAAGCTCTTCCAGTGCCTTTCTGACTTCCAGCACATCCTGCATATTCTTCTCTGTGATCTGTGCCACTTCTGCCCCTTTTCGCGGAATCATCAGAACCAGACCTTCCAGCTCCAGTTTACGGATTGCTTCACGGATCGGGGTACGGCTTACTCCAAGCTTGTTGGCAAGCTGGATCTCCATCAGCCGTTCTCCCGGCTTCAGTTCTCCTCTTAAAATTGCCTTCCGAAGTGTATTGAACACAACATCTCTCAACGGCAGGTATTCATTCATATTTACTTCAAAATCCATATCCATTCTTATCTCCTCCTGACGTTATGCACATTTGCAAGATAAATCTGTTTTGCCAGATTCTGTGCTTTTACTTTTGTAAATGCTTCCTTCGCTGTCCTGCGATCCCTGAAAATCCCAAATACAGTCGGACCGCTTCCACTCATCATCGCCCCAAGAGCACCTGCTTCCATCATACATTCTTTGATCTGTGCAATGACCGGATATGCTTCAACCGTAACCTTTTCCAGCACGTTACCCAAGGATGCTGCCACTTGCTCAAGATCCTGGTTCTTCAATCCGTCCAGGATACCATCTATATCCGGATGCTCCTTGATTTCACAGGAATCCAGCTTTTCATAAACCATCTTTGTCGATACACTGATCGGCGGCTTGGCGATCAGAATCTGACATTTCGGCATCGGAGGAAGCGGCGTCAGTTTTTCCCCGATTCCTTCTGCGAGTACCGTTCCGCGCATAATGCAGTAAGGAACATCCGCCCCAAGCTTCACGCCTCTTTCCATCAGCTCTTTTTGAGAAAGTCCCAGCCGGAACATCTGGTTCATCCCGTAAAGCACTGCCGCAGCATTGGAACTTCCGCCTGCCATTCCCGCTGCAACCGGTATATGCTTGTCCAGATGGATTCTGACTCCGTCTTTGATATCAAATTCATCGATCAGAAGCTTTGCCGCTTTCCATGCAATATTGTCCTCATCATTCGGCAGATAAAAAAGATTTGAATCGATCTCGATACCTGGGGCCGACTTCTTTTGCAGCGTCACATTATCGTACAGATATAGCGTCTGCATGACCATGCGCACATCGTGATAACCATTCTCCCGCCGCCCCAGCACATCAAGTCCAAGATTGATCTTCCCAAGTGCTTTTAACTCCAGTTTATCCATGCGTGTATCTCCTTATTGTATTTTTTTCGACCTTTTTTTTGTATCTTGTATACATCATTTCATTACTATAGTATACTCAAACTCTCCCGAAAAATCAATATTTTATCACCCGTTTTCAATTCTTTTGATAATAATTCATTATTAAGCAGAATGCTTTCTTCTGTGGTCGAATATTTCTTTGCCAGGCTCCACAGATCATCTCCGTCTTTTACGATATATCCCACAATTCCCGGCTGGTTCATCCGCTCTTCTTTTTCATAATCCACAAGTGCAGCCTCTGTCACCATCTGTATTTTTTTCCGCTTTTCGCATGAAGCTTCTGAACGCCACGACCGCTTTGATCTCTACTTCATCATTTCCGGCAAGATCTACCGCAAGCTGCTCCACTGCATATGTGACGTCATATTTCATATCGCTGCTTCCTTCCCGGCATTCAAGCATTGCCGAGAACGGAACCATCCCCTTCCACACACCAAATGGTACTTCATCATTTGCCTTTACATACAGAAAGCTGACATTTAGAATCCCCTCTGCCAGAATTCCTCCATCCTGCACTTCCATTTTTTCTATCTGCAGGTCTGCGCTGCTGTGGCACACCTGAAGGATCTCATCTTTCAGCTCCGGCAGGCTTAATCGTTCTGTGATCTTACTTTTTGAATGATTCTGCATCAGAAGCTCCTCAACAACAACTTCTTCTGTCTCCAAAACACATTTTTTATCAAGGGAATACGCATCCTCTAAAAGCTCCAGCTTTTCTTCCCCATAGACAAAAAGACGAACCTGAAGTGCCGCTTCAATGCCAAGCGCACGCATCTCACCGTCCTCATCCATCCGCACTTCCACACTGATATCATCCAGCCGGTCATAGACATGATGATACATACCTTCTTCTGCTCCTGCACACTCGATCCGCCCCTCATAAGGAACCGTCTGCTCCACCCAGTCTGTCTTGCCCTCCTGGGATTCATAGAGAACAAAGATCTGCAATTCTCCATTTATCAACATAGCATCCTGCACAAGTCTGGTATCCATTTTCCGGGAGCTTACCTCTGTCCACAAGAGCGTTCCGATATTCTCTTTGGTCCCAGGTATCTTAATCTCCTCTTTGATCCTGTAAATGTCTCTCTTCGCGGTAAACAGCTGCAGCAGCTCCACCGGACATTTTTTCAGATAGATTCCCTCTTCCCCATCCACATCAAGTGTCACCTGTTTTTCTGTGATCTGCTCTGTATGTACCGTCATTTCCGCAAGCGCTTTTACCGCAA
>ENA-OQDT01000347-OQDT01000347.1-human-gut-metagenome-genome-assembly--contig:-NODE-347-length-30598-cov-3.931738_pt1 | contig 30598 bp, 33 predicted proteins | sample MGYA00242786_ERZ504617 | MGnify/ENA primary metagenome ERZ504617 (study PRJEB26092, sample SAMD00036337) | human gut metagenome | host: Homo sapiens | study: EMG produced TPA metagenomics assembly of...
GGAGAAAACGTGGATAAGGACGTGGTGGTCCAGTATATCCAGCATCCACAGATTGCAAGAGATTTCGCCAGCTATCTGGAGCTTTTCTACAAGTACCGTACGGATTATCAGATTGATGAGGTTTTAAGCGGCCATATCGATGATATTCTGGTAAAAAAGGCGGCACATGCTTCCTTTGATGAAAAGCTGAGTGTCACCGGACTTCTTCTTTCCAGACTGAACAAAGTCTTTGGAAATGTGCAGGAAGAAGAAGAGAAGCTTGCCAGCATTTTTGATATTTTAAAAGAGGCGAAAAAGCTTCTTATGGGAGCGCAGAAGGAGCAGCCCTTGGTTTATCTGGAGGATGTAAAGAACCGCTTCCAGTCAGACTCATTGGCAAAGAAGAAAGCAGGGCTTTTGTCCAGGGAGGACCTCCATCATGACCAGCAGGTTCTGGATACCCTGGAAAAATATGTGATGGATCTGAAGAAAGAGAATGTACAGGATGGCGAGTCTGCTTTTTCCCTTCTCAGAGGCTGGTTTAATGCGGAAAAAGAAGGATATGACAATGATTTTGACAAGGCATCAAGGCAGCTTGAATATGCTTTTGATTTTATGGAGAGTGCTTTTGCGGGTGGACAGGAACTGGTGGTGTTTATTACAGAACTGAATACCAGCAGTCCTGCAGTGGCTTTTCTTCAGGAATATTCCTGTGAAAGATATTACCGCTACAATAAGGAACTTTTATTCCGGGAAAACACCAGAGATATTCTGGAACGGATCCGGCAGCTTGGATAAGGAGGCTGAATGAGAAAAAGAAAACCATGGAAATTTATTTTTATTCTTCTGTTTGCAGTGGCAATTTCCCTGGGAATCTATGTTTATCAGCAGCAGTATGAGCCAGCCGATTTGTTTGTGAAGGTGGGAGAGGGAATTCTGGATAACGCTCCGGAGATTTTTTCCGGAGAGCCGAAAGAAGTCCGGGAACTGCGGACGCAGGAGGTGGCAGACACCGACACACAGGGACTGCGCCAAGAATACTATTTTGGTCAGCTGAATGAAGAAGAACAGCGGGGGTATCGGGAAATGATAGAAGGAATCCGGTCAAGAGAGAAAGAATTTTACCTTACGATCTATGAGGATGACACTGTAAATAAGGTTTACCATGCGGTGCTTATGGATCATCCGGAGCTGTTCTGGGTGCATAACCGGAAGCAGGTATATAAAACAACCTTCTCAAATGCCAATTATTGTATGTTTTCTCCTGGTTACAGTTATACGGATGAGGAAATCCAGGAGATACAGGCAGCTGCTGACAATGCCTGTCAGGAGGTAAGTGCATTGGTCTCAGAGGGGGCGGATGATTATGAAAAGGCGAAAGCAGTTTATACTTATCTGATCGATACTGCCGAATATCAGGAATCTGAGGACGACCAGAGCATGGCAGGAATCTTTTGGAGGAGGCAGGCAGTGTGTGCCGGATATGCAGGGGCTGCCCAGTATCTGCTGGAATATCTTGGAGTGCCCTGTATTTACGTGGAAGGCAGTACTGCCGGAAGTACAGAGGGACATGCCTGGAATATTATCACTTTGAATGGAAATGATTACTATTTTGATGCGACCAACGGTGACCAGCCGGAATTTCTGGAGGGCGATGCAGTCCAGCTTGCAGAACATAAGACAATCCTGTATGATTATCTGTGTCCGTTCCCGGAGGAGTATGAGATGACATATACACCCTCTGCTGAATTTACGGTTCCGGCGTGTTCTGCAACAGATATGAATTTTTATGTGCTGAACCAGGGATGCTTTGACAGTTATGACTATCAGGAGATCCTGGCATACTGTCAGATGAGGCTGAATAATGGGGCTGCAGTAGTAAGGTTTAAATTTTCATCGCAGGAAGCTTTTGAACAGGCCAGAGCAGACTGGATCAACGGAGATGCCATTCAGGAGGCTGCAAGATATTATATGACTATATATGGAATGAGTCAGGTAGAGTATCATTATGGAATTCTGGAAAATATGAAAACTATCTATTATATGTTTTAAAAAGGAAGAGGTATAAACAGATATGGTTGATATTTTAAAAAAATATTATGAATATTGCATACAGAGTTCGGGATATGCAGATCGCAGGTACTTTGTCCATGGTTTTATTTGGAGTAGTGCTTGTGTTCGGAATTATGAACTGTGTACTCGGATACCGTCTTTTAAGATTTTGGATGATGATCTTTGGATTTCTCATTGGAGCAGGAATCGGATTATTTGCCATTCATCAGATCGGATTCGGGGAAAAGATGTATTATGCAGTGGGAATGATCGGGGTAGGACTGGTACTTGCCATTCTTTCTTTTGCAGTGTTTAAGGCCGGTATTTTATTATGGGAGCAGGAATTGGGCTGACGATTACTGTATATATTATCCATCCGACTACTTCTTTCAGCTTTTTCATCTGTCTTCTGGCGGGAGTAGGTCTCGGAATGCTGGCGCTTCGCTATGAAAGAGAAGTGATCATTGTGGGAACCAGTATTCTGGGTGGTATCTTAAGTGGCTTTTCTGCTGCCAAGCTGGCAAAATGGAGGAAATTCCTTTTGGAATTATTTTTTCCATTGGGTTCGCCCTTGTGGGAATGTTGATCCAGTTTGCCATTAATAAGCCGAAATATGACGATGATTACGATGACGAGGAAGATGAGGATCAGGGGAAAGTACCAGAAAGACGACAGAAACGGGAAGAAGCTGACTGGGAGGAGGCTGAAAGCGAGACAAAGCACAGAAGGAAGAAAGAGCGTGATGATAAAAAGAATCCTTCCAGAGAGCAGTACAGAAAGTGTCCGGAAGAGTATGAAGATGATTTAGATGATGATCTGTCTGATGCGGATGATAAAGAGATTGATGAGATTCTGGATGAGTATGGCGTGGACGAGGAAGATGTGATTGAGGAATATCTGGAAGATTATTATGGTGAGAACAAGAGGACACCGCAGAAAAGACGTAAAAACAAGAACAAGCGAAAAAACAGCGCCAGCCCTTATCAGAAGAACAGATAGGTGAAAACCATTTTGGGGATATCAGAGAGGAAAACAGAGGAAAGTAAATAAAAACTATGAAATCCTGGAGCAAATAATGTTCCGGGATTTTTGACTTATAAAGAAAACGCAGTCAATTGATTTTGAAATTGGCTGCGCTTTGTTTTGTGAATTAGAATTCAATTTCCTTTAAGTATCTTGCCAGAGCATTCTGCCAGGTTGGAAGAGGGGTGAATCCGTTTTCTACCAGCTTCTTTTTGTCCAGACGGCTGTTAAATGGGCGTGCTGCCTTGGAAACTCCATATTCAGCGGTGGTAACAGGAAGAACTGTTACTTTATCTTCAGCATACTCGGTGTGTCCAAGCTCAACAGCCTGACGGAAGATTTCCTTAGTGAAATCATACCAGCTGATATAGCCACCCTCATTGGTTGCGTGATAGTAACCGTATTTGTCAGTGAGAATCATGTCGATCATCAGGCGGGCAAGGTCATAGGTATAGGTTGGAGTACCGATCTGGTCGTCGACAACCTTTAAGGTATCATGTGTTTTGGCAACATTTAACATGGTCTTGATAAGTTCTTGCCATTTTTACCAAATACCCATGCAATACGGATAATAAAAAATTTTGTTAACATTGTTATAAACTGCAAGCTCTCCGTCAAGCTTTGTCTGACCGTAAACATTCAGAGGCTTGTAGGCTTTACAGTCTGGCTCCCATGGAGTGGTGCCCTGACCGTCGAATACATAGTCTGTGGAAAGATACATCATTTTGATGCCCAGCTTTTTGCAGACTTTTGCAATATTTTCAGTACCAAGAACATTTACTTTGCGGACGATTTCCTGTTTGTCCTCATCTTCAGCTGCATCTACAGCTGTCCAGGCTGCACAGTGTACCACGCCGTCCACGCCTGCTTCTGTAATGGCTTTTTCCACAGCGGAAGCATCTGTAATGTCTACAGAAATATAAGGCATTGTGGTGACAGCAGTACTATCCTGAATTCCGCTATACTCCGGGGCAAGGTCAGAGCCTACCCCTTCGTATCCGCGTTTGTTAAGTTCGTTCATTACATCATGACCAAGCTGACCGGCCACACCTGTTACAAACAGTTTCATAAAAACAGCCCTCCTTAGCGGTTGCCGTACATTTTTTCGTAGTAATTCTGATACTCTCCGGAAATAATGGTCTCCCACCATTCCTTGTTGTCAAGATACCACTGGATGGTCTTCTTGATACCGTCTGCAAATTTGGTTTCTGGCAGCCAGCCCAGTTCGTTGTGGATCTTGGTTGGGTCGATCGCATAACGCATGTCATGACCCTTACGGTCTGTTACGTATGTGATCAGGCTCTCTGGTTTTCCAAGCTCTTTGCAGATGATCTTAACGATGTCGATATTTTTCATTTCGTTGTGTCCGCCTACATTGTAAACCTCACCAACACGTCCTTTGTGGATGATCAGGTCGATGGCGCGGCAGTGATCCTCAACATACAGCCAGTCACGAACATTCTCACCTTTTCCATAAACAGGAAGCGGTTTGTCATTTAATGCGTTGGCGATCATAAGCGGAATCAGTTTTTCCGGGAAATGATATGGGCCGTAGTTGTTGGAGCAGCGGCTGATGGATACAGGAAGTCCATAGGTTCTGTGGTAAGCAAGTACCAGAAGGTCAGCAGAAGCCTTGGAAGAGCTGTATGGGCTGCTTGTGTGGATCGGAGTCTCCTCTGTGAAGAACAGGTCCGGTCTGTCAAGTGGCAGATCACCGTAAACCTCGTCAGTGGAAACCTGATGGTAACGTTTGATTCCGTATTTGCGGCAGGCATCCATAAGAACAGCAGTACCAATGATGTTTGTGTTCAGGAAAACTTCAGGGTTTTCGATGGAACGGTCAACGTGGCTCTCAGCCGCGAAGTTTACAACCATGTCCGGATGTTCTTCCTCAAAAAGCTTGTAAACTGCTTCACGGTCTGTGATGCTCTCTTTTACAAAACGGAAATTCGGGTTATCCATAACCGGTGCCAGAGTAGAAAGATTACCTGCATAGGTAAGGCAGTCCAGACAGATGATGCGGTAGTCCGGGTACTTTTTTAACATGTGGAAAATAAAGTTGCTTCCGATAAATCCGGCACCGCCGGTAACGATAATATTCATGATATAATTCTCCTTTGATTTTTATAATTAGTGAAGTACGTCCATATATTTGCCATCCAGTACGTCCTTCAGATACTGACCATACTGATTCTTCTTCAGCACGTTGTAAACTTCCATAACTTCTTCTCTGGAAATCCAGCCGTTTAAGTAAGCAATTTCCTCAAGGCATGCAATCTTACGGTGCTGATGGGTTTCTACTGTTTTTACAAAATTAGTTGCGTCTACAAGACTCTCATGTGTACCTGTGTCAAGCCATGTGAAGCCCTGACCAAGAAGCTCTACATTTAACTGACCTTTTTCCAGGTAAATACGGTTCAGGTCTGTGATCTCCAGCTCACCGCGGGCGCTTGGTTTCAGGTTCTTTGCATACTCAACAACTTTGTTATCATAGAAGTAAAGACCTGTTACACAATAGTTGCTCTTCGGATGCTCCGGCTTTTCTTCGATGGAAATGGCCTTGCCTTCCTGGTCGAATTCAACGATACCAAATCGTTCCGGGTCGTCTACATAGTAGCCGAATACAGTAGCACCTTTTCCTGAGCTTGCATTCTCAACAGCGGCTTTCAGACGCTTCTTAAGACCGTGTCCTGCGAAAATGTTGTCTCCAAGAACCATGGCAACCGTGTCATTTCCAATGAACTCTTCGCCGATGATAAATGCCTGTGCAAGTCCATCCGGGCTTGGCTGTACAGCGTAAGTAAGAGATACGCCGAACTGATGACCGTCACCAAGAAGCTCCTTGAAACGTGGGGTATCCTGTGGAGTGGAAATGATCAGGATATCACGGATCCCTGCGTTCATAAGAACGGACATTGGATAGTAGATCATTGGTTTATCATAAATTGGAAGCAGCTGCTTGGATGTGACCATAGTCAATGGGTAAAGTCTGGTACCGGATCCACCGGCTAAAATAATTCCCTTCATAATTTCGTTCTCCTTTGTTGGATTTGCTATATTGTTCCTATTGCGAACAATATCTGATTTATGCTGTCAGGTGCATAATTTCGTAGTCGTTCATGAATGCTGCCGGATTTTGGGCAGCATTTGTTTGCCCTGACCTGAGTCTGTAGCTACATTATAAAAGGTGACCTTACGTTACCTTCAAGACCTTTTTTACAATTATTTCAAGTTTGTTACTTTTTCACAAAGAAATACCCCTGCATCCTTGGTGATATGGAATCCATTTTCTGTCTTTTTCTTAACAAGGGCGCGAAAATCCTTGTAACGGTCTGGCAGATACTGGTTCTGATTGCCGTGGCAGGAGAGAATATAGGAAATTAAAGGTTCCGCATCGGTGACAATCAGTTCGTCCTCATAGGATTTCCAGGTAATCTGCTGAAAATAAGGGGAAAGGATATCCGTTCCATTTTCCCTGCCAAAGCGTTCGTACAGTTTATCTGCGGAGAGGGCAATCCTTTCATCGAAGGACTGGACTAGAAGGCTGACCTCCCGCATATGTCTGGAACCGTAGGTACTGCAAAGAAAACGTCCGCCTGGCTTCAGGATTTTTGTTACATTTTTGCACACCTTTCCAATGTCGTCACAGTAAAAAAGTACATGATTGGCAATGACCAGATCAAAGGTGCCAATTCTTGGGGGAATGGTGTGACAGTCAAAAGCCTTGAAAGAAAAACGGGGATCTTCTCCGCCAATGGCACGCCTGGCGTCACGGAGCATTCCCTCGGAAATATCAGAAAGGGTAATGTGTATGTTCCCTGGAAGCTTTGATAAGTTCTGGGTCCAGAGAGCTCCGTCACCACAGCCAAGCTCCAGAATATTCATTCCCTCATGAATCTGGCACTGCTGGCAGATCCAGGGAAACCAGCCTTCCTGATTTACAGAATAAAGACTGTGCAGGTTGATCCTGGAAGAAATGTTGGAAGCATTCTGGTACTGATTTTTCAGGCTTTTTTCCATGACAGTCAGATGGATCAGGTCCAGCATACGGCTCCAGTCCACGGTATGCTCCTCAGAAATGGCCTGGGCAGTATCTTTCAGTGTTTTTTCCACAAGCTGCATCTGTTCAATCCGGTCCTGTACAAGCTTCAGCTGTACATTCAGGGCATTGAGCATAAAATGGCTGTCCGGGTCTTCGATAGTCATTTCCCGGATATCCTCCAGGGAAAATCCAAGATATTTCAGCAGCAGGATCTGCTGCAGCCTTGCAAAGTCCGTGTCAGTATAAAATCTTGCGCCGGATTCGGATACAAGAGAAGGTTTCAGAATATCGTGCTGGTCGTAATAGCGGATGGTCCGCAGTGTTACTCCAGCCATCCGGGCAAACTGACCGGAAGAGTAGTAGCCGTCTTTTTTCAAAAAAACACCTCCTGGATTGCCAAAATGTTATATTATATTATAGGGAAAATTTATCTGGGGTGCAATGGAAAGTTTGAGGCAGGTTAATGGTTTTATTACACTTACAAAAGAACAGCTTGCGGAATATTACTGGCAGATCCTGTCGCAAAGAGGCGAACGCTTTTCCTTGTGCTTTTTTTATCTGTGTGCTACCCTTTAAGCAAGGCCAGCGGGGCCGGAGATGAATCTTAAAACTGGCAGTTCTGTCAGTCTTTTTCCACAATAAAATGTAAGGAAGAGAAGAAAAAAAGGACAGGAGGTTAACATGAACCTATTCGATTTTACCTACTGCGGTAATTATAACCGGCAGATCCAGAACCTGGCCAGGATATCCCCTGAGAAGTGGAGTTTTGGGCAGTCCGGGGATAACGGGATCCTGAAAGGTTATCTGGAAAATACATTCCGCAGACTGTATGAGGAAGGAAAAGTACGGGAAGAGAAAGAATATGCCCTTTTTCATACAGGACTCTTTAATCAATATTATCAGCCAATTTATGCTTATTTTGTTCCAAATGTAGTACCGGACAGACAGAAATGGTATCTGGAAGGATTTTATACAGACTACTCGCTTTTAAAAATAAAAATTACGGATCTGCCGCCCAGGGCTGCTTATGTGGAAAATCCTTCCGATCTGGTGTTTGATACCAAGCTGCCGGTGGTGCCTCAGTATGAGCATATTTTTGATGATGAGGAAAATGTGCAGCGGCTTCCTTCTGCAGTGAGGGAGAGCGGCATGCGGGTACAGCTTTTTGATGGAGCCTTACAGCAGACCAGACGGATACTGGAGTCAGACTACAAGGCTGCCATTCCTCAGTATTATAACCATTCCATTCAGCTTTTAATCCCAATCTGCCTTCAGAATCCGGGAATTCCGGATCTGGCACTGGCCTGTATGAAAACTCCGGATGGGACCAAATATCTGGGACGAACCTGTCTGACTCTCCGGATGGCCTATCACAATGCCAGACTGCTTGCAAGGCTGGACGGGAGCTGGCTGAGGGCGTGAAGAAGTTAGAGAAAATGAAATACCTTCAAAGAGGATATTGGAACAGCAATCGGAAAGCTGCAATTTCCTGGCAATGTCCTGCTGTTATGGGGCAGATTGTGAACAGGGATAAAGAGTGTGAAAGAACTGTGACTTTCTTTCGGAAAAACTGTTCAAAATATATAAAATGTGTTACAATATAAAACTATCACAGAGAGAAAATCAGAGGTAAGGACTACATAAGACAGCAAGTCCTGGATCGATCAGAGAGGCAGGCGTCAGACCTTGGATTTTCTTATGGAACACAGGAGAATGTATGAGAATCGAATTAAAAGACGAAAATCAGGAAGAACCGCAGAAAATTGATGAGAACGACATCCGTTACAAACACGAGACCGATCTGACGAAGAAAGAGAAGCGTGAACTTGAGAAAATGAAGCTTGCCAGTATGGGCTGGAAGGGAAAGCTTCAGTATATCTGGGCCTATTATAAGCCACAGATGGCAGCCATTGTGGCGGTGATCGCCATAGCCTTTTTTGTAAAAGATCTTTACGAAAATTCCAGGATCCATACAGCACTTACGGTTATGGTAATTGACTCCTACGGAACGAAACAGGAGGAAGCCGAAGAAAAGGTACAGAAAGCGCTGGGAATCCAGGATGATCCATATGAAATTGTCACAGTAGACGAAAGCCTGCGCACCGGTGAAGACGGAGTTGCATTGGAATCCTACAGCCAGATGGCCTTTACCACCAAAGTATCTGCCAGGGCGGTGGATGTGCTTATTGGTTCTGAAGATTATATGGACGGTTTTGAGTTCAAAGATGAGTATTTTATGGATCTGACAAAGCTTTTGCCAGAGGATGTTTACCAGGCATTTGGGAAGCAGGATGATAAATACAGCATTACCATTGATTCTGATGAACTGGCAGAGGAACTTGAGGTGACCTATGAGCCTGTTAAGATCGGAGTTCTCGCTAATTCAGAGAATGTGGAGAATGCAGTGAAATGGCTGACGAAACTGGCAGAAGAATTATCGTAAATAATGAAGGGAGACGTGTGAAAGGTGCCGCGTCCCCCTTCCTTTTTCTGTAAAAATATGCCGGATTTTCTGGGTGCATTTCACATCAAAGCTTTTTCAGATAGTGTTTTTCAATAAAAGAGAGAACTCCATATAGCCCCATGGCAATCAGACACAAAACCACAATGGACATCAGCACCCAGGTAAGCTTGAAGAAGTGTGTCTGCAATCTGAAAGAAAATTATATAAAATTTAGAAAAAATTTCGTAAAAATGTCAATAGGATATTTGAACGAAATAAGATATCCTAAACAGACAGAAGAGATTCTAAAGGATAACAGGAGAGAGACGGATATGAAGGTTTTGCTGGCCGGGAATACCGGTTATGTGACAGAAGAATTTGTAGAAGAAGCATTTCCAGAATGTCAGGTGATGGTACTTGGAAATAAAATGCTAAAGACAGTCCGGAGAAGGGAACTCATTTCCAGACCATTTCCCAGAACGGAACTGGAATTTGGAGATATTTTTCGGACATACGAATTTGAAGCTGTGGTATACTTTTCTAATTATCTGACCTTACATGGAGAACTGGAAGGGGAAGCAGAGAATCTGCGCAAGATCCTGCAATACTGCAGGAAAGGGGTTCAAAGCCACTTCCTTTACGTGACAGGACCAGAGGGAATGTATGATGTACCAACAGGCAAGACTCTGCTGGTACAAAATGCAGAGGATGTGTGCAGACGCTATGCGGGACTGTACGGTCTGACGGTGAAAATACTGCGAGTACCCTATTTATATTCCGGAACCTATAAAAAAGATTTCTTTTACAGAATTTTCCAAGCTTCGAAAGAGAGCCAGAAGCTGTTTTTTCAGGAAGCTCCGGAGCAGAAAGCCTGTTTTTTATATTCTATGGATCTGGCAGAACTGGTGTACAAGCTTTTTGACAACTGGAATGATGAGGAAGAGGTGTTGAATGTTCCAGATGTATTTGACATCTGTTTTCAGGATGTGACCGAAGAACTGAAAAAGGTTTTATCCCCGGTTTCCATTATCTATAAAAGCAGTGCCGTTGTAGAAAAAATAAAAGAAGACGACAGACAGATCCGAACAAACTATAACTGGTTTCCAAAGATTTCAGTATTAGATCATATTTCGGAAATGTATGAAGAATACAAAAAAAACAATGGAGAAAAAGCAAGCTGGTTTACCAGGCTTTTCAATCAGAACCAAAGATGGCTGCGGGTATGTGAGTTTGTGGTCTGCTTTCTGGCGTTTGAATTTTTGCAGCGTCTTCTGGGAAATCAGGCTCAGTTTAAGATGATTGATCTGCGTCTTGTGTTTATTGTCTTGTTTGGAAGTCTTTACGGTCTGGGATATGGGATTGCCGGAGCAGCAGCCCAGGCAGTATCCTTGCTTCTGGCATATGAAAGCCAGGGAACAAAGTGGTATACCCTTTTTTACGAACCAGCTAACTGGATACCATTTATCTTTTATTTTGCTGCAGGTGCTGTATGTGGCTATGTGCGAATGAAAAACAGGGAAAATCTGGAATTTATATCAGAGGAGAATCAGCTGGTCCGGGAAAAATTTCTCTTTATGCGTGATCTGTACCAGGAGACCCTTCAGGACAAAAAAAGATATAAAAAACAAATCCTGGGCAGTAAGGACAGCTTCGGAAAGATCTTTGACATTACCAGAAAGCTGGATATTGTACAGCCAGAGGAACTATTTATTGAAACTATGCACATTATGGAAGAGGTTCTGGAGAATGAAACCTTTGCGTTTTATTCTCTCAGTCAGAAAAACGGATATGGCAGGCTGGAAGCTGCATCTCCCAAGTCTCAGGGAATGTACTCTGATTCTGTTAGATTAAGCGAGTATACGCTTGCCATGGATACCCTGGAAAAAGGGCAGGTATGGGCAAATCGGGATTTCGTACAAGGTTATCCCATGTATATGGCTGGTATCAGGAAAGAAGGCAGTCTGGTGATGCTGATCTGTATTCAGGAGGTAAGAAACGGGCAGCTGACTTTATATTATATGAATCTGTTTCAGATTTTATGTGGTCTGGTAGAAACATCTCTTTTACGTGCCCTTGAATATCAGGAAGCCATGGAATACAAGAAATATGTAGAGAATACGAGGATCCTGAAGCCGGAATACTTTGAAAAAAGTCTGGAGCTTCAGCATTCTATGCGTGAGCAGAAGATGGCATCCTATATCCTTCTGAAACTGAAGTATGGGAATATGACCATTGAGGATGCGGATGAGGCACTGGACAGCTGTATCAGAGAAAACGATATCCGTGGTATTTCTCCGGAAGGGGAGTTGTATCTGATCCTGACCCAGGCAGATGACAAGGCATTGCCAGTCATCCTTGAACGTCTGAAAAGAAATGGATTTGAGGGAAAGGTGCTTGATGTTCCGGCAGGAAAAGAGACAGCAGGAGTGGAATCATGACAAAAACAGCAATTGGAATCACGGCACTGGCGATTCATCTGATCATTTGTATACTAATCTGGTCAGGAATACGCACAGGTTTTCTGAAAGTAAAGATGTACATGCTGTCTCTTGCCGTATTTGTACCAGTCTGGGGACCGGTGTGTGTCCTGCTCATACATTTTCAGCTTTTTTCCGGTACGGATCAGGTGAAAACAGTGGGAGTTGAAAAGCTCAGGGTTAACGAGGAAATTTATAAGAACATGTTTCCGGCCATGGAGGAAAATGACAGGGATGTGGTTCCTCTGGAGGAGGCCCTTCTTCTGAATGATCCTTCCAGGCGCCGGGAACTGATCATGAACGTTCTGAATGATAACCCGGGGGAATATGTGGAATTATTAAAGCAGGCACGAATGAATGAGGATGTGGAGGTAGTCCATTATGCGATTACAGCCATGGTGGAACTGTCCAAAGAATATGATTACAGATTACAAAAAATTGAGAAAAAATATACGAATGATCCAGATGATCCTGTTGTTCTGGAGGAGTACTGTGATTTCCTGAAAGAATATCTGAGTCAGGGCTTTATGGAGAAGCAGATGGAACAGATTTACAGAAACCAGTATACCCAGCTTTTGTTAAAACAGCTGGAACAAAAGGTGAATCTCCATACCTGTGTCTGCCTGATGGAAAATCTTATGGTGCAAAGGGAGTTTTTTCTGGCAGGAAAAAATATTGAAAATCATGGATCAGAACTGGCACAGAGGTGAAGAATACTGGATCTGGAAAATTCGGTATCTGGCAGAACGGAAAATGGGGAAAGAACTGAAACAGAGCTTACAGGCATTGAAGGAAGAGCATATCTATCTTTCTTCCAGAGGAAAGGAGGCACTGGGATTTTGGCTGGATGGATCAAAAAAAGTGAAAGCTTTTCAATTTAAGGGAATTCTGGTGATCCTGGGCTGTTTTCTGCTTATAGGAGCCATTCTGTTTGCAGAACGATCCGGTCTGTCCTACCGGGAAAAGGCAAAGAAACTGACTTATCTGGATGCAGATAAAGTGGTTACGGAAGAGACTGCGGTAAAGACACTAAAGCCAACCTGCCTTGTTCTTACAGACAGCAGTCAGGCGAACAGCACCATGGCGTGGATCCAGTTTGAGCAGATATTTAAGGACATGAAGGTGGGTACTGATCTGGTTGATGTAAATCATGAAAGTGTACCGGATGATCTGTCTGATTATGAGACTGTGGTTGTTCTTTTAAGCGATTTAAGTCCGCTGAAAGAAAATGTGCTGAAGATCAGCGACTGGGTAAAAAAGGGCGGAAGTGCCATGTTCGCCCTTACTCTTCAAAAGGATACTTATGTATCCCTTATTGAGCAGAAGCTTGGAATTGTATCTTCGGGTTACACAGAAGCCATGGTAAACAGCATTTATTTCGACAGTGAGTTTCTCGTCGGAGGCGGAAAGGCATACAGGATCACAGATGGCTTTGAATCTGCTTGGACCGTGGAACTGAGTCAGCGTGCAAGGGTATACGCCTGGGCAGATGATACGTCAGGTGTTCCTTTGATCTGGGAAGCTGATTATGGAAACGGAAAGTTTGTAGTAGATAATTTTGGGTTTTATGAAAAAGCTTTCAGAGGCTTTTTTGCTGCATCCTACAGTCTTCTTACAGATGTGGGGGTATATCCGGTGATTAACGGATCCGTTTTTTATCTGGATGATTTTCCCTCCCCTGTTCCAAATGGAGATGGAACTTATATAAAAAGGGATTATGGCACCAGTATTGCAGATTTCTATACCAATATCTGGTGGCCGGATATGTTCGCCCTTGCTACGACTCACAATGTGCAATATACAGGAGTTATAATAGAAAATTATGAGGATGAAACAGACGGAGAGACGGAACGCCAGGATGATGTACAGCGGTTCCAGTATTTTGGAAATATGATCCTTCATCAGGGCGGGGAACTGGGTTATCACGGTTATAATCATCAGCCGCTCAGCCTGTCAGACACGGATTATGGAGATGCACTTCCCTATAAGACCTGGACAAGCTTTTCTGCCATGGAAAAAGCAATGAAAGAGCTGATGGATTTTGGAAAGGAAATGTTTCCGGAGACTACCATGTCTGTTTATGTTCCTCCTTCTAATGTTTTGTCAGAAGCGGGAAGGAAACTGCTGGGTTCCCTGTATCCTAAGATCCGTACTATTGCCAGCAATTATTTTTCCGGCGACTATGCTTATGTGCAGGAGTTTGAAGTGGCTGAAGATGGAATCGTAGAACAGCCGCGTATTATTTCCGGTGCGATCATTGACGATTATATGCAGATGGCTGCTTTGTCTGAGTTGAATATGCATTTTGTAAATACACATTTTATGCATCCGGATGACCTTCTGGATGAGGACAGAGGCGCTGCCCTTGGCTGGGAAAAGCTGAAAAAACGTCTGGATGAATACATGACCTGGCTGAATGAAGCAGCACCGGCACTTCGAAATCTTACAGGCTCCCAGCTATCCGGTGCCATTGAAAGATATGGTGCCCTGACCGTGGAGAAATACATTACAGACAAGAAAGTGCATCTTCATCTGGGAAATTTTTACGATCAGGCGTATCTGATGGTGAGAATGAATAAAGGAACTCCGGTGCGTGTGACTGGCGGAGACTTGACTCAGGCTGCTGGGAATCTGTATCTGCTGAGCGCAGAACAGGAAGATGTGTACATTGAGTTCGAATAAATATAATGACAGCAGTGTCAAAAGGTCTTTTATTATTGGTAACATAAACATATGTATTGAAAATGCAGATAAAAGGAGAAAACAGTGAGAATCTGTCTGGTTTTGGAAGGATGTTATCCGTATGTATTTGGTGGTGTTTCCACATGGATGCACCAGTATATCAATCAGATGCAGGAGCATGAATTTGTGCTCTGGGTTATTGGGGCAAATGCAGAAAAAAGAGGGAAATTTGTCTATGAACTTCCAGAGAATGTTCTGGAGGTTCATGAGGTTTTTCTGGATGATGCGCTCCAGGTGAAAGAAAAGGGGAAAATGTCCCATATTTTTTCCGAAAAAGAACTAGAAAGTCTGAGCGAGCTGATGCAGATGAGGAGACCGGACTGGGAGACGTTGTTTTCCCTGTATCATGATAAACATTTAAACCCTATGGCTTTTTTGAAAAGTGAGACTTTCCTTGATCTCCTTATAAAAATCTGTAAAGAACAGTATCCGTATATTGCTTTTGCAGATGCCTTTCACACCATGCGTTCCATGCTTCTTCCTGTTCTGTATCTTATGGGAAGTGAAGTGCCAGAGGCGGATGTGTATCATGCCATATGTACCGGGTACGGCGGACTTCTGGCCTGTCTGGGCGGCTATGTGTACAAAAAGGATGTTCTTCTTACAGAACATGGAATTTATACAAGGGAAAGAGAGGAGGAGATTATCCGTGCCAAGTGGGTGGTTCCATCCTTTAAGAAACAGTGGATCGCTTTCTTTTATATGCTGTCAGATATGATCTATCAGAGGGCATTTCGTGTGACCTGTCTTTTTACAAATGCAATGCGCACTCAGATTCAGATGGGCTGTGCACCTGGGAAGTGCCGGGTTATCGAAAATGGGATCGACTATGACAGGTTGTCCGGAATCCCTTTGAAAGAAGAGGATGGCTGGGTAGATATTGGAGCAGTAGTAAGGCTTGCTCCTATCAAAGATATCAAGACCATGATCTACGCTTTTTTTGAACTGTCTGCACATGTAAAAAATGTACGCCTTCACATTATGGGAGGAGTCGATGATGAAGAATATGCACAGGAATGTTACGAGCTGGTGAAACAGCTGAAGCTGGAAAACATTATATTTACAGGGCGTGTGGACATTGTAAAATATATGGAGAAACTGGATTTTACCATCCTTACCAGCATTTCAGAAGGACAGCCCCTGTCTGTGCTGGAATCCTTTGCTGCAAGACGTCCCTGTGTTACCACAGATGTAGGCTGCTGTCGGGAACTTCTGGAGGGAAAGGAAGAGGATGTGTATGGAAAGGCAGGCTATTATGTGGCACCTATGTACCGTGACGGACTGGCTCTTGCCATGGAGAAGATGTGTGAATCCAGAAGCAGGCGGCTTCGTATGGGGAAAAATGGACAGGCGCGGGTAAAGGCTTATTACAGACAGGAACGCATGATCCGTCTGTACCGGGAGCTTTATGAGGAGGTGATACAAAAGAATGGCTGGAATCGGATTTGAACTTAAAAAAACTGTTTAACAGACAGGGACTTTTTGCTTCCTTCAGAGCTTACGGATATGCGGGAGTCGTATGTACCGGTCCAATGCTTCTTGGAATTGTATTGCTTCTTGGCGTTATGTATCTTTGTGATAAAACAGGAGGCAGCAGACACAGCCGGGAACTTCTGGTGTGTATGATCACGTATACCCTTTTGTTTTCCTTGACAGTTACCAGTTTTTTGTCTATGGTAGTTACCAGGTTTATTGCGGATATGCTGTACGAAGAAAAATACGATATGGTATTGCCTTCTTTCTGGGGCTCTACAGGGATCATGCTGGTGGCCGGCGGGATCCTGTATGGAATTTTCCTTATCTTTTCCGGAGCAGGACTTCTGGACGGATTGCTGTGTCTGTGGCTTTTTGGAGAGCTGACCGTTACCTGGAATGCAATGAGTTATCTCACTGCAATCAAAGATTATAGAGGAATCATGCTGTCATTTACAGCTGCTATTGTGATCACATTTATATCCGGCTGGGTATTGCTGATGCTGGGAATTCCCCATGTGGAAGCTCTTCTGATTGCAGTGGCTGTGGGATACGGAGTGATGCTTTTGTGGGATGTGATCCTTTTGTATCAGTATTTTCCCCAAGGGGAAAAGGGTGCCTTCCTTTTCCTAAGATGGGTGGATCAGTTTCTGCCTCTGGCATTTACCGGGCTTTTTATCAATATTGGACTGTTTGCCCATTTGGTGATCATGTGGGTCGGACCGCTTCAGGTACAGGTGCAGGGACTGTTTGTTGGTGCACCCTACCATGATGTGCCAGCTCTTGTGGCATTTCTTACAATTTTGGTAACAACAGTAAACTTTGTGGTTTCTGTGGAGGTGAATTTTTATCCGAAATATAAAAACTACTACAGTTTATTTAATGATAAAGGTGCTGTAGGAGATATTACCCAGGCTGGTGAGGAAATGTTAAAGGTATTGAATGTGGAATTAAAATACACGGCCTTGAAGCAGCTCCTTGCTACAGCACTTGCTATTTCTCTTGGCGGACTGCTCCTGGAGTATGTGCCGCTTGGATTTAACGATCTTATGGAAGGGTATTTCAGAACCCTCTGTGTGGGATATGGCATTTATGCGGTGGCAAATACCATGCTTCTGTTGCTTTTATATTTTACAGATTACAAAGGAGCGCTGGCGGCCTCTGGATGTTTTGCAGGAGGAACTGTGCTGTTTACAGTAATATCCCTGTTTTTTCCAAGAGTATATTATGGTTTCGGGTTTCTCACAGGCAGCGCAGTGTTTTTTCTGATTGCAGCCTTTCGTCTGGACTATTACACAAAGAGGCTGCCCTATTATATTTTGAGTGTACAGCCTGTGGTGGCCAGGGAAAAAAGAGGAAAGTTTTCCAGACTTGGTTTTTTCCTCAGCGAAAAACTGGAAAGGAGTCAGAATAGTGAAAAAATATAGAAAACTTGCATGTATTCTTGCCGGAAGTATGACCATGTCTTTATTCGCAGGCTGTATAGGGAATGGAGATGTAGTGCCGGAAGAAAAAAATGAGAGCACAGATACAGAAGAACAGGCAGCAACGGAAAGCGTCACAGGAGATTAAAAAAAGCAGATTCCCGGGATATTGACCAGGTTCATTTAAGAGATAAGGACAGTCTTTATGAAAACGATGACGATACCAGCGTGGTTACCATGTACCTCACTGTTTCAAAGGGGAATTCTTCAGAAAATACAGATCATACATGGGAAGAAATCAATAGTTATTCTGTCTATGATTATGAAGAGATGGGAGTAGACAGATATCAGGCGGCTGCACTTTTACAGATAGGGAATGAGAATGGTCCGACAGAGGGAATGGTAGGATATGGGGAGAATATTCCCAATGCCACGGTACAGATCCGTGGGCAGACTTCAAGCCGGAATGCCCAGAAAAACTATAAGATTGAGCTGAAGAAAAATAAAGGAACCTGGCGCGGGCAGAGAACCATTAATTTGAACAAGCATATGACAGAAGGAATGCGGTTTCGAAACAAGCTTGCCTATGACCTGCTGAAGGGCATTCCCCAGCTGATCAGTCTGAGAACACAGTTCGTCCATCTGTATGTAAAAGATACTACAGATGGTTCTGCTGACGCGAAATTTGAGGACTATGGCTTGTATACCCAGGTAGAGCAGCTGAATAAGACTGGATTGAAGAATCATGGACTGGATTCCAATGGACAGCTTTATAAAATTAATTCTTTTGAATTTTACAGATATGAAGATGTGATAAAACTCCAGGATGATCCATCCTACGACAGTGCTGCTTTTGAAAAATTGCTGGAGATAAAGGGAAGTACCGATCATAGGAAACTGATTCAGATGCTTGAAGCAGTAAATGACTACAGTATTCCAATTGATACGGTTCTGGAAGAATACTTTGATGAGGAAAATATTACATATTGGATGGGATTCCAGATTTTGATGGGAAATGTGGATACCCAGAGCCGAAACGTGTATTTATATAGTCCATTAAATTCTGATACCTGGTATTTTATTCCCTGGGATAATGATGGCAGTCTGATGAGACCTGAATATAAGATAACCGGTTTTAGTGATCAGAAAAGCTGGGAATCCGGCGTTAGTAACTATTGGGGAAATGTACTGTTCCAGAGATGCCTGAAATCAGAGCGTTTCCGGGAAAAGCTGGATGAAGCCATTCTGGATCTGAAAGAATATCTCAGTGAAGAGAGACTGGGCACTATGATTGAAAAATACAAGACTGTGGTGAAGCCGTATCTTTATGAGATGCCGGATGTGTTTTATGCACCTCTTACCAGTGAACAATATGATGAGATTGCTGCATCACTTCCGGAAGAAATAGAAAAAAATTATCAGCTCTATGTAGAAAGTCTTAGTAAGCCTATGCCGTTTTTTATTGGTGTTCCTGTTGCAGAGGGAAATAAAATGAAAATAAACTGGGATAATTCCTATTCCTTTGACGCGGAGGATATTACTTATTCTGTAGAGATAGCAAAGGATTATCTTTTTCAGGATGTGATCTATACACAGGATGGTCTTCTGATCCCGGAAACGGAGCTGGAGCTTCCGGAAGCAGGACAGTATTTTATCCGTGTGCGTGCAACCAATGAAAAGGGAAAAACACAGGATGCTTTTGACTATTATGTTACAGATGAAGGAAAGCAGTATGGCATGAGGTGCATTTATGTAACGGAAGATGGTCAGATCGAGGAAGATATTTATGAGGAATAAAAGCAGGGAAGCATTTCGAAATGAATGGAAGTATCTGATCAGTATCAGTGAAAAAGAAATGCTTATGCTCAGGCTGAAGCCATTTCTACAGCCGGATCCCCATGCCGGGGAAGGGGGATATTGTATCCGCAGTCTGTATTTTGACGATTACTGGAATAGTGCATATGCGGAAAAGGAAGCCGGTGTACTGATGCGAAAAAAATACAGGATCCGGATTTATAACAATAATGACAAATTTATCAAACTGGAGCGGAAAAAGAAGTTTGGAAGTTATATTTACAAAGAGAGTGCACCGCTTACAAGAGAAGAGGTGGAGAAAATCCTGAAGGGGGACTATGCGTTCCTTTTGTACAGTCCCCACTCTCTATGCCGGGAATTTTACATAGAATGTACCTGCAATATGATGCGGCCAAGGACCATTGTGGATTACGAACGGATTCCCTGGATCCTGGATGCCGGAACGGTAAGGATCACCTTTGATTCAGATGTGAGAGCGGCTATTGGCAGTTATGATATTTTTGATCCTGGATTGCCTGCTTTGTCTGTGCTGGAACCTGGAAAACTGATTCTGGAAGTGAAGTTTACAGAAATGCTTCCCCAGCTTTTACGCGATGTTCTGCCACCGCCAGCAGCGGAATTTACAGCAGTTTCCAAATATGTACTCTGTTATGAGAAAACCAGGTATATGAATGGATTCGAGTACTGGTATGAGACATAAAAAGAAAACGTATAACTGTGAACTATGTTCACAAAAAATATCTCGCAAAATACTGCCTTCTGAATAATTACAAAAAAGCACAAAGAGATAAGTGGAGGAATTTTTTATGAGTGTAAAGGACATGATCAAAAAATCAGTTCTGGAATCCGGAGCGTTTACCAATTATGATGTTCCGGGGATTCTCACAGCTCTTGCGGCGGCTCTGCTGTTAGGGGCGCTGATCTATCTGGTATACCGGAAGTTTTACGCAGGAGTTGTTTTTTCAAGAACATTTGCTGTTACTCTGGTGGGAATGACAGTGCTTACCTGTATGGTAACCTTGGCTATCAGTACCAATGTGGTAATTTCACTTGGTATGGTAGGAGCGTTGTCCATTGTCCGTTTTCGTACAGCAATTAAGGATCCTATGGATCTTTTGTATTTGTTTTGGGCAATCACCACAGGAATTACGGCTGGAGCGGGAATGTATGTCCTGGCGCTTTTGGCGGCTGCGATTATGATCCTGATGATCGTATTGTTTTATCACAAACAGCAGAGAGGAAAAATCTATATTGCAGTGATCCACTATACAGGAGACCAGGCAGGGGATGAGGTAATCCGCTGCTTTGGAAAAAGAAAGTATTTTGTCAAATCCAAGACCATGCGCAAAGAAAAAACAGAGATGGCAGTGGAATTGTACTGCCGACAAAATGACATGGATTTTATGGAAAAAATCCGCAGCATTGAAGATGTAGAAGATGTCACTCTGATTCAGTATAATGGAGAATATCACGGATGAAAAAGATTCTGGCAGCAATGTTGCTGATTCTGATAGTCATTCTGGCAGCTGGCGCAGGTTATCAATGGTGGTCTTCCGGAAATGGAAACAAAAAGCAGTTTCAGAAATCCCAGGAGATTTTTGGAAATCCGCTTATGGGATATGCACCAAGTGCCTGGTATGAGAATGTGTCAGAGGATATTTCGCTTTTGTATATGGACATTACCTGGGCAGAATTAGAGCCGGAAGAAGGGGTGTATGACTGGGATTCCATAGAAGAGGAAAACCAGATAAACAGGTGGAAAAAAGAAGGAAAGCATCTGATCCTTCGTTTTGTCTGTGACATTCCAGGTGATGAGAAACATATGGATATCCCCCGGTGGCTGTATGAGAAGACGGGGGAAGACGGAACCTGGTATGACGGTGAATATGGAAAAGGATATTCACCGGATTACAACAATAAGGTTTTTATAGAAGAGCATGAGAAGGCAATCAAAGCCCTTGGAGAGCATTTTGGAAAAGACGGGCTGATCAGTTATATTGAGCTTGGAAGCCTTGGACACTGGGGAGAGTGGCATGTAAATTACAGCGATGGGATTACGAGAATCCCTGAGGAAGCTGTAAGAAACCAGTATATTATGCCCTGGCTGGAAGCTTTTCCCGGCGTAAACATGCTTATGAGAAGACCTTTTCATATTGCAGAAGCTTATGGAATGGGGCTTTATAATGATATGACCGGGCATAAAGAGTCCACAGAAGAATGGCTGACCTGGATTCAGGAAGGTGGAGATTATGGACAGGCAGAGGAGAAAGATGCGCTTGGCAGTATGCCAGACTTCTGGAAGACAGCTCCATCGGGCGGTGAATTTACCAGCTCTGTTTCCATGAAACAGATGCTGGTGACAGATCTGGAACAGACTGTAGAATTGGTCCGGAAGTCTCACACTACATTTTTAGGTCCGAAATATGCAGACAGTCAGTATAAAGATGGCTATGACAAAGTGCTTTTGAATATGGGGTACCGCCTGTGGATCTCAGAAGCTGCCTGGAAAAGGGAGGGGCAGGAAGATTGCCTGTGCCTGACCTGGAATAATGACGGCGTTGCTCCGTTTTACAAAAAATGGCCGGTATATCTGTATCTGGAGGATCCCTCTGGAAATACAGTGGAGAAGACTGAAATCAATATGCTTCTTTCTTCTGTTTTACCAGATACACAGCTTATTACTCGGACTGTATTTGAAACCCGGGATATTCCGGCACTTTTGAAGGAGGGATATGCTCTGTCTGTGGGAATTGAAGATCCCATGACAGAAAAGCCTGGCGTAAGGCTGGTAATGGAATGTGCTTATCAGAATGGCAGAAATATACTATGGCAGAAGGAAAAATAGAGTGGCTTTCGGTCCCTTTGCTTTCGGAAGAACCGGTAATAAAAAGTTGGAAGAGGTAGAGAAATGTCAGAAAAAATAGTGAAATACGAGTATGAATATGGCCTGTGTAAACGGATGCACTACCGTGGATTATGGTGCGTGCGTTATGAAGGTGTGCCAGGGCATTTTGAGAAAGCGGGTATGGCCTGTTCCTGTGCAGTGGATGGCTGTGATAAGGATTGTGCAGTTATGGAAAGTGCGGATGCCGTTATTGATCCGGAGTGGGAGTGGCATATGCTGGACAATCCGCCTGGAAGATAGAAAAAAATTACGGCAGAGACAGGAAGAACTGCATATTATACCATAAGGCATGAAAACCGGAGTTGATAGTATGAGTCTGGCGGAATCCTTAAATTGGGAGCAAGAAGAGCAGTGCACATCCGTTTTTCCACGGTCTGTTACCAACCGGAAAAATCAGGAAAATTTAAAATTGTCAGAGAAAAAGGAATTATTAAAGAAAATCGCAGATATTCTTGCAGAGGAAAAATGGATTACCTCAGCTGAATTGTTGGTTTTGAAGGAAAAAATAGAAAAATACGGTGGCACTTTATGACCAGGGCAGTGATCTACTGCCGGTGCAGTACAGAAGAGGAGTGCCAGAAGGATGCGCTTATAAGACAGGCGGCGGAGGCAAGAGAATGCGTCCGCCGCCTGAACTGGTCCTTAGAGGATGAATATATAGAAAGCAGGTCCGGCACCAGCACCCGGGGACGGGAACAGTACCAGCGGCTTTTTTCTGACCTTCTTAGAGATAAATTTGAGATTGTGGTGATAAAATCCCAGGACAGACTGATGCGAAACACAAAGGACTGGTATGTTTTTGTGGATCGTCTCGTGACTTGTGGCAAACGGCTGTATCTCTATCTGGAAAACCGTTTTTACAGTGCAGATGACAGTCTGATCACTGGAATCAAGGCAATTCTGGCAGAGGAATACAGCCGGGAATTAAGCCGTAAGATCAATAACGCCCACCGGAACCGGCAAAAGACTGGAAGTGCCCTGATGCTTACTTCCAATACCTATGGCTACCGGAAGCTGCCAGATAAAAGCCTGGCGATCATAGAGGAAGAGGCACAGGTGAAAAGAAAAATGTATGAGCTTTGTGCAGGAGGTCTTGGCAGCAGATGTATCGCCCGGATCCTGCGGGAGGATGGTGTGCAGAAACGAAATGGAAGCTTTTTTACCGATTCTGATATCCGCCGCATGATCCGAAATCCTGTCAATAAAGGTACTGTGGTCATGAACCGGAAACATTATGATTTTGATACCAGGCAGGTGGTAAAAAATCCACAGGAACAGTTTTATATTTATGAAAACCGGATTCCGGCAATTGTGTCAGAAGAACTGTGGAAGGCTGCCAATGAAGAAATCGACAAAAGAAAGAAACCTGTCGGAAACCAGGAGAGAACGGCCAGGTGCTTTGGAGTAAATCCGGGAAAGCAGATGTTTAGCGGAAAAATTGGTCTGGTGGCTTTGTGCGGGGCTCCATTTTTACCGGACAACAAGAAAGAGAAAAAACTATAAAATCCATGAATGGAAATGCAAAATTTATCTGGAACAGGGGAGAAAAAAGGAGGAAAAGCCAGGCGGCTGTGCCAATATCCATCTGGAAGAGGAAAAGTTGTTTCTTCTTCTGGAAAGGTCCGGAGGAAAAGAAATCCTGCCAGATCAGGAATGGGAGATTACGGATTTTTTTATGCAGCTTTTGAAGGAAAGTCTGGAAGAAAACCAAAAGAAGGATTTGGAAAAGTACGAACAGCTGGAAAAAAAGATTAAATACCAGCAACAGCTTTTGCTGGACAAATATCTGGAAGGCCTGGTGGAAGAATCTCTTTACCAGATCAAGGAAAGGGAACTGCAAAATAAATTAAAGAACAACACCGGCAGCAGAACGTGCAGGCAGAAGAACAGGGATTTTCTGGCAGAGGAACAGGAAGAAGTGGAAAAAAGGCTTCGGGAGACAGAGCAGTTTTTAAAAGAACATCATGTGGTTCTAAAGGCCTGCGTATTATGTGAGTTAAAAATGGTGGATAAAATTCTGATTTATCCGGATCATCTGAAAGTGGTAAAGAAACAGGGAAAATGCATTATTGCGGCAGAGACCTTTGATATGCTATACTGAAAAAATCGTAACTGCCCGTCATGTCTGCAGTTACAGACATTACTTAGAGCCTGTTTGAAAATCATTCCCGCAATCTGCACGCCTTGCTGTGCGGTATATTTTGTTCGAACAGGCAGAAAGGAACAGTATTATGAACATCAGAAAATCTACACTTCAGGATCTGCCACAGATACTGAACTTATATAAAATTGCCCGGGAATTTATGAAAAACAACGGTAATCCAAACCAGTGGGAGGACCGCTACCCGGAAGCTTCCACGGTAGAAAATGATATAAAAACAGGAATTTCCCATGTATGCGTGGAAAATGGGGAAATTGTGGGAACATTTGTATTTTATACAGGAGAAGATCCTACTTACCGTGTGATCGAAAATGGTGAATGGCACAGTGACAGGGAGCCCTACGGCGTGATTCACAGAGTTGCTTCCAATGGGGTGACAAAGGGTGTGACCAGGGCTGCATTTTCTTATGGGTTGGAGAGAAGCGGATATGTGCGCATTGATACCCATGAGGACAACAAGCCCATGCAGGGCGCTTTGAAGAAATTTGGTTTCAGGGAATGCGGTGTGATCCATCTGGAAAGAGGAGCGGAGAGGATAGCCTTTTGACTGTCGGAAAGAGTGGCTCTGAAAAATAAAATTAAATTTCATTTTTTGAAGAAATACGGAATTGCACTTCGTTATAGAAAATTGGAAAGAGAAGAGGACAGCATTTTGGGGAAACTGTCAGAATGCGTACTCACTGGAATGTCTGACTTCCATATATGATCAGGTAGCCAAGCCCCTGTCTTGCACCGATGAATTCGCCTATGATCACCCCTACCAGGCAAAGACCGATATTTACTTTCATATTTGCAAGAATAAGGGGCACGGAGGAGGGCAAAACAATTTTTAAAAGTTCTTCTTTTTTACCGCCTCCAAGTGTGCGGATCAGCTTCAGCTTTTCCTGGCTGATCTCCCCCGAAGCCTGTATACAGGTTCAGAATCGATTCCAAAAATTGCCACAGACATACCTGCAACAATGATGGTCCGCTGACGGGCACCCAGCCATACAATGAGAAGGGGGGCCAGGGCAGACTTAGGAAGGCTGTTCAGCACTACCAGATAAGGCTCCAGTACTTTTGCAAGTCTGGGGCATCCCCACAGCAGAATGGAAATGCCAAGACCCAGGACTACTACGAAGAGGAAACTAAGAAGAGTTTCTTTCAGGGTGGCGCCAATGTGGATGAACAGCGAGTGGTTTTTGGGGCCATCTCCACAAAGGTTTTGAAGATCATGGAGGGGCTGCTGAAGATGAAAGAGTCGATCCAGCCAGCCCTTGCCAGGATTTCCCATTGTGCCAGAAAAATAAGAAAGACCAGAAGCCTTGCGCTTACAACAAGGCGACGGTCCCTTTTCTGACGGGCAAGATATGCTTTTTGAGTGGGGGAAGGTTCATGCATTCTGATTCAACTCCTTCCAGATCAGATTAAAGTAGGATTTGAAAGCCGGGGCATTTCTCGAAGAAAGGGGCGTGCGGTCTTTCATATCCAGATCAATGGGAACAATCTTTATTACAGTGGCAGGACGCTTTGAAAGAATCAGTACCCGGTCTGCCATGCTGATGGCTTCGGAAATATCATGAGTGACAAGAATAGCCGGCTTTCGTTGTTTTTTCAGGATTTTTCCAATGTCATCACTTACGTTCAGCCGTGTCTGGTAATCAAGTGCGGAGAATGGTTCGTCGAGAAGCAGAAGATCCGGTTTTAATGTAAGGGTGCGGATCAGTGCCGCCCGCTGCCGCATGCCGCCGGAAAGCTGGCTTGGACGACTGTCACGGAATTTGTCCAGCTCATAAAGCTTTAATAGTTCATCTACATAGGAAAGATTGTCTTTTGTGAGTTCGCCTTGTATTTCCAGTCCAAGGAGAACATTGCGGTAGATGCTGCGCCATTCCAGAAGGTGGTCTTTTTGAAGCATATAGCCAATACGGGCGCTGTCCTTGTTCAGTGGCTTTCCATTCATAAGAATGGTTCCGCTTTCCGCATGTAAAAGCCCGCAGATCAGATTCAGCAAAGTGGACTTTCCACAACCGGAAGGCCCCACGACAGCCAGAAACTCTTCTGGCATAAGATGAAAAGATATATGAGAAAGGGCAGCCGTTTCCCCGGATAAGCTATGGTAAGAAAGGCACACATCCTTTACTTCCAGAAGCGGATTCATAATCAAACCTCCATTTTCGTATAATTTATGATATGCTTTTGGGGTGGGGTGTGTTATAATGAAGTGATTTATCTATGTGCAGAGTGTAGCGAAGAGGAGTTCGCGGTTCCTGTACCGACAATTTTTTTTTAGAAAGAAAATAATATTATGAGTAAAAAGCAAACGGTTTTCAACCTGTTATTTCTGGTGATCGTTTTCGGTCTTACCATGTACCTGGTTTTTTCGCGGCAAGGACATCGGGGATATTATCAGTACTGCCAGGGAAGCTGATGGGAGATATCTGCTTCTGAGCCTTGTGTGCGTGGTACTTTTTATCCTCGGCGAATCGGTTATCATTTTTTATATGATGAAAACACTTGGAGCCAGTGTGAAAATGACTCATTGTGCACTGTACTCCTTTGTAGGATTTTTTTTCAGCTGTATTACTCCGTCTGCATCAGGCGGACAGCCCATGCAGATCTTTTACATGAAAAAAGATAAACTGCCTATTCCGGTAACCACTCTGATACTGATGATCGTTACCATCACCTACAAGGCAGTTCTGGTAGTGATCGGTGTTCTGATCTGTTTTCTGGGCGGTGATTTCCTGAGAGGCTATCTTGGGGACTATATGTGGGTGTTTTATCTAGGCGTGGGTCTGAACGTGTTCTGTGTTACCTTTATGATGATATTGGTGTTTGCCCCAGGCCTTGCGAAATGGATCATGGTAAAAGGTCTGAAGATCATTGAGCATGTCCGGATTCTGAAGCCAAAAAAAGCAAGGCTTGAGAAGCTGGAGGCTTCCATGGACCAGTATCACGCAACGGCAGCCTTCTGGGCCAGCCATAAGCGGATCATACTGAATGTATTTATCATTACATTTGTGCAGAGGTGTATTCTGTTTACGGTCACTTACTGGGTGTACCGCGCTTTGGGACTCCATGAGTATGGAATCCTGACCGTTACTATTTTACAGGCGGTGATTTCCGTATCTGTGGATATGCTTCCTCTTCCGGGAGGCATGGGAATCAGCGAGACTTTATATATGGTGATGTTTGTGCCCGTATTTGGACCGCTTTTGCTGCCATCTATGCTGCTCAGCCGTGGGATTTCCTATTACGGACAGATGCTGATCAGTGCACTTATGACCTGTGTGGCACATCTTACCATTGGAAGGAAAAAACGAAGAGATACAAAGGATGTAATTAACTGCAATGAAGGAAGAACGTTTGAAAAAGGAGAAACAGGATATGCTTGGATTTTATGATTATACGGTGGTGCTTACATACATCAGTCTCGCTGTTTCCGTATTTGGAATGACAAGAGCACTGGAGGGAGACTTCAAAGTTGCAATTTTGTGTCTGGCACTGTCCGGACTTTGTGATATGTTTGACGGGAAAATCGCCCGTACAAAGAAGAACCGTACAGAGGATGAGAAGAAATTTGGAATTCAGATCGATTCCCTGTGTGATGTGGTATGTTTTGGTGTGTTTCCGGCAATGATCTGTTATTGTCTGGGAATGAACCATATCCCAGGAGTGATCATTCTCTGCCTGTATTGTGTAGCTTCTGTAATCCGTCTGGGTTACTTTAACGTAATGGAAGAGAAGAGACAGAACGAGACCTCCGAGCTTCGTCACTATTACCAAGGTCTGCCAATCACTTCGATGGCGATCATCCTTCCGTTCCTTTATCTGCTGAGAAGAGGATGCGGGAAAAATTTCCTTCTGGTGATCCATGTGGCAGTGGTAGTAGTCGGAGTGCTGTTTATCAGTGATTTTAAGGTGAAAAAACCTCAGAATCCAATGGTGATCCTTCTGGTTGCCCTTGTGGCACTGGCGCTTTCCATGATGTTTCATCTGTTATAAAACGGATATTCACCATATATGAAAGTCAGCTGTCTGGCGCCTATTGCGCTCCTGCAGTTGCCGGCTGCATTCGTAATCCGGGCTGTCGCCAGACGATATCCATGAATTCGCTTATGCAGGCATGGCTCATTTGTGGATGCCATCGGGAACTTTTATAGCAAATGCAGGGGAGGTATTATGAAATATATAGACAGAAAAGGCAACATCACAATAGAGGAGAACGGACAGGATAAATTTTTGCGCCATCTGTATAATGACTGGGGCGGACGTCTTTGCCTGAAGATCATAATACAGCCTTTTGGTTACCAGACTGGGTGGCTGGTTTTTAAACACCAGGCTTTCTGCGAGGATGATTCCTGGATTTGTGGAGCGCAATCACATTGATCTTTCCAGCTGCACCAGACAGGAGTTTGCTTCCTATAACGACTTTTTTTACCCGCAGGCTTAAAGAGGGGCAGCGGCCTGTAGCAGCGGATGACAGCGTACTGGTCAGTCCTTGTGACGGAAAAGGTTACCGTGAGCCGTATTGGCAGTGATTCCAGATTTTATATAAAAGATACTCTGTATACTCTGGAACGCCATGCTGAAGAATAAAAAGCTGGCAAAGCGGTATCTTGGCGGTTATGCAGTGATCCTCAGGCTGACAGTCGATGATTATCACCATTACTGCTATGTGGCAGATGGAGAGAAATCTCCGGATGTAAAGATCCCCGGTGTTTTTCATACGGTAAATCCTGCTGCTAATGACGTATGCCAGATTTATCATGAGAATACCAGAGAGTATTGCCTGTTAAAAACAGAGCAGTTTGGAACCATTGCTATGATGGAAGTCGGAGCTATGATGGTGGGGAAAATTACCAATCTGAAACCTGGTGCCTGTGAAGTGAAAAAGGGTGAAGAAAAAGGTTATTTTGAATTCGGAGGTTCTACCATTGTCCTGCTTCTTCAGCATGGAAAGGTAAGGCTGGATTCTGATTTGATAGAGAATTCTGAAAATGGATATGAAACGATTGTAAGAATGGGTGAGAGAATTGGCAAATGTAAATTACCAAAAAGAGCTTGAAAAATTAATCGAACAGCATGAGAAAGAAGGAAAGGTTCCCAGACTTTTTCTTCATGCATGCTGTGCGCCCTGCAGCAGTTATGTCCTGGAATATCTTTCCAGGTTTTTTTCTGTTACAGTATTTTTTTATAATCCCAATATTTCTCCCAAGGAGGAATATGAGAAGCGGGTGGCAGAAATCCGCAGGCTGATCAGCGAGATGGAGTTTCTTCATCCAGTCGATCTGGTGGAAGGCGCGTATAGACCAGAGGATTTTTATGCCATGGCAAAAGGGCTGGAGGATGTACCGGAGGGAGGAGAACGGTGTTTCAAATGTTATCGGCTTCGAATGGAGGCAGCAGCAAAGCTGGCTCAGGAGGGCGGATATGATTATTTTACCACCACACTTTCCATCAGTCCTTTAAAAAATGCAGGAAAGATCAATGAGATAGGCCAGGAACTTGCACAAATCTATAAAGTGGAGCATCTTCCGTCTGATTTCAAGAAAAAGAACGGATATAAGCGGTCTATAGAACTTTCCCATGAATATGGGCTGTATCGGCAGAATTATTGCGGGTGTGTGTTTTCTAAGCGGGAGAGCATGGAGCGGGAAAAGCAGAAACAACAGAGCTGCATGGACTGTCAGTGAAACCATCTGATATTTTGCAAACAATAGTGCAGAGTCATGCACTTGCATGAATTTTGTGCATTGCAAAATGGTTTGATGCAGTAATGTATAGCGAAAATCATAATGAAAGACTCTTTGCAATTAGCAGAAAGTGTGATAAACTAGCACTTGATTGTAGTAAAGTTAGAAAGAATTTGTAAGGTTCCTATAATACTTCAAAGTGTATTTCTGTAAAATTCTTAAGCATCTTGCTTTTGGAATAAAAATATTGAAAAATTCGTGGAACTTTGCAGGAAATGAGGGAAAATATTATGGCACAGCTTTGGGGCGGACGCTTCACTAAGGAAACCGATAAACTGGTTTATAATTTTAATGCATCCATTTCATTTGACCAGAAATTTTATG
>ENA-OQDT01000348-OQDT01000348.1-human-gut-metagenome-genome-assembly--contig:-NODE-348-length-30488-cov-4.856955_pt1 | contig 30488 bp, 32 predicted proteins | sample MGYA00242786_ERZ504617 | MGnify/ENA primary metagenome ERZ504617 (study PRJEB26092, sample SAMD00036337) | human gut metagenome | host: Homo sapiens | study: EMG produced TPA metagenomics assembly of...
CCTCAAAGCGGCGGCCTGCGCCCTTGAAGTTTCAGGGCAGCCTCGGGCGCACTGCTCTGCGCTCAGGGCACCCACAAGCGGCACACGGCGCACATGGCCAGTGCATTATAATATTGTGGCGACCGGGCACGGACAGACGGATGCGGGTGGTGTCGGTCGTATTCCACTCCTTCAGGTCGAACTCGAAGAAGCCGGGCTTATACTCGTTGACGTTGACAGCGCGGTAGTCGGCGTGGTTGTCGATGGCAAAGGTGCGCACCCGGCGGTCCAACGTGTACATCACGTCCATGGTGTTCTTATCGTCAGCGTTGGCAAAGATCATGAACTGAGTCATCAGGGCAAAGCGCTTGAAGGCGAACTTCAGCTCGCCCATGCTGCCGTAGTAATCCAGATGGTCGTTGTCGATGTTCAGCACCACGGACAGGTAGGGGGTCAGCTTCAGGAAGGTCTCGGCGAACTCGCAGGCCTCGATAACAATATCATCGCCCTTGCCGGCCTTGCCGTAGCCGTTGATGAGGGGCAGCTTGCCGCCGATGACGGCAGAGGGGTCGCGGCCTGCCAGTTCCAGCGCAGTGGTGATCATGGAGGTGGTGGTGGTCTTGCCGTGGGTGCCGGACACGCAGATGCTCTGCTTATACAGGCGGCTCACATAGCCCAGCAGCACGCTGCGCTCCACGGTGGGAATGCCATAGGAGGCGGCTGCGTTCAGCTCCACGTTATCCTTGGAGATGGCGGCAGAGTACACCACCATGTCCGCACCGACAACGTTATCCGCATTGTGGCCAAGGCTGACCTTCACGCCCATCTCCCGCTCGTAGCGGATGATGCTGCCGTCCAGCACATCGCTGCCGGACAGCTCGTAGCCCTTGGCGGCAAGGATCTGGATCAGCGGGTACATTCCGCTGCCGCCGCAGCCGATAAAATGGATTTTCTTTACATGGTCCAGCAGATGCTGGCTATAATCCGAGTACATGAACATAGTAAGGCTCTCCTCCAAATATTAACGGCTGCAGCGCAGACCGATTCCTTCCAAACATAGGGACACACTCTTATTATATAATTTTTGCAGCATAAAATAAACAGGTAAGGCCGAATTTTCGGAAAGAACCATAATTTTTTTGTGAATTTTGTGATATGTGTACAACAAAATCCCGGCAGTATTACTTTGCCCGCCGCCGCAGGATCTCGTCCAGAATGGCATCAGCCACGTCTGCCTTGCTCATCAGGGGCAGCTCCCGGGTGCCGTCCGGGGTGATGAAGGTGACCACGTTGGTGTCCACCCCAAAGCCTGCACCGGCCACCTTGAGGTTGTTTGCCACCACCATGTCCAGATTCTTCTTGGCAAGCTTCGCGGAGGAGTTTTCCACAAGGTCCCGGGTCTCCATGGAAAAACCGCACAGGAACTGGTGGGTCTTGCGGGGGCCGATGGTGCCAAGGATATCCTCGGTGCGCTCCACCGGGATGGAGAGGTCGCCTTCCTTCTTTTTGATCTTGTCGTTGGCCACGGTAGCGGGGCGGTAGTCCGCCACGGCGGCGGCCATGATGAGCACATCGGTGGTGTCAAAGCGGTCAGTCACCGCCTCGTACATCTGCCGGGCGGTGGTCACCGGCACATCGGTGGTGAACTTGACCGGCGGCAGCGCGGTCTGCCCGTGGATCAGGGTCACCTCTGCGCCCCGCATGGCGGCGGCGCGGGCAAGGGCGTAGCCCATCTTGCCGGTGGAGTGGTTGGTCAGGTAGCGCACGGGGTCCAGCGGCTCCTGCGTGGGGCCGGCGGTCACCGCAATGCGCAGCCCTGCCAGATCCTTCGGGCGGGCAATGGTGTGCAGGATGTACTCCAGCAGCACTTCCTCCTTGGGCAGGCGTCCGCTGCCCACATCCTTGCAGGCCAGCACGCCGCTTTCCGAGGGGATGACGGTAAAGCCGTACCGCTCCAGCGTGGCAAGGTTATCCTGCGTGATGGGGTTTTCCAGCATTCCGGTGTTCATGGCGGGGGACACAAGCTTTGGACACTTGGCAGCCAGCACCACGGTGGTAAGCATATCGTCCGCAATGCCGTGCGCCATTTTGGCAATGACGTTGGCGGTGGCGGGGGCGACTAAGATCACATCTGCCTTTTTTGCCAGCGAGATGTGGGTGACCTCAAACTTGAAATCCCGGTCAAAGGTGTCCACCATGCACTTGTGGCCGGTCAGGGTCTCAAAGGTGAGAGGGGTGATGAACTGGGTGGCGTTCCGGGTCATGATGACCTCCACATCCGCACCCAGCTTGCGCAGTGCACTGGCCACATTGGCCATCTTATAGGCGGCAATACCGCCGCTCACGCCCAGCAGGACGCACTTGCCGTTCAGATCCATGGTTCGTTTACCTCCCGGAAAAACAGTTCTTTTCCACATATCTTACCTTAGTATAATGCAAAACTTCCACCAGCACAACAAAATCTTTGCCGGGGACTTGTATCCGGCGCAAAAATGCGGTAAAATACGCTTGACAAAGAGCAAACCGGTTCTTTTCTTTTACTTTGAAAAGGAAAACAGAATTATGATCTTAGCCATTGATATAGGCAACACCACCGTCGCCCTTGGGGGCATCCGGGACGGACGTGTATGCTTTGTGGCGCGCATGGACACGGTGCGCACCCGCACAGCTGCGGAATATCGTGCCGAAATGGATAAAATTTTTGCGCACCGCCGCCACCCGGAGCGCCCCATGCGCTTTGAGGGTGCGGTGCTTACCAGCGTAGTGCCCCAGATCACCGGGGCACTGGCCGAGTGCGCCCGTCACTATACCGGCAAAAAGCCGGTCATCGTTTCGCCGGACATCCGCACCGGACTGACCATGGGGGTGGACGAGCCCCGCGCCGTGGGCAAGGACCGGCTGGTGGATGCCGCCTACGCGGCGGCAAACTTTCCGCTGCCGGTCATCACGGTAGACCTTGGCACCGCCACCACCTTTAATGTGGTGGATAAAGACCGGGTGTTCCGGGGCGGCGTGATCTGTCCCGGCCTTTCCACCGGGCTGCGCGCACTGGGCGAGCGCTGCGCCCAGCTGCCGCAGGTGCATCTGGGCTCCCCGAAAAAAGCCATCGGCACCAATACCGAAAGCTGTATGCTGTCCGGCTCGGTGCTGGGCACCGCCGTGCTCATTGACGGCATGGTGCAGCGCATTGAGGAGGAGCTGGGCAGCCCGGCTACGCTGGTGGTCACCGGCGGGCTGGCAAAATACGTCACCCCGCTGTGCCGCCACCCCCTGGCCTATGACCCGGAGCTGCTGATGAAGGGGCTGGCACTGCTGTACCAGCTGAACGCCCCGCAGGAGCACGGCCGCAGCCATGGCGGCGGCAGACACTACGGTCAGCAGGGACGCCCCCGGGCAAAGCACCTGTACCCCAACCGCCGCACCCGCCGCGAGCCGGAGACGCTGGTAGGCTGAGGGGACAAGAGGATAAGGGAGAGCATTATGAAACTGGGCATTCTTGGCACGGGTAAGATCGTGCAGGAATTTTTGCCATGGCTTGTGGAGCACACGCCGTTTACTGTGCAGGCGGTGTGCAGCACCCCGCGCTCGGCGGCAAAAGCCGCAGAGCTGTGTGCGCAATATCAGATCCCACAGCACACCACCAATTATTTTGAGCTGCTGCAATGGGTAGACGTGGTCTACATTGCCGTGCCCAATTTGCAGCACGCCCGCTACGCCCGGGTGGCGCTGGAGGCGGGCAAGCACGTCATTGTGGAAAAGCCCATGGCGGTGACCGCCGCCGAGACCGAGGAACTGGCAGCGCTGGCACAGCGCAAGCGGCTGTTCCTCTTTGAGGCGATGACCACCCAGTACCAGCCCAACTACGCAAAGCTCCGGGAACTGCTGCCCCGGGTGGGCACGGTGCGTATGGTGCAGTGCAGCTTCAGCCAGTATTCCAGCCGGTACGACGCCTTTTGCGCCGGGCAGACCCCGCCGGTGTTCGACCCGCTGTGCGCGGGCGGCGCACTGATGGATTTGGGCGTGTACAACGTCAGCTACATCGTAGGTCTGTTTGGTGAGCCGAATAAGGCGGTATATGCCGCCAACATGGAGCGCAATATCGACACCAGCGGTGTGCTGATGATGGATTACAGCGGCTTCAAGGCGGTAAGCCTTGCCGCCAAGGACTGCGCAGCCCCTGTCCGCTGCATCATTCAGGGCACAAAGGGCTATATCCTGCAAAAATCCACCCCGAACTACTGCGGCGGCGTGACCTTCCACCCCAACGAGGGCAAGGAGGAGCACTACAACCTGAACGGGGACCGTCCCCGGCAGGCGGCAGAGTTCGAGGCCTTTTACCGCGCCATGACCGCCGGAGACCAGGAGCTGTGCGCCCGGATGCTGGACACCAGCATCGCGGTGAGCCGGGTGCTCACGGTGGCGCGCCGCAGCGCCGGGGTGCGCTTCCCCGGCGACAGATTCTAACGCATTTTTCTCTGGAACACGCCCTGACAACCACGCGCTTCCAAAGATTTGAATATTCACCTAAAACCCGCACAGAGCGGGCAGGTTTGCGCCGTATCCGACAAAAAGGGCGGAACGGCAGCAGGAGGAAAACTGAATTATGAAGAATACCAATACCAAGACTCTGACTCGTGTGGCCCTGCTGGTGGCCATTGAACTGGTGATGAAGCTTGTCGGTCTGGGCAGTGTGCCCATGGGCCCGCTGTACATGAGCTTCCTCACCCTGCCCATCGCCGTGGGTGCCATCACCATGGGTCCCGCCGTGGGTGCCCTGCTGGGCGGCGTGTTCGGCGCTGTGAGCTTCTACGATGCCATCACCGGCGCATCTGCCATGACCGGCGCACTGTTTCAGGTCAGCCCGCTGAACACCTTTATCCTGTGCGTGGGTATGCGTGTGCTCATGGGTCTGTGCTGCGGCCTGATCTTCAAGGCTCTGCAGAAGCTGGACAAGTCCCGCACCTGGAGCTACATCCTCAGCGCCATGACCGCACCCGCCCTGAACACTCTGTTCTTCATGGGCTACATCGTGCTGGCCTTCTACGGCTGCGACTATGTGCAGAATCTGGTGTCCGTCAAGGGCGCTGCCAACCCCTTCATGTTCGTTGTGCTGCTGGTTGGCGTGCAGGGCGTAGCCGAATTTCTGGTGTCCGGCATTCTGGGCGGCATCGTCGCCCGCGCCGTGGCAAAGTTCCTGAAGTAAGACCGGCTGCGCACCATGTCAGGGCGGCGCATCCGTGTTTAGAATAGAAAAATGAATGCTCCTCCGGCAACTGCCGGAGGAGTTTTTTGTTGGGAACGGCTCCAATATCCTTCCTGTGAAAATGCAATGCCGGAGCGTCCGCAGACGCTCCGGCATTGCTCTATTCACAAAAATATCGTCCCGCCTGCCCGGCAGCCTTTACTTCTTTTCCCGCAGCTGTTCCAGATAGCCGTCGGCCTTGATGGCCTCCGGGGTGAAGGAGTTATTCTTCCACCAGTTCACAAGGGCGGCGGTCACGGTCAGGCCGGTGGTCACCAGCTGCTCCACGGTGGCGCTCTCGATGGGCAGCATGGGCTTGCCGCAGGCGCTCAGCACCTGATTGGTCAGTGCCAGCGCCAGCGCAGCCGTGCGTGCCAGGGTGGCGGCAGAAATTTTGCAATGGGTATCGTTCATAGGTTCAGTTCCTCTCTTTCTCCAAATCTGCGATGCGGTGGTTGGCCACCTTCATCTGTTCTTCTAAAATGGGTACGCGGCGGGCAAAGTTGTTATGCTCCCGCACCTCCCGGGTCAGTTCTTCCAGCTTGGTGTCGGTCACCGCCTGGCTTTTTCCGTTGGCGATCAGCACGCCGATCAGGGTCACCGCGCCTGCAATGATGGCTGAGATGATGCCTGTCATCGCGCTCACCCCCTCCACCGGGCTTTGTCTGCCCGGGTATCCACGTGCACCCAGCCGGCGACGCGGCCCGCCTTGACGGGGTAGCGTCCCACGCCGCCCCGGTCCGGCATCAGGCTTTCGGCGTAGGCGGCCACGTCCTCCACGCTCACGTCCTGTACCCGGATATCCGCTGCCCGGCCATACAGGTGCTGGCTGAACTTTGCCCCGCCTGCCTTGGCGTTGTGTGCCGGGGTGCGGTAGGCGCTGGTGATCGTCACCGGTTTTCCGAAGTGCTCCCGGATACGCTCCAGCAGTTCTGCCAGCGCCATGTCGATGAAGACAGGGTCGCTGCCGTCCTTGCAGCGGAACTCCCGCACACAGAAGTGCGGCGAGAGGGCGGTGCTGCCGTCCCGGGCAAGAGAATACGCTTGCAATGCCATCGTGCGCCCCCTTACAGCCGTTTCAGCAGCGCTGCGATGGGCTCTGCATAAAACCGCTCGTAGCCCGCTGCGTTGGGGTGGGTGCCGTCGCTGGTGTACTTATCGCCCAGTTCGCTGACGCCGTGTTTTCCCATAGGCGGGGTGGTCTCCGCAATGTCAACGTAGGGCACGCCCCATTTTTTCAGCGCCGCAAGGATGGCAGGCTTATAGGTCTTGTACCAGTTTTCGCTGCCTGCAAACATCCCGCCGTGCGGGAATACATAGGCCACGCGCTTGTCGCTGTGATTCGTTGCCAGATCGTCCAGCATCTTCTCCAGTGCGCCGGTCATGGTCGTTTCATCGTAGGCAGCGGCAAACCCATCGGTCAAGGTACCCACAGGGGCGTTGTTCCAGGCATCATTCACGCCGCCCTCCAACAGGATGTAGTCTGCCTTTGCAAGCGCTGTGGAGTTTGTCACCACCGTGCTGATGCAGCCACGGGTGCCGCCGTATACATTGTCGGTAATGTTCGGGGTCAGCGTTGCGCCGTCCACCGCTTCATTGGTCAGGGTCATGCCGTACTTGTCTGCAATACATTTGCCGTAGCCGCCTGCGCTGCTCTTGCCGTAGGCGATGCTGTCGCCTGCAACGTACAGCGTTTTTCCCGCCAGCGGGCTGATGATCTGACCATTGATGTCAAACACTTCCATTTTACCACCCCTTCTCGATGTAATCGTTCACCTTGTCGTCACTCAGCAGGCCTTTATACACCCTGCACTGATACAACGTACCAGACCAGAACTGCTGCTTTTTGCTGCCGTCCGCGCTCTGCGCCGCACCGATCAGGAAGGTCTGGGGCACATCTATGATTGTGCCGTTTGTGGTTTTCCACTCGGTCAGCGGGCAGTAGGTACTGCCGCCGCGATATTTTCTGCCGTCGATCTGCACCGCATACCGCGTACGAGTCTTGAAGTGTTCGATGCTGTCCGACAGGGTCACGCCGCCGTAGTTGTAGTATGCGAACTCGGTCTTATTGTTCAGCGGGCTGCTGGTGGAGTTGAAGCCGGGCAGATTGCCGGTATCACCGGTCTCGGTCAGGCAGTGCAGGAAGGCAGGCCAGGTGTTGGCATTAAAGTCGTCCCCCGCTTTCGCATCCACTAGGATCGTGTATTGCGGCGTCTCGGTGGAGGCGTGCTCCAGCAGCTTCAGGCCGGTGTCCAGTCCCTGGGTCAGCACGGTCTCGCCGGGCAGACTGTAGATCAGCTGTGCTGTCTCCACTACTTCCACCGTTACCGCGCAGCTTGCACTCTTACCGCCTGCTGTGGCAGTCACGGTGCAGTTACCTGCTTTGATGCCTGTCACCACGCCGTTTGCCACAGTGGCAAAGCCGGTAGGCAGAACGCTCCACACCACCGCCCTGTCGGTTGCGTTCGCGGGCAGCACGGTGGCCGTCAGGGTCTGGCTCTCGCTCTCGTTCAGGGTCATGGTCACGGCGCTCAGGCTCACGCTCTGCACCGGAACTTCCTGTGCACTGCCGCCCCACTCTGCACGCAGAGCATTCAGGGTGGGCTGCATCGTGTTGGTCTTATAGGCTGCATTTTCAAACAGGTTCAGCAGCAGCGCCTTTGCGTTGGCGGTAAAGCCCTCGCCCGGGTCACCTTTTGCACCCGCCGGGCCGGGGTCGCCCTTTTCTCCCTTGTCGCCTTTTTCGCCCTGCGTTCCGGCAGCATTGGCAATGCCTGCTTCCATGTGGTTCAGCTGGGCAGCCGTCAGGGTCTGGCCGTCCACAAAATTCTGTTTTACGTAGCTCATTTGTTCCTCCCTAAGATCATTTTTCCAAGGATCGCCTGCCCCAGCACGGCAAAAACGTTCTCCTTCGGCGGCTGCGGGTTGCCCCACAGCGTCGCCAGACGGTCGCAGGCTGCCATGGCTGCGTCATTGCCCGCCGCCAGAAGCCGCAGCACTGCCAGCAGCGCCTGTTTTTCCGCAGTGGTAATGCCGCCGCCTGTGCCCAGCAGCCCCACCAGCGCCTCCCACGCAGGCGTAGCCGGGGCAGGCATCGCGCCCTCTGCCGTGCCGCTGTTGGCGCATACTTTGCACCGCACATCAGCGCTGGTCACGGTGCGGCTGCCGTCCGTGCCCTCAAAGGTGAGGCAGCCCGCGCCGGGCACTGCCGTCACCGCCGCCGGTACGGTCAGGATTCCGTTTTCCACCAGCGTAGCCGCGCTTGCGCCGGGGGTGTGCCAGTGGGCGCACACGGTCAGCCCCTTCCACTCGCCCCGCTGCTCGATGCGCAGCCGGTAGTTGCCCCGGTTGCCCGCATACCCCAGCAGCAGCTGTCCGCCGGGCACCGCTGCCGCGCCGTTTCTGTCCAGCCGGATGGTCATCTCGTTCATGCTGCACCGCCCTTACACATACTGGTAGCCCTCCACGTTGAAGGGATAAGCGTTGTCATTGCTCGCCAGGTTTACATCGACCACGCCGATGTTCACCGTGCCGTTCGCAGCAAAACTCACCTTCACCAGTGCTTCGCCCTTGCAGTAAACGCCGTCCCGCAGATTGTAGGTGTTGCCGCCGCCCACTATGGCCACCGCCGTACCGCCCCGCACGATGCGGGTGCAGCCGTAGTCCGCAGCCGCCGCTGCGGCTACTCCGCCGGTGGTAGCGATCGTGGTACATTCCAGAGGGACCGCCATCCTTACCACAATATAATCCACCTCGTCCGGCACAGTCATCGTCTTGTTGCTTTTGCCCGCTGCACCGTCGCTTGTGTAGACAAGCTTTCCGTTCATGTCCGTCACTCCTCTCAGTTGATTCAGTTTTTCTGCCAGGCTAAAGCCCAGCACCGTGTCAAGGTTTTCCGCCGTCATTTCCAGTGTGCCGTCTGCGCTCACGGTCAGGCCCCGCCCCACCTTCACGCCGCCCAGCACGGCTGCGGTGGCGGGCGGCAGGGTGTAGCCCATGCCGAATTTCCGGTCTGCCTCAGCCTTGGAGTAAAACCGGTCGTCCGCGCCCAGCTGCAATAGTGCGGCGGCCCTTTTCCTGCGCCGACCAGCCTGCTGCTCCGGCGGCACTGGTCAGCGCCTTTTTTTACGCCGTAGGGCAGCAGCGCCGGGGTCAGGGGCGCATAGGCCTCGGTCATACGGTCCAGCTGCGCCGCCGTGGCGGGCACGGTGGTCAGGGTGGCATCTGCCCGCACCGCAACGCCGTACTGCCCGTCTGCCCGCACCGCGCCGGGCGTTGCCGCCGTAGGCACGGTCTCGCTGCGCACATAGGGGCGCAGGTCCGGCAGCGGGGTGGTATCGGTCTGCACCGCGCCGGTGGCGGCATCCACGCTGAGAATGCGCACCATCTCGCCAGGCAACGGCTGCACCGGGAGCGGCACCGCCCCCACATCCTGTGCGTTCAGCTGCACCGCGCCGCCCTTGCTGTTCACGCTCAGCACCTGCCCACCGGTGGGTGCATAGCTTTCTGCCCGCAGTGCGGCAGCCTCCGCCCGCTTTGCGCTGGCCTCGGCATCGGTACGGTCGGCCAGAATTTTGTCCGCAGTCTTTTGCGCCAGTGCCGCCTGCATGGCGGTATCTGCCGCACCGTTCTCGGCACGGCGGGCGCTTTCCGCTGCGGCGTGTGCGCTTTCCAGCACGCGCGCCACAAACTGCTCGTACACCGAGGGCGGCAGCTCCTCACTGCCGCCGTCCGTAGGCAGGGTGGCGTACACATCGTAGCTGCCGGGGCGGGTATAGGCGGTGTAGCCGCCGCTGCCTATGGCGGCCAGCATCCACTGTCCCCGCACGCTGCCGGTCAGGCGGCGGTCAACCGTCACACTGTCGTCGGCGTCCAGCGGAATGGCGGCCAGCTGCACCCCATCGCTGCGGCGCAGATACAGCGCCAGGGTGCACCCCGCCCACGCTGCGGGCAGGATGAACTGCAGCCGGTCCACCCCCTCGGCGTTCTGTGCGCCAAGGTGCAGCCGGTGCGGCCGGGGCACAAATTCGGTGCCGCCGCACTGCTGCTCAAGGATTTCGATCTCCATGCAAAACCTCCTTTTCTGTTTGCTGTCCCGATTGTACCGCCGGGGACGCAAAACTATCCAGTGTGTACTAAAAATGTGAAATTTTCTGTTCTTCGGCATTTTGCTAAACGGGGTTTTGGCACCGGAAATGCGAGCTTTTCTCCCCTGCCGGGACCGGGTAATTCCCCTGCAGGTTTTCCATGCAAAACCCGCGATGTGGGGCAGCTTGTTTTGGGCGCAGCGGCCGCTGCTGCGGCCTTATTCGCAGAGAAAAGAGCCGGCGCAAATGTTAAAAATTCATGAACGAATTGCCCCCAGAAAAAAGGAAAAAATCAGAAGGAAACCACCTAAAAACCAAAATATCAAAAGAAACACTGTGAAAATTGCACAAAAAATAATGTTATAAATCTAACAAAGTGCAAGACACAAATTTGACAGATGCTTTACGGTCTGGTAAAATAGCGTTTGTGCAACGAACGTTGCAGCGTTTAAATTCTATCTGGATGAAGTAAAAAGCCGTCCTGCGTACGGCACGGCATGGGCAGATGCGGCCTGTGCCGGGGCAGTTTTGTGGTCTGCCCGAAGCGGATTCCAACCTGTAATACGGTGCTCATTCTTTTTACCCGAAGAGAGCATCGTATTTGACTGTGAGACGCTTATACTCAGAGCAGCCACAGTCCGGGCGGCCGGGGTGCTGATGCAATACAGACCCGCGGCCGCGCCAAATACGACAAAGAGAGGAGTTGTCTCGTATCGCTTCCGTTAAATTGAAGAAAGCAGTTACTGCCGCAAAGCAGGCAGTATCTCCCCGTGTGCTGGCATTTTGTGTCATGGTGGTATGCCTTGTGGCTACCCTTGGCGTCACCGCTGCAAATCTGCGGCTGACCTACGTCACCGACTCCAATGGTGCACGGCAGGTCCTTCTGACCGATGCCGATGCTTCCCCCGCACAGGTCATGCACCTTTCCGGCATCCGCTCTGAGGAGGGCGATGAGGTCTACTACACCGCGTTCAGCGGCAATCTTGCCTCCCTGAACATCGAGCGCGCATTCTCCGTCAGCATCACCGCCGACGGGCAGGAGTACCCTGTAAAGCTGGTGTTCGGCACCGTAGCCGATGCACTGGAGCGCGCCGGTATCACCCTTGAAGGGGACGACTACACCGAGCCGGCGCTGGATCACGTTGTGACCGCCGGCAGCAAGATCGTGGTCCACCGCGTAGACTACGCAGAGCGTGTGGAGACACAGGCCATCCCCTACGACACCCAGTATGTCTACACCAGCCTGTACTTCCGCAACACCGGCCGCACCACCACGGTGCAGCACGGCGCAGCCGGTCAGCAGACCGTGACCACCCGTGACCGCTATGTGGACGGCGAGCTGGAAAACAGCACCGTTGTGGATACCACCACCACGGTGGAGCCCACCGACCACGTCATCAAGACCTACGGCGCAGGCGCGCCGGTGTCCCCCCTGACCGGCGCGGACGGCACCACCAACGCCCCCACCTCTTATAGCAAGGTGCTCACCGGCAAGGCCACCGGCTACTATTCCCGTACCGGCAAGGGCTCTTCCGGTTTGGGTCTGGGCTATGGCACCGTGGCTGTGGACCCGGACGTGATCCCCTACGGCACCAAGCTCTACATCACCTCCACCGATGGCAAGTTCGTCTACGGCTACGCCGTAGCCACCGACACCGGCATCGCCGTCCAGAAGGGGCAGATCCTTGTAGACCTGTTCTACGAGACCTACGCCGAAAGCGTTATCAACGGCGCCATTCAGGTCAATGTCTACGTTGTAGGCTGAGCTGTAAACAAAACACAATAACCACGCAAAGAGACCGCTGTACAAACTGTGCAGCGGTCTCTTTTGATGTTAATCAGAATACTATTTTTATTTCGGGGTCGGGGAAAGTCCGTGGGCTTTCCCCGACCCCTTTTCTGTTTCGCAACGCTTTCGCCGGAACCGTTTGTCAAATGAGCAGTTTACACGATGTCGAGCTGCAAATTTTGGATGGTATGCCCACAACATACAGAGAAGTCAAGAAAATTTGTGGTAATTGTATTTGAATTTTGGACAAAAAGTCTTGCAAAAATGGTAAAAACCTTTTAATATAAAAGAGTACAAAGCTGCGGATGCCGCTTTCGGCTTCCGCACGGGGAGGAGCAGTTTATGAAACCGACCGAAGAAAAGATTCAGAGCAACACATCGGACCTGCCGGTGTACCTGTTCAAGCAGGGCAACAACTGCGAGGCTTACCGCTACTTCGGCGCACATCTGGAAACACGGGTCGGGGAGTCCGGCGTTGTGTTCCGCGTATGGGCACCGCACGCCGTAGCCATCAGTGTTGTGGGCGACTTCAACAGCTGGAAGCCCGGCAGCCATCCCATGCACAAGGTGGATGGCGATTCCGTGTGGGAATTGTTCATTCCCGGCATGAAGGAATACGATGTTTATAAATATTGCGTAACCACCCGTGCAGGCGACCTTGTTTACAAGGCCGATCCCTACGCCTTCCACGCCGAGACCCGGCCGTCCAACGGCAGCAAGGTCTACGATCTGTCCGGCTTTGCATGGCACGATGCCGCATGGCAGACCGCGCAGAAAAAGGCGGACGTGATCAACGGCCCGATGAATATCTACGAGATGCACGCCGGCAGCTGGAAGATGAAGGAGGGCGGCAAGCCCTACAACTACTCCGAGCTGGCGGACGAGCTGATCCCGTACATCAAGGATATGGGCTACACCCATGTAGAGCTGCTGCCGGTGATGGAATATCCGTTTGACGGCAGCTGGGGCTATCAGGTCACCGGCTATTTTGCACCCACCAGCCGCTACGGCACCCCCAAGGACTTTATGGCCTTCGTGGATAAGATGCACGCCGCAGGCATTGGCGTCATCATGGACTGGGTGCCCGCCCACTTCCCCAAAGACCAGTTCGGCCTGTACAATTTTGACGGCGAGGCTTGCTACGAGGACCCCAACCCCAAGCGCGGCGAGCACAAGGAGTGGGGCACCATGGTGTTCGACTTTGGCCGCAACGAGGTGCAGAGCTTCCTTATTTCCAGCGCACTGTACTGGCTGGAGCAGTACCACATCGATGGTCTGCGCGTGGATGCCGTGGCCTCCATGCTGTATCTGGATTACAACCGCAAGCAGGGCGAATGGGAGCCCAATAAGGACGGCGGCAAGGAGAACCTTGAAGCCATCGCTTTCCTGCGCAAGCTGAACAACACCGTGCTGGGTCGTCACCCCCACAAGTACATGATCGCCGAGGAGTCCACCGCGTGGCCCATGGTCACAAAGCCCGCTTCGGACGGCGGTCTGGGCTTCAACTTCAAGTGGAACATGGGCTGGATGAACGATATGCTCAGCTACATGAAGACCGACCCGCTGTTCCGCTCCGGCAACCACAACAAGGTGACCTTCAGCTTCTTCTACGCTTTCAGTGAGAACTTTGTGCTGCCCATCAGCCACGATGAGGTCGTGCACGGCAAGGGCAGCCTGCTGAATAAGATGCCCGGCGAGTATGACGACAAGTTTGCCAATCTGCGCACCTTCTTCGGCTACATGATGGCACACCCGGGCAAGAAGCTGCTGTTCATGGGACAGGAGTTCGGTCAGTTTGCCGAGTGGAACGAGGCAAAGCAGCTGGACTGGATGCTGCTGGACTACGACAAGCACGCCGAGCTGCAGAACTACGTCCGCACCCTGAACGCCTTCTATAAAGAGCACCCCGCCCTCTGGCAGATCGATTACAGCTGGGAAGGCTTCCAGTGGATCGTACCGGACGACTCGCAGCAGAGCGTCATCGCCTTCCTGCGCAAGGATGCCGCCGGTAAGCAGATCCTTGTCATCTGCAACTTCAACCCCGTCCTGCGCGAGGGCTACACCCTCGGTGCACCGGTGTCCGGCACCTATAAAGAGATCCTGAACAGCGACGATGCCGCTTTCGGCGGCTCCGGCACCGTGCACAACAAGCCGGTGCGTACCCACAAAAAGCCGCAGCACGGCTTTGAGCAGAGCATTACCGTCACCCTGCCGCCCATGAGCACTTTGTACTTTGAGGTGCCCACAAAGCGCACCCGCAAGGCAGCAGAGGACAGCGCGGACAAGCCGGCAAAAAAGACCGCCAAAAAGGCCACCGTCAAGGACGCCGACAAGCCGGTAAAAAAGACCCGCACCACCAAGGCCAAGGCCGCCAAAACGGCGGATGAAAAACCGGAAAAAGCAAAAAAGACCGCTGCCAAGTCCAAAGCAAAACCCGAGGCCGCAGCGGACAAGCCGGTAAAGAAAACCGCCGCCAAGGCAAAGACCGCGGCAAAAGCAAAAACTGAGACCGAAGCAGAAACCAAACCCGCAAAGCGCACCCGCAAAGCAAAAGTACCCAAGGAATAAGGATGCCCACACGGATGCACGCACGAACATTCTGATCTGTTGACTATCATTTCCAAAAAGGAAATGCTAAAGGGGAGAATAAAGCTATGGCAAAAGAAATTGTGGCAATGATCCTTGCCGGCGGACGTGGCTCGCGCTTGTACGCGCTGACACAAAAGACGGCAAAACCTGCGGTGTCCTTCGGCGGTAAGTACCGCATCGTGGACTTCCCGCTGTCCAACTGCGTCAACTCCGATATCGACACCGTTGGTATCGCAACGCAGTACCAGCCCCAGAAGCTGAACGAGTACATCGGCAACGGCCAGCCTTGGGATCTGGACCGTCTGCACGGCGGTGTGCACACCCTGCCTCCTTACGAGCAGGCAAACGGCACCGACTGGTACAAGGGCACTGCAAACGCCATCTATCAGAACATTGGCTTCATCGACAGCTATAATCCCGAGTACGTCATCATCCTGTCCGGCGACCAGATCTGCAAGCAGGACTACGCCGACTTCCTGCGCTTCCACAAGGAAAAGGGCGCAGAGTTCTCTGTGGCCGTTATGGAAGTGGACTGGAAGGAAGCTTCCCGCTTCGGCCTGATGGTGGCGGACGAGACCGACCGCATCACCGAATTCCAGGAAAAGCCCCCTGTGCCCAAGTCCAATCTGGCCTCCATGGGCATCTACATCTTCAACTGGGATGTGCTCAAGAAGTATCTGATTGAGGACGAGGCTGACCCCAACTCCAAGAACGACTTCGGCATGAACATCATCCCCGCCCTGCTGCGTGACGGCCGCAAGATGTACGCCTACCGCTTTGCCGGTTACTGGCGTGACGTGGGCACCATCGACAGCCTGTGGGAAGCCAACATGGAAGTGCTGGACCCCGAGAACTCCGGCATCGATATCTTTGATAAGACTTGGAAAATTTACAGCCGCAACCCCGTGCTGCCCGCCCAGAAGATCGGCGAGCGCGCCGTTGTGCAGGACTCCCTCATCACCGAGGGCTGCAAGATCTACGGCAACGTCAAGCACTCTGTGCTGAGCGCAGGCGTTGTTGTGGAAGAGGGCGCTACCGTTGAGGACGCCGTGCTGATGGACGGTGTCGTGGTCAAGGCAGGTGCCGTGGTCAAGCGCTGCATCCTTGCTGAGGACGTTGTTGTGGGCGCAGGTGCAAAGGTCGGCGGCGAGGGCGCTATTGCCCACGTTGGCACCGGTCTGACCATCGGCGCAGGCGCTACCGTCAAGGAGGGCGCAAAAGTGTTTGAATCCGTCAAGGAGGGTGTGGAAGTATGCTGAGACAGAACACCAATGCGTTGGGTATCATTTTCCCCAACAGCTATGACAATACCGTTCCCGAGCTGGTGACCGAGCGCGCAATGGCCTCGATCCCCTTTGCGGGCCGTTACCGCATGGTAGACTTTGTGCTGTCCAGCATGGCCAACTGCGGCATTTCCAACGTTTCCATCGTGGTGCGTAAGAACTACCACTCCCTGATGGATCATCTGGGCACCGGCCGCGAGTGGGATATGGCCCGCCGTCACGGCGGCCTGAACATCGTGCCTCCCTTTGCAGAAAAGGGCGTGCGCATCTACTCCGGCCGTGTGGAGGCGCTGGGCTCCATTCTGAGCTTTCTCGAGCACCAGAAGGAGAAGTATGTGGTCATGAGCGATGCCAACATCGCCGTCAACTACGACTTCAACGCCCTGCTGGCTGCCCATCAGGCCAGCGGTGCCGATGTGACCGTGGCCTATCAAAAGACCGAGATCCCCGAGGGCCGCAAGAACGACAACTACACCCTGACCATTGATGCTGATGGCCGCGTGACCGAGCTGCTGTTCAACGACTACCGCTCCGGTGTGCAGAATCTGGATCTGAACATCTATGTGCTGGAGCGCGAGACCCTGATCAAGCTGGTCAAGGACGCTACCGCCCGCGGCCTGATCTACTTCGAGCGCGACATTCTGGCACACAACGTCAACATTCTGAACATCCATGCGCTGGAGTATACCGGCTATGTGGCTCATATCTGCGACATGAAGAGCTACTTTGACGAGAACCTGAAGCTGATCGATGACCGCAATCTGGAAGCGCTGTTCCCCAAGGGCAGCCCCATCTACACCAAGATCCGCGACGATAACCCCACCCGTTACGTCACCGGCTCCAAGGTCGTGGATTCTATTCTGGCCGACGGCTGCGTCATCGAGGGCACCGTGGAGAACTGTGTGCTCTTCCGCGGCGTCAAGGTCAAGAAGGGTGCTGTGGTCAAGAACTGTGTCCTGATGCAGGATACCGTGGTCGAGCCCAATGTGGAGCTGGACTGCGTTGTCACCGACAAGAACGTGAAGATCACCGCCGGCAAAAAGCTGTCCGGCACCGAGAGCTTCCCGGTCTACGTCCAGAAGAATCACACCGTCTGATCGATGCAATATCCATAGGGGCGGCTTCCTCCCCGGTAGCCCCTCTTGAGAGGGGCGGGGGCACCTGTGTGCCCCCGCCTGCTCTTTTGTATGCAAGGTTCGCGCCGCTTTTCACGGCGGCGGGGAGCGCGAACATCTGCCTGTATCATGGAAGGAGCGAATCCTATGAAGATCCTGTATGCTGCTTCGGAAGCCAATCCCTTTGCCAAATCCGGCGGTCTGGCCGATGTGGCAGGTGCCCTGCCCAAAGCGCTGCTCAAGGACGGCGTGGACGCCCGCGTCATCATGCCCCTGTACGGCGATTTGAAGTACCGCGATAAGCTGGAATACGTTACCAACTACTCCGTGCCTGTGGGCTGGCGCAGCCAGTACTGCGGCCTGTTCAAGGCCGATGTGGACGGCGTGACCTACTACTTCCTGGACAACGAGTATTACTTCAAGCGCCGCGGCCTGTACGGCTTCTACGATGATGGCGAGCGCTTCGCCTTCTTCTCCCGCGCCGTGCTGGAGACTTTGTTCTACATCGACTTCACCCCCGATATCATCAACTGCAACGACTGGCAGACCGCTCTGGTGCCGGTGTACCTGAACCTGTACTATCGTCATCTGGACAAGTTCAACCGCATCAAGACCGTGTTCACCATCCACAACATCGCCTATCAGGGCAAGTACGGTACCGATATTCTGGAGGACACCTGCGGCATCGGCCACCGGGACCAGCATATCGTGGAGTACGACGGCTGCGCCAACTTCATGAAGGGCGCCTTCGAGACCGCCGACAAGATCACCACCGTCAGCCCCACCTACGCACAGGAAATTTTGGACCCGTGGTTCAGCTACGGTCTGGACGCTCTGCTGCGTGAAAAACAGTACAAGCTGTGCGGCATCCTGAACGGCATCGATATGGACGCCAACGACCCCGCCACCGACAAGAATATCCCCTTCAATTACAGCATCAAGACCTTTGAGACCGGCAAGGCCAAGTGCAAAGAAGCTTTGCAGGACAGGTTCGGTCTGCATAAAGACGGCAGCCCCGTCTTTGGCATGGTCAGCCGCATGGTGGGCATGAAGGGCTTTGATCTGGTGCAGAGCATTGCCGACGGTCTGGTGGACCGCGGCATCCAGCTGGTCATTCTGGGCAGCGGCGAGAGCCAGTACGAGAACTTCTTCTCCGACCTGTGCGGCCGTCACCCGGGCCGCGTAGGCACCTACATCGGCTTTGAGCCCAAGCTCTCGCAGGAGATCTACGCCGGTGCAGACGCCTTCATCATGCCCTCTAAGAGCGAGCCCTGCGGTCTGGCACAGATGGTGGCCTGCCGCTACGGAACACCTCCCATCGTCCGCGAGACCGGCGGTCTGCGCGACTCCATCCACGACAGCACCATGGGTGACGGCAACGGCTTTACCTTTGCCGGTTACAACGCCCACGAACTGTATGTGGCCTGCTGCAACGCACAGGATGCCTATAACAACAAGGAAAACTGGAAGAACCTCGTGCGTCACTGCATGGAGTGCGATTTCAGCTGGGACGTTTCCGCCAAGAGCTACGAGGGTCTGTACAACGAGACTGCAAACCTCTGGTAAGCGCCTGAATCCCAAAGTACCCGCCGGGGCTGCCGCACGTTTGTGCGGCAGCCCCTTTTTTGCTTTTTTCCGTTTTTTACACTCTGCACAAACTTTTCCGCAAAGTTTGTGCAATGATGCAATCATCGGCGCACAATGTGTGTTATACGCGCACATTTATGGAATCAGTCTTAACAAACTATGAAATTTTACTATATTTCGGTGGAGAATTGATTGCAATATCCGACGCTTTGAAGTATACTGAGGGCATAGACTTTTTGGCTGCCTGTCCGTCTCTGGCATTTCTTCCAAATGCTGGAATGCGGGCGGCACCCGCAGAAAGGAGCGGCGCAGAACTTGAAGGGCTGGTACAAGGCTTTGGAAGATCTGGTCTGGCTGACCCAGCTGGGCCTGAATATGCTGCTGCCGCTGGTGCTCTGCCTTGCCGGATGCTGGTGGGCTGTGGAGCACTGGGGCTGGCCGGAATGGCTGTTTTTGCCCGCTGTGGGTCTGGGGCTTGCCGCCGGGGCGCAGAACTTCTGGGTGTTCTGCAAGGAACGGCTGGAGCGTTCCAAACACGAAAAAAATCATCGGGTGGGCTTCAACTCCCACCAGTAATGGAGGTTCGTTTTTATGAAATTGCAGCCGGAATCCAAAAAGGAGCTGCTGCGCATCGCCTGCGGCGTGTCTCTGTGCACCGCCGTGATGTGGGTGGTGTTTGCAGCGCTGCATCTGGTGGGCTGGGTAGCCTTTGACTACCGGGTGCTGCTGGGCGGCATCATCGGCGCGCTGGTAGCCATCGGCAACTTTGCCGGCATCTGCTTTGTGGTGCAGAAGGTCATTGACGAGCCGGACGAAAAAAAGCGTAAAGCGCAGCTGCAGATATCCTATAATACAAGGATGCTGCTGCAGGCGCTGTGGATCATCATAGCCATTGCGGCTCCGTGTTTCCAGGCGTTTGCAGGCGTTCTGCCGCTGCTGTTCCCCAGAGTTACGATCTATTATCTCCAGATAACCGGGAAGTACAAGCCGCTCACACCCCCGCAGGAGCCGGTGGACATCGCTGTGGAAGATGACCCCGCCCCTGCTGAGGCGTCTGCGGTGCAGCCCCGTGACGAAGGGGGTGAACAAGAATAAATGGAACTGAACGGCGCAAAGATCCTGTATACCATCCACACCAATATCCCTCTGCTGGGTGATTTTAAAATCACCCAGACCTTGGTAAGCACTTGGATCGTCATGGCGCTGCTCTCGGGTTTTGCCATCTGGCTGGGGCACGACCTCAAGCTGGAAAATGTGTCCAAACGACAGGCCGCAGCCGAGTTCATCGTAACGCGGCTGGAGCAGTTCGTGCACGACAACATGGGCTTCCACTTCGATCAGTATATCCCCCTGGTCGGTGCTATTTTTGCACTGAGCATCGGGTGCAACCTGATCAGCGTTGTCGGCCTGTGGAGCCCCACGGCCGACCTGAACACCGAGGCAGCGTGGGCCATCGTGGTGTTTGTTCTGATCATGTACTACAAGATCAAAACGAACGGCATTCTGGCCTACCTCAAGGGTCTGCTCGATCCGATCTTTATCATGGCACCCATCAATGTGCTGTCAGAGATCTCTACCCCTGTCAGCATGGCGTTCCGTCACTTTGGCAACATCCTGTCCGGTACGGTCATCTCCACACTGCTGTACTGGGCACTGGCAAGCCTGAGCCACGTCATCTTTGGCTGGCTGCCGGGCTTCCTGAGTCAGATCCAGCTGTTCCAGATCGGCATCCCGGCCTTTACCGGTTTGTATTTCGACTGGTTCGGCGGCTGCATTCAGGCGTTCATCTTCTGTACCCTGACCACAATCTTCATCAAACGTGCTGCCGGTGAGGACTAAGGCCTTCCGGCATCCCCCAAAACACAAACACATTTTAGGAGGACAAATCTTATGACTGATTTCCAGTATCTGGCTCGTGGTATCGCTCTGGCAGGCTGCGGCATCGGCGCAGGCTGCGCACTGATCGCAGGTATCGGCCCCGGTATCGGCGAAGGCAACGCTGCTGCCGCTGCCTGTGAGGCCGTTGGCCGTCAGCCGGAGTGCAAGAGCGATGTTACCAGCACCCTGATCCTTGGTGTTGCCCTTTTCCGAGACCACCGGTATTTACGGCTTTGTTACCGGCCTGCTGCTGATCTTCCTGGCTCCCGGTATGTTCATGAAGTATCTGGCATAAGCCTCCCGATCCGAAAAAATAACGAAAGGAGACGCTTATGGAACTGTACCAGGCGTTGATCACGCTGGATGGCTGGACCTTTCTGGCCCAGATCTGCAACCTGATGATCCAGCTGGTCATCTTCAAAAAGTTCCTGCTGAAGCCGATCAAACAGGTGATCGCCGACCGCAAGGCCAAGGCCGACAGCGAGATCGCAGATGCGCAGAAACTGCGCACCGAGGCCGAGGCCATGAAGGCGGAGTACGAGCAGAACCTGCAGAACGCCCGCACTGAGGCCAATCAGATCGTAGCTACGGCGCAAAAGACCGCCACCGCCCGCTCGGAAGAGATCGTGGGCGAGGCCCGCGCACAGGCCGCTGCCCTGAAGCAGAAGGCTGAGGCCGACATTGCGCAGGAGCGTAAGAAGGCCGTGAACGAGGTCAAGGACGAGATCGGCGGCATCGCCATGGAGATCGCATCCAAGGTGGTGGAGCGCGAGATCAGCGAGAAAGACCACAAGGATCTGATCGACGAATTTATCAAAAACGTGGGTGAAGCATCATGACCGAAACTGCAAAGATGTACGGCGGCAGTCTGTACGATCTGGCGGCAGAGGAAGGGCTGGAGACCCGCATTCTGGGCGAACTTGACGAGGTGCAACAGCTTCTGAAGCAAAACCCGGACTACCTGCGGCTGCTCAGCACCCCCAGCATCCCCAAAAAGGAGCGCTGCGGTCTGCTGGACGAAGCCCTGCGCGGGCAGGTCCACCTCTATGTGCTGAACTTTTTGAAGATCCTGTGCGAGAAGGGCACCCTGCGGGAGCTGTCCGGCTGCGCACGGGCTTACCGCATCCGCTACAATCAGGCGCACGGCATTCTGGAAGCCACAGCCATCTCGGCTGTTCCGCTTACCGAGCAGCAGCGCACGGCGCTGCACGCCAAGCTGGAAAGCCTGACCGGCAAGACCATCGACCTTAAAACCAAGGTGGATGCCAAGGTGCTGGGCGGTATCCGGCTGGATATCGAGGGCACCGAGCTGGACGGCACCGTCCAGAACCGCCTTGCCTCCCTGCGCCGGGATATTGCGGCGGTCACTCTGTAACTTTCCCCCTGCCCTTTGCAAACGGGGCAGAGCACAGAACGAATTTCCACCCGAAATGACTATTATGAATTGAGTGGTGAACAAACAAAGATGCAACTGAAACCTGAAGAGATCTCCAAGATCATCCGTGCGCAGATCAAGCATTACGAAAATGCCATCGAGCAGAGCGAGACCGGCACGGTCATTATGGTGGGCGACGGCATCGCCCGGGCCAGCGGTCTGGAAAAGTGCATGGCAGGCGAGCTGCTCCAGTTTGACAACGGCGAATACGGTATGGCCCAGAACCTTGAGGAAAATACCGTTTCCATCGTGCTGCTGGGCTCGGATGCCGGCATCAAAGAAGGCAGCATCGTCAAGCGCACCGGCAAGGTGGTTTCCGTGCCGGTGGGCGATGCCATGATCGGCCGCGTGGTCAACGCACTGGGCCAGCCCATCGACGGCGCAGGTCCCATCGAGACCACCGAGTACCGCGCCATTGAGAGCCGCGCTCCCGGCATCATCGAGCGCCAGCCCGTCAAGGAGCCGCTGCAGACCGGTATCAAGGCCATCGACTCCATGATCCCCATCGGACGCGGTCAGCGCGAACTGATCATCGGTGACCGCCAGACCGGCAAGACCACCATCGCCTCCGATACCATCATCAACCAGAAGGGCAAGGACGTTATCTGCATTTACGTTGCCATCGGTCAGAAGCGCTCTACCGTGGCAAACCTTGTGCAGAGCCTGACCGAAGCCGGTGCCATGGGCTACACCATCGTGGTGTCCGCTACCGCCTCCGAGCTGTCTCCCTTGCAGTATATCGCCCCTTACTCCGGCTGCGCCATGGGCGAATACTTCATGCAGCAGGGCAAGCACGTCCTCATCATCTACGATGACCTTTCCAAGCACGCGGTGGCTTACCGCGCCCTGTCGCTGCTGATCCGCCGTCCCCCGGGACGTGAGGCTTACCCCGGCGACGTGTTCTATCTGCACTCCCGTCTGCTGGAGCGCGCGGCCAAGCTCTCCAATGAGCTGGGCGGCGGCAGCCTGACGGCTCTGCCCATCATCGAGACGCAGGCGGGCGACGTTTCCGCCTACATCCCTACCAACGTCATCTCCATCACCGATGGTCAGATCTTCCTGGAGACCGAGCTGTTCCACTCCGGCGTCATGCCGGCAGTCAACCCCGGTATTTCGGTGTCCCGTGTCGGCGGCAACGCCCAGATCAAGGCCATGAAGAAGGTGGCCGGCACCCTGAAGCTGATCTACTCCCAGTACCGCGAGCTGCAATCTTTTGCGCAGTTCGGCTCTGATCTGGACGCCGACACCAAGGCGCGTCTGGCACAGGGCGAGCGCATCGTGGAGGTGCTCAAGCAGAACCGCTCCGCGCCCGTGCCTGTGGAAAAGCAGGTCGCCATCCTGTACGCCACCATCCACGATTACCTTGTCAACGTCAAGGTGCCGGACGTGGCAGAGTACGAGAAGAGCCTGTACGAGTATCTGGACAACGATGCCGCCGGGGCTGCCGTGATGGACACCATCCGCACCACCGGCAATCTGGATAAGGACACCGAGGAGCAGCTCAAAGCCGTGCTGACCCGGTATACCGAAAGCTTTGTCAAGGCGCATTAAAGGGAAGGAGGCGTAACGCATGGCTGGTTCCATGAAGGACATCAAGCTGCGCATCAAAAGCGTAGAGAGCACCATGCAGATCACCAAGGCCATGGAGCTGGTGGCTTCCTCCAAAATGCGCCGTGCCAAGGAGCGGGTCGAACACAGCCGACCCTATTTTGAAACGCTGTACAAGACCCTGACCAAGATCGCGGCAGCGGACCCCCGGGCCCGCAACCCCTACCTGCGCCGCAGCGAGATCAAGCGCACGCTGCTGGTGGTCATTGCCGGTGACCGCGGCCTTGCCGGCGGTTACAACGCCAATGTGCTCAAGCTGGCCGCACAGGAAAGCGGCAACGTGGAGGTGCTGCCCATCGGCAAGCGCTCGGCAGAGTACTTTGCCCACCACGAAGCCGAACTGTTCACGCAGGAGGTGCTGCTGGCCGCCGATATTTCGGTGGGACAGTGCTTCCAGCTGGCGCGCCAGATCACCGAAGGGTACCGCAAGGGCGAGTTTGACGCCGTAAAGCTTTGCTACACCCGGTTCGATTCCATGATGACCCAGACGGCAGTTTCCATCGAGGTGCTGCCGCTGGCCATGGAACCCACCGAGCAGCAGAAGGCCGAGGCGCGCCGCAGTCAGATTTTGTACAAGCCCAGCAGCGAGGAAGTATTCAGCGCGATCATCCCGGAGTATGTGGCCGGTGTCGTCTACGGCGCTGTGTGCGAGAGCGTAGCCAGTGAGCTGGCTGCCCGCCGCACCGCCATGGACGCTGCCACCAAGAACGCCGGTGAGATGATCGACCATCTCAACCTGTATTATAACCGTGCCCGTCAGGCTGCTATCACGCAGGAGATCACCGAGATCGTGGCCGGCGCGGAGAACTAAAACCCTCTCAGCCGCCTGACGGCGGCAGCTCCCCCGAAGGGGAGCTTGAGCGGGAAAAAACCTATCAAGAAGGAGTTGTAGCCTATGTCCGAAAAACATATCGGCAAGGTGATCCAGGTCATTGGCCCGGTGCTGGACATCCAGTTCAAGGATGGCGAGCTGCCGGAGCTGCTCAACGCCATTGAGATCGACAACCACGGCCAGAAGCTGGTGGTGGAGGTTGCTCAGCTGACCGGCGACAATGTGGCACGCTGCATTGCCATGAGCAGCACCGATGGTCTGGTGCGCGGCACAGATGCCGTGGACACCGGCGAGTCCATCAAGGTGCCCGTAGGCGACCAGTGTCTGGGGCGCGTGTTCAACCTGCTGGGCGAGCCTGTGGATAACAAGCCCGCCCCCACCCCGGATGCCTACTGGCCCATCCACCGTCCCGCTCCCAGCTACGAGGAGCAGCAGTCCACCACCGAGATCCTTGAGACCGGCATCAAGGTCGTGGACCTGATCTGCCCCTACGCCAAGGGCGGTAAGATCGGCCTGTTCGGCGGCGCCGGTGTCGGCAAGACCGTTCTGATCCAGGAACTGATCTATAACATCGCCACCGAGCACAACGGTTACTCGGTATTTACCGGCGTCGGTGAGCGCACCCGCGAGGGCAACGACCTGTACGGCGAAATGACCGAGAGCGGCGTTATCAACAAGACCGCTCTGGTCTACGGCCAGATGAACGCAGCCCCCGGGAGCCCGTATGCGCGTGGCACTGTCCGGCCTGACCATGGCGGAGTACTTCCGCGATGTGAAGAATCAGGACGTGCTGCTGTTCATCGATAACATCTTCCGCTTCACGCAGGCCGGCTCCGAGGTGTCCGCACTGCTGGGCCGTATGCCCTCTGCCGTGGGTTACCAGCCCACCCTGGCCACTGAGATGGGCGCTCTGCAGGAGCGCATCACCTCCACCCGCAAGGGCTCCATCACCTCGGTGCAGGCCGTCTACGTGCCCGCCGACGACCTGACCGACCCGCCCCTGCCACCACCTTTACCCATCTGGATGCCACCACAGTGCTGAGCCGTGATATTGCATCGCAGGGCATCTACCCCGCTGTGGACCCGCTGGACTCCACCAGCCGCATCCTCAGCCCGGAGGTCGTGGGACAGGAGCACTACGAGATCGCCCGCGCCGTCCAGAAGGTGCTGCAGCGCTACAAGGAACTGCAGGACATCATTGCCATCATGGGCATGGACGAACTGAGCGAGGAGGACAAGCGTACCGTCAGCCGCGCCCGCAAGGTGCAGCGCTTCCTGAGCCAGAGCTTCCATGTGGCAGAGCAGTTCACCGGTATGCCCGGCCAGTATGTGCCGCTGAAGGAGACCCTGCGGGGCTTCAAGATGATCCTGAACGGCGAGTGCGACGAGCTGCCCGAGAGCGCATTCCTGTTCGCGGGCACCATCGATGACGTGTTCGCAAAAGCGAAGAAGGGGTAAGCCATGACGACCTTTCATCTGACGGTGGTCACGCCGGACGGCTGCGCCTTTGAAGGTCAGGCCGAGCGCATCGTCTGCCGCGCCATTGACGGCGATATCGCCATTCTGGCAAAGCACGGCGATTACTGCACGGCACTGGGCATGGGCGAGGCGCACATTGTGGATGCCGACGGTCAGCGCCGCCGTGCAGCCTGCATGGGCGGCCTGCTCAGCGTGCTGGACGGGGACGTGCGTCTGGTGGCTACCACTTGGGAATGGGCCGAGGACATCGATCAGGCGCGTGCGGAGGCTTCCAAGAAGCGCGCCGAGGAGATCCTTGCCCGCAAGAACCTGAACGACCGTGAGTACGAGCTGGCACAGGCGCGCCTCAAGCGCGCGCTGGTGCGCACCTCTGTCCGTTAAACCTGTATGCAAAAAGGCACCCGCAGCCGGATGGCTGTGGGTGCCTTTTTCTGCGCGGGACGATTTCAAATGCGCTCCGCAGGTAGCGGCCTCGCCCTCTCAGTCTCGCTACGCTCGCCAGCTCTCCCAAAGGGAGAGCCCTTGGCATGGCGGTACAGTTTCAGGTTAAACTGCAAAGTTTGCGGGCGCGGGAGCGCCTGAGAGGGTTTCTTACCCCCGGTTCGCTTTCTCGATCAGGGTGCGGATGTGGTGCGCAAGCATCTCCACAGCGGTGCTGTTCTCACCGCCGTTGGGCACAATGATGTCCGCGTTGCGCTTGCTGGGCTCTACAAAGGCTTCGTGCATCGGCTTGACCGTGGTAAGGTACTGGTCTATCACGCTGTCCAAGCTGCGCCCGCGCTCCTTTACGTCCCGCAGGATGCGCCGCAGGATGCGCTCGTCCGCGTCCGTGTCCACGAAGATCTTGTAGTCGAACAGGGCGCACAGCTCCGGCTCTACAAAGGGCAGAATGCCCTCCACGATCAGCACCGGAGCGGGCTCGATGTGCTGCACCTCATTGCTGCGGTTGTGGTTGGAGTAATCGTACACCGGGCAGTCGATGGCGCGGCCTGCCTTCAGCTCCTGCAAATGGTAGATGAGCAATGCGTTGTCGAAGGCGTCCGGGTGGTCGTAATTCAGCTTGCAGCGCTCTTCAAAGGGCAGCTCGTCGTGACGCTTGTAGTAGCTGTCGTGGGAGATCAGCCGCACCTCGTCCTCCCCAAAGCGCTCCTTCAGCCGCAGTGCAAGGTTGGTCTTGCCGCTGCCCGAGCCGCCCGCGATGCCAATGATCAGGTTGTTCATGATGCAAACTCCTTCTGCACAAAATCTGCCGGTTTCTGTGGAAAAACCGGCCGGAATGGATTATAATAGACTTGTATATGCTCTGTTGCCGCCCGGCAGCAGTTCTTCCCCTTTATCATAGCACAAAATGTGTCATTTGGACAGGGCTTGCAGGCTATCCTCCGACACATTCCAAAAAAAGGACGGTCAAAATGTCAAAAGAAACATTGCAGCACACCATGAGAAGCAAGGTCCGGGTATTTGAGGACGGCGGCATCCGTCTGCTCCGTAAAGGCCAGAAAGGGCTCATCCATGCCATCTTCAGCCGCTTTGGGCTGGTGCTGGTACTGCTGGTGCTGCAATTCGGGGCGCTCTTCAGCCTGATGCGCTGGTTCAGTAACCTGCTGCCCCACTACTTGGGCGGCACCTTGCTGGTCACGGCGGCCATGATGGTCTACCTGCTCAATCAGGACATGAACAACAGCGTGCGCATCCCGTGGCTGGTGGTCACGGCGCTTGCCCCGGTGCTGGGCGTGCTGCTGTTCTGCTACACCAAGGAGGATGTCGGTCACCGGATGCTCAAAAAGCGCCTGCTGGAGCTGGAGGGACAGACCCGCGGCCAGCTGGCGCAGGACAAAAAGGCGAGCACGGCGCTGGACGCGGACTGCCCCGGCGCGGCCTCTCTGGCGCAGTATCTGCGCGGACGGGGCGGCGGCTTCCCGGTGTACGAAAACACGCAGGTGACCTATTTCCCCAGCGGAGAAGCCAAGTTCGCTGCGCTGCTGCCCCAGCTGGAAAGCGCCACCCAGTACATTTTTCTGGAATACTTCATCATTGACGAAGGGCTGATGTGGGGGCGCATTCTGGAGATACTGGCACGCAAGGCCGCGCAGGGCGTGGATGTGCGGGTGATGTATGACGGCACCTGCGAGTTCTCCACCCTGCCCCGGGACTACCCCAGACGGCTGGAAGCGCTGGGTATCCGCTGCAAGGTGTTTGCGCCGGTCACGCCCTTTGTTTCCACCCACTACAACTACCGCGACCACCGCAAGATTCTGGTCGTAGATGGCCGCGTGGGCTTTACCGGCGGCGTGAATCTGGCCGACGAGTACATCAACCACATTGAAAAATACGGCCGCTGGAAGGACGCCGCTGTCATGCTGGAAGGCGAGGGCGTGCGCACCATGACCGCCCTGTTTTTGCAGATGTGGAGCATCCAGCGGGAGCCGGAGTTTGCGCAGTTCCTCACCCACCCCCTCCCAGAAACGCAGGCAAAGGGCTTTGTCATCCCCTACGGGGACTGCCCGCTGGACGGCGAGCGTGTAGGCGAGATGGTGTACATCGACCTGCTCAACCGCGCCCGGCACAGCGTACATATCATCACGCCCTACCTCATTCTGGACGGCGAGCTGGAGACCGCCCTGCGCTTTGCCGCCGAGCGCGGCGTGGATGTGCATCTGATCCTGCCCGGCAAGCCGGACAAGGCATTTGCCTATGCGCTGGCCAAGACCCATTACCTGCCGCTGCTGTCCTCCGGTGTGAAGATCAGCGAGTGGACCCCCGGCTTCACCCACGCCAAGGTGATGATCATGGACGGGCAGGAGGCGGTCGTGGGCACCATCAATCTGGACTACCGCAGCCTGTACCACCATTTTGAAGACGCTGTCTGGATGCGCGGCGTGGACTGCCTGCCCCGCATTGAAGCAGATTTTCAGGATACGCTGGCACAGTGCCGCACGGTGGAACCCACCCGTCAGAGCATCTGGCAGGGTAAAAAGCTGCTGCATCTGGTGGGCATAGTGCTCAAGTTCATCGCCCCGCTGATTTAAACGAAAAGCGCCCCGGAAACGCTGTCAAACGTTTCCGGGGCGTTCTTTGCTTATGCTTTTGCGCCTGCCGGCACTCTTCCCTTTTTCAGCGTGGAGGGCATCGCCTTCAACGGGTCACCCACCACATGATGATAGACCTCCTCGTAACGGTCCAGCATCACGTCGTACTCAAAATTTGTATGGATGTACTGTATCTGCTGCTGCCGCATTGCGTCCGGGTACTCCTGTGTACATTCCCGCTCCAGCGCCCGGGCAAGATCATCCGTATCCTCCGGTTTGAAGGCCGCGCCGTAAATGTCGGTCACGACCGTATTCTCGGGGATATCGCTCACCAGACACCGTGCGCCGATGGACAGTGCCTCCAGCAAAGACAGGGAAAGCCCCTCGGTGTGGCTAGGCAGAACGAACAGCCCGCAGTTGCTGTAAAGCTCCTTCAGCGGGTCGCCCACCACATAGTCGGTCATGATGATATTGGGGTCATTCTGTGCCTGCTGCTGTACTGCTCTGCAATATTCGCTGTCATCCAGCGGGCCGACCAGTACAAGCTTTTTCCCTGTCTTGGCCTTGCGGTATCCCTCCACCAGATCCAGCGTGCCTTTTTCTGGCGAGATGCGCCCCACATACAGGATGTACTCTCCCCTCGCCAGCCCGTATTTTTCCCGGATCAGGCTGCACGCGCGCTTTTCGTAAAAGCGGATGGCATTGGGGATCAGAATAGACGCGCGGCCATATTTCTGCAAAAAATAGTTCCACTCCGTCTCCGAAAGCACCACCAGATCATCCGCATATTTTGCGGCGATCCGCTCTCCCAGCTTCATATAACGGCTTGCAAAGCCGCGCCATTTGTCTACCTTCCAGTTCAGTCCGTGCACCGTACATACGGTGTGCTTGCCGAATATCTTAGCGATCAGCAGCGGTACGCTGGGTCCGATGGCGTGGTAATGGATCACATCATAGCCCCGGAACAGCGCGTCAAAGGTCGCCAGAAAAGAGTAGATCGTGGCATTCAGTGCAGGCTTTTGCAGGGTAAATACTCGCCGCGCGTGAACGCCGTCCACATCGTACACATTATGGTGCTTTTCCAAGCCGCGGTTATACACGGTAACGTCATAACCGCGTTCCACCAGACTTCTGGCCAACCCGCCAACCATGACCTCCACACCGCCTGAGCGACTCGGAAAATCCTTGTGCCCGATCATCGCCACCTTCACCGCAACTACTTCCTTCCGTTCTGTAATACATCTCCATCAAATCTCGTTTTCATCACACTAATACGTCATTATTGTAACATAAGCATCACTTAGCCGCAACTAATTTCACGAAATATTTTAACAAAATATGAATTTTCAGTTATATCTTGCTCTATTTGTAGATATTTCATCTTTTTCACACCAAAAAACGCTTCAGGAATTCTCCTGAAGCGTTTCTCTAAGTCGGCGACTACCTATTTTCACAAGCCGTTTCCAGCTAACTATCTTCGGCACAAGTAAGCTTAACTTCTGTGTTCGGAATGGGAACAGGTGGAACCTTACCGTCATCGACACCGACCGATTTGA
>ENA-OQDT01000349-OQDT01000349.1-human-gut-metagenome-genome-assembly--contig:-NODE-349-length-30477-cov-21.648666_pt1 | contig 30477 bp, 30 predicted proteins | sample MGYA00242786_ERZ504617 | MGnify/ENA primary metagenome ERZ504617 (study PRJEB26092, sample SAMD00036337) | human gut metagenome | host: Homo sapiens | study: EMG produced TPA metagenomics assembly of...
GAATTTGATCATAAGGTAAAATATCCGTATCGTGATAACAATAAATTCTTGATTAGATATTCAAATACATTATCTCAATTATTAGACTCTGTTGATGAACTTATTTCCACATGTTTTCAGTTGAATGATTCAGGATGGGATATGTGTGATAAATATTATGAGAATGATAAATATATTGATTGGAAGAATATTGATCAGGAACAGAGACACAGTATGGATAGATCATCTGTTATACAGTGTAAAGATAATAAGATAGATATGAAACAGAGTGCAATTAACATTTTCATTAGGAAGGAATAGGTGTGAGAATATGATGGCTGTACGTGATAGAGCTAGTGAGTTGGTTCAGGAGGTTTGTAATGGGGATTACAAGATTGATAAGCTTCCAAATGCAGCGTATGATTTGAGAGATGAGCGTCAGGCTGCCTATTTTTCACATGCCAGAGAAAATATGAAAACTGATATTGCTCACATTATAATGTATGCTAATCAGCAGATTTATGATTAGATATTTGTGAGAGGTAATGATGGACGATAAAGATAAGATTACAAATTATAGCCAGTTTTTTAAAAGGTGAACAAAAGGACAAATTTCAATCAAGATTAGAAGAACTCATAAAGACAGCCAATAAATTTATTGATGAGGCTGGATATAGTGAATATGTCAGGTGCGATGAGCGGATTATGATGAATGCTTTATTGGATTATACTGCAGATGTGCATAGATTAAAGGATTTTCATGATATAGAACTCATTAGGACAGAGAAGATTGCGGCATACACTGTATCATGGATTATCAGGCGTAAGCCATTAACAGTTCTTTAAGTATCCTGAGAAGGAAAAAGATATATTCGTGAATGAACGTTTTGCAGCATATCTTATAATTAATGAATGTTTATCTGACGATGAACGAAAGTACATTCCTGAACAATATCAGAAGAAGTTTATTGAGTATACAGACTTATTATTATACTATTTGAAATATAGAGAATGTAATCCGCAGGTATTGGAATTAGCTATTGAATCTTTTAAAATGGGTATGATTGTGGAATAAATAATGCCCCTCCTCAAAAAAGAGGAGGGGCATATTATTGTAAGTTACAATCTGGATTCTCGGAAACATGACGAGGTTTCCTCCTGCTTTTGGGTCGGAGACTTTTATGAATTGAGTATTTTAATACCTCAAAGAAATCTATGAACAGATCATCATATATGTTTCCTTTGACTACGGAATTGAATGAATACTGTACACTTAGCATTTCACCTTCAAAATAGTTGACAGTGACAATTTTACGACGCGGATCAATAATCCAGTATTCTCTGATTCCGGCATTTCTATAGCAGTACAGCTTACGGATATAGTCATCTGGATACAGATGAAAAAGATTTTGGTGAGAACACATTGCATTGGAATCTAACACCATTAGGTGTTAATAGATTTTGAAATCTATTTATTGTTTTGAGTAGCTTGTACTATACTTTTATTCATAGAAGGAGGAGACATCGTGTTTGTTGATGAAATATGGGATTTTAAAAGTATTAACATGGGGCGAGAATTGGAAATTGCCGGTGAATTTATTTATGATTCTGCAAGAAAAATGATGGCAATAACCAGCCTGCATAATCAATATGAAATTAATAGTATTTTGTATACAGGAGCGGTAGGTATTGAGCGTTTACAAAAAATATATCTGTGTTTGGAACAACATAATCCGGCTGATATGCAGTCCATGCCGAAGTGCCTTTTAAAGCACAATCACACCGAACTGGAAAAAGAAATTGAAAAATACACATTAAACATCCTTTCACGGAACAGTGAAGGTTTGCTTGGCATGTTTACTGAATACTATAATAATTTTCGATATGCAAATTACGTGCCGGGAAGACATGACGGTGGGGTAAGAAAGCTATTTATAGGTTTTCTCAGAAAACAGAATGGCAAATTTGACTTTGATGCACCATATGCTTTAGCACAGTTTGAAGACTTTAAACGTTTTTATATAAATGAAGTGGGTAAGCTTGCATGTTATTATTATGAGCTAATAGAAAGTAAGGCAAAAGATATAGGCACATACACATATGAAATTGATTCCTTCTCATGTGCTACGAGAGTTTTTTGGGCTGCACGTAGTAGATCTCTTTACAGCCAGATGGTTCTTGAGCAGGAAGCCATAAAAGAATTAGTGCTGTATATTTATAAAAATAAGCGGAAATCAGGGGTGTTTGAACTTCTGAATAACATGGAATATTTGGATCTGGATGATGCACTCATTAATGATTTTCTGGCAGATTTATGCGAGGGCAGGGTTAATGATTCATTGATTGATTGCGTAGAGGAGTTATATGGAGAGATGGAGGACAGCAAACAAAGAAGAGAGAGGAAAGAACTGTTGTCCTTAGTCGGAAACAGATCTGTATTGTTTGATATTGAAGATGAGGAATAGAGTTAAGGATGGAATATCCACCGAGGACAGAACCGACAAGATTTCCTTTTCCAAGGCGTGACAGTATTATAAGTGCATGGTTGGATGAACTTGTTGTCATCCGCTATCACAATTTTCGCTGGGATAATATCCCATAATTTATTGATTATTAAATTTTTTCGTGTAAAATCAAATTACTCCGAGATGGGGGATTTGATTAATGATAATTATAAAACCCAAACTATCTCTTGAGGGACAAATCGAGCACTTGAAGAAAAAAGGTGTACTTTTTAACATAATGAATGAAGAGTCAGCTAAGGAAATGAAGAATAATTTTTACAGACTTTTGACTTGTAAGGAACTTAGAAATGCTTCTACACATAGTAATTGTATTTTGCATGGCAATCCGCTATACTAGTATTTAGTATAGCGGATTATTTTTTGGAGGCTTTTATGGCAAGTACTTTAAAGTTACCGGTTGGAATTGAAAATTTTGGGGAAATTCGTAAACTGGGTTTCTATTATATTGACAAGACAAGGCTTATTGAGCAGCTCTTACAGGGCTGGGGGAAGGTTACTCTTTTTACTCGCCCTCGCCGTTTTGGTAAGACTCTCAATATGAGTATGTTAAAAAGCTTCTTTGAGATAGGTACAGATAAGACCTTGTTTGAGGGCTTATATATTTCTGGCAATAAAGCGCTGTGTGATGAGAATATGGGTAAGTACCCGGTTATTTTTCTTTCACTCAAAGGTGTGGAGGGATTAGAGTTTGCCTCAGCAAAAAGAATGCTATGTACTATTATAGATCGTGAAATAGATAGACACTATTACTTGAAAACAAGTGATGCATTGACTGATGAGGACAGAACACTGTTTACAAAGATGCTTCATGGGCAGGATGACAATATTGAGGACAGTATACGAATGCTTTCACAGCTATTGTATAAGCACTATGGTCAGAAGGTAGTTATCCTAATAGACGAGTACGATGTTCCACTCGACAAGGCTTTTCAGAATGGTCTATTATAAGGTAGATGGTTTGCTTCTCATTAGGGGGATTTTCGGGCAGGCTCTTAAGACCAATGAGTTTTTACAGTTTGCGGTGCTCACAGGCTGTCTTCGTGTGTCAAAGGAGAGCATTTTTACAGGACTCAACAATTTTGAAATCAATTCTATTGTGGATATCGACCATGATGAGCAGTTTGGATTCACTGATGATGAGGTCATGAAGCTTCTTTCAGACTATGACAGGAGCGAGAGATATCCTGATGCAAAGGAATGGTATGATGGCTATCATTTTGGGAATGCGGATATTTATTGTCCGTGGGATGTGATAAATTTTGCCAAGAAGCTTGTTTCTGATCCGTCAGCCAGACCTAGCGCGTTCTGGATTAACAGCAGTGGCAATGATATGGTGAAGCGCTTTGTGGACAAGGCTGACCAGACCACAAGGGATGAGATTGAGAAGCTTGTGGCAGGCGGATTTGTGGAGAAGCAGCTTCGGCTTGACCTGACCTATGATGAGATTGACAATACTATTGATAATCTGTGGAGTGTGCTCTTTACTACAGGCTATCTCACAAAAATCGGAGAGGTCAAGGTGCCTGACAGTGAGAGCTATGCTTATAAGCTTGTGATTCCTAATAAAGAGGTGCGTGAGGTGTTTATTCTCCAAATTCAGGAGTGGTTCAAGGCTGTTGTCGCAAAAGATGATGATACTATGAAGCTTTTATCAAGGGCAATTCTGGATAAAGATGAGAAACAGATTGCCAGGCAGCTCAATATCGTTATGAGCCGCATGATTAGCATACTCGATACCAAGGCGCCTGATGCTATGAAGGAGAATTTCTATCATGGCCTACTTCTCGGTTTACTGCGTGGCAGCAATCCGGACTGGCTTATTAAGTCAAATCGTGAGTCGGGAGATGGTTTTAGCGATATTTTAATCATGCCGGAGGACCCGGATGCGGGAATCGTTATAGAGGTGAAGTATGCTAAGGAGATGAAGGAGCTTGACGCAGCGTGCGAGGCTGCGATGGCACAGATTCAGAATAAGCGCTATGATGAGGCTCTGCGGGATGAGGGACGGTGTGATATTTTAGCCTATGGCATTGCTTTTTGCAGGAAGCGGTGCAGGGTGGTTGGAGAGAGTTTGGAAAACTAGACCCTTTTTTGGGAGGTTTATAAGTAAATATGATTAGATGGTTACATATATCGGATTTGCATTTTAACGATGATGACATGAGTACGATATTCATGAGAGATGAGTTACCGAAATACCTTAAGGAAAAAGATATCAAATGTGATTATATATTCTGTACCGGAGATATTAGGACTGCTAATGCCAGTCCTAATATCTTTCAGGAGGAATCAGTACAGTATTTGACAGAACTTTGCACAGCAGTTGGCATTACAACAGATAGGCTTTTTATTGTTGCGGGAAATCATGATGTAGATAGAAATGTGGCTGGTCGTGATGAAGCCATAAGAAGAATATGTTTTCAAAGAAACGGATACTATGATCCTAAATATGGAAAAATTAAAGAAGATGATTTGAACGCAATATATGAGGGACAGGCGGAGTTTCGAAAGTTTCTATCCAAAATATATACAGATGATCGTGTTTCAAAATATTCAGATCCGTTAAAACCTCATTTTAATATTGAGACAGATGATTTTAATGTTCTACATATTGATTCAACGCTGACATATACCAAGGAGCAGGAAGCCGTAGATTTGGTTATTGGTACAAAGTTATTACAGAATGCATTGAAAGAACTGAATCCGAATAAACCGACAGTGCTGTTATCTCATTATCCGTTTATGGCTTTATTACAAGAAGAGAAGAAATATGTTAGGGAGTTGTTGTATCATAATGGTGTTGGATTATGGCTGGCAGGACATGAGCATGATCATATGGTGCAGAAGGTTGGATATTTTCATATGCTTCAGGCAGGGGAACTGCGTATGGAAGAGCGGTCGAATGCAACTGTTCTTTTGGGTGAATTTGATGATAATACGAATGAAGGAAATGTTACAGCACATTCATGGTTCCCGGAAGGGTGGGCAAAATATCCTATATTGTGGCATGACGGAACAAAGGAAAATCAGTATCCTTTTCAGTTAAGGCTTCCGGGAGATAAAGAAGTGCCTTGTGAAGCCATAAAAGCAAGATTGGCAAATGATGAATTTATATCAAGAATTGAAGTTATAGAAGAGCTTATTCCGAAAGTTGAAGATGATGAAGGAAAAGATCTGGATGATATATTAAAAATTGCATGGAATACAGATAAACCGCATAGGATTATTCTGGCAGATGGAGGCATGGGAAAATCCACCATGTTTTTAAATTTATGTAAAGAAAAAAGTGATGAAACATTTCTTTATATTCCATTAGAAAGACTTGTGGCTCTTGGTAGTAGTATAAAAGCATACTGCGTAAGAGTACTATTTGATGGAAGTGATGAAAAATTTGAAAAAAATACCTGTACCAGATATTCTTCGCCAAGTCTTACTCTATTGATTGACGGAATGAATGAAATCAATTCTAGGAAAGAAAGGCAGTTTATCAATGAGATAAAGGAATTGAATTTATTTAAGGGAATTCAGGTTGTTGTTTCTTCAAGATCAGATTTTACAGTGCGATACAGCATGTTTGGCTACAGTATATGCAGACTTACCCCTTTAAGTGATGAACAGATAATATCTGTGTTTTCACAGGAGGAGTGGAATGGAATAAAAGATGCTGTAACATTACGACGGTTGCTGTCCAATCCGATGATGGTTACAATGTATAAGGAGATAAGCCCGATTATTAAGAATTATGAGCATGAGGAATGTCTTCACTGGATTCTTCCGATTAAGAATGCGACAGATTTGTTATATGACTATTATGTGGCACAGATTGCAATATTGTTTCAACAGAATACTGTAGATGGACAGAAGGCGCAAATAGCATATCAGGCTATATTTGATATTCTTCCGGCAGTGGCATATGCATATGAAGTAACATACAGTCTGAATAAGGAAAATGCTGAGTTTCGTGTACTTTTACAGGATATTATACAATCAGGCTTGATGAATGAGGATGACTTGCTTCCTTTGCAGGAACGCTATCGTGATTATGACATCCCTAAATTGGTATATGGATCAATCTATGATTATCTGACAACAGAAGCACATTTATTGTATAAAGATGAGCTGGTTGTTGCATTTCCACATCAGATATACAGGGATTTTCTTTCAGCTATGTGGATTGTAAGACAAGATGACGTAGAGAAATATTGGAATATAAGAAGACTTCAGTTTCCTGTCATGGAGCATATTAGGAATCTGTCAGGAGTTTATTGGACAGGTATTGCGAAACGTATCCATGATGTGGGAAAAGGCAGGGAAGATGTAGCTGTTCTTGTGAATAATATTCTGGATTGTTTTCCGTATACAGAAGCAGGGGGATGTCCGGATTATTCAGGACTGGACTTAAGGGGAATACAGATTCCGGATGCTAAGGTATTCGGAAGTGAAAGAATTTCTTTAAAAGGAGCGAAGATAGATAGTACATCAATTGGAAAATCATCGGAAAGGTCAGCTCAATATACGCACCTGCAGTTTTCGCAAGAAAATGAATTTCTGGCCGCATATTCAAATGGACAAGTTTTTATTTTCTCTTTGCAGGCAGAAGAACAGACATTTATATATTCTGTTGGCAATGGCATTGGACGTTTATTATTTACGGAAAATTATCTGTTGGCTACGAAAATGGGTATGAATCAGACAATTTATGTATTCCGACATGATGAACAGTGGACATATGCTGGAGAAATCAAAAATTCTGATGATGCTCATGCAGGCATTTTTAATAGTCGATTTCGTATTTTGATTATGAAGGATGATATGTTATATTTTTATTATAATAACAGGGAGATAAGATTTTCTTTGACTGATTGTAGCAGGGTATATAATCAGCAGGTAAAGCATGCGTGGGAGAATCCGGTTGAGGGAAAGGATATTTCTTTTATTAGGGATAGAGATAGTCAAAAAAAGGATCGTAAGACAGGTATAATTTGGAAGTCGGAGAATAATGGTTTAGTGGCAAGCTCAGCTTTAGATGGAGGGCTTACAGTTACAAGTGGGAATGAAACGGTTTACGTACTTGCGAGAGGAACGACATTCTTAAAAGATGGTTCAATATCAGGAGATGGTAAATATGCAGCGACATTGAGCTATGAGATTAAAGATGGAAAACGTAAGATTCAATTGTGGAACCTTGATACTAGAATGCGTGAATATGATATATTCTGTCCGGGTACTATAGATACAATACATTTATCTGAGGATGGAAGCTTTATTTTAGGCGAAAACGATAATGAAACATGGGTTTATGAATTGGCAAGTGGCAAAGAAAGTTGGTTCACTGAACATTTTGTCTCAAAGCAGCATAAGAAGATTTCGACATACGGTACGAAGGTGCTTAGAAGGAATAAGGAGCAGGATTTGTATCTTTATGATTTGAAAACCGGTGAATGCTTTGCTACGGATAATCCTTGTAAGAATGCACGATTGGCTTGTTTCATGTCTGACGGATCTATTGCTGTTGTTGGTAATAATGCAAGAAAAGTGAAGTTTAAGAATATACATACAGGAGAATATGTTGAAGTAAATAGTCAGGATGCACCGATTAGTGGAATAAGTAGTTTTAAGGAGGAACCATTTATTGCTGTTGCGACTCAAGATAATATTATTAGCATATATCATATCGGAGACCGCAAAGGAGACTGCAAGAGAAAGGCGATTTTTGGTAAGGACAAATTAAGATTAGTCGGAAATTATATGATGGTTGTAAGTCCGGAAAATACTGTAATTGCCTGCTCTAATGGTCACAGAACACTTCAAACCTTTAATTTCTATGAGAAAATAGCTGATGGTGTAAAAAGAGGATGGTGGTATTCACACCCGTATTCTTCACAAGACCCGCCGATTAAGGGAGATGTTCTGGATATTGCATTTAATACAGAAAATAAGGAATTAGTAGCAATTCTTTCTAATGGGCAGATTATGTTTTGCCATGAAAAATACTGCGGATTTCATAGTGCTGTTGACATTATCACTAACTTTAATGTTGATTCATATGATTTTCGTGAATGCATTTTTAGTGAGTCAATAAAGAAACAGATACGTCAAAATGGTGGATTGGTTGATCTGTAAAATATAAATGAGGTAAAACTTCTTTGGCTGAAAATTTACTATAAACTTTCCCGCAATTCATCCGATATATTCCTTAGAATAGGGTAAGAACAACAGTCAATTGCAACATATTTTCACACGGAGGTGTTAGAGATGGCAATAGAGGCAATCAAGGGTGCAGGAATGGTCTATCAGGGAAGTACATCAACTGCACAGATAAAGGAACAGGCACAGGGCAGGACAGAGGTGTCCAGTGAGGACAATCAGGTCGTGTCTGACAGCATCGCAAGGAATATCCAGGCGATGAATACGAAGGAAACAAGCGGGGATTCGGCCGGTGATGCCGGAGCACAGGGACAGGCACAGCTTGCTGCACAAAAGCAGAACGAGAAGAATACGCAGCTTAAAAAGGCTGTGGATGATATCAACAAGAGCGCGTTGGCTGACCAGTCGGAGGCAGTGTTCGGCATCCATGAGAAGACTAACCGCGTGACAATAAAGATAGTTGATAAGAAGACAAAGGAAGTCATCAAGGAGTTTCCGCCGGAGAAGACGCTCGACATGATAGCGAAGGTCTGGGAGATGGCAGGACTCATGGTAGATGAGAAGAGATAGGAGGACACCATGGCAATCAGATTATCGGGAATGACATCAGGCCTGGATACAGATTCTATTGTAAAGGCAATGGTATCGTCATATACCACCAGAAAAGAAAAATATCAGAAGGCGCAGACCAAGCTTGAGTGGACACAGGATGCGTGGAAATCCCTTAATACCAAGGTGTATAGCTTGTACAGCAATATTTCCAATCTGCGATTTTCTACCGCATACAACTTAAAGAAGACATCTGTTTCTGATACTACAAAGGCCACAGTAAAGGCAGGCTCAGGTGCACCAAGTGGCACACAGTCGCTGAAAATCAAGCAGATGGCAAAGGCCGGATATATGACCGGAGCAGAAATTAAGGCAGACAGTGAGAAGACTACACTTGCCCAGCTCGGTTACACAGGTGGTGATGCCAAGCTTGAGGTAAAGATGGGCGACGAGACCAAGTCCATCACGCTCAGCGCATCATCAACCATGAACGACGTGGTAAAGGAACTCAGGAATGCGGGGCTTGATGCAAACTACGATTCAAGCTACAAGAGATTTTATATCAGCTCAAAAAAGACAGGCGTGGCAAATGATTTTACCATAACCGGCAGCAATATAGATGGAGCATCAGCACTTTATAGCCTGGGAATAGCATATGGTGGTGAAAAGACCAACGCAGGTACTTATTCATCCAATCCATATGATGAGTATGCAGCTTTACATGGAGTTTCAGACGATGAGACCAAGGCTAAAATCGAGGCAGCGGTTGCAAGCTACAACAATCTGACCACAGATGCAGCGAAGATGAATGCGCAGAGCAAAAATCTTATGAATGCCGTAAACTATGGCTATTCATATGCCACACTTCAGGACATTTATAAGAAGCTTGATGCAAAGAATGCAGGCTATAGTGATAAGCTGAAGCTGCTTGAGAAGCTTGGCTCATCTCGTGATGGCGCATTGATTTCAAAGAATGGTGACAGCTATGATACATATACAAAGACCACACTGACCGATACAAATGGAAATACTCTCTATAAGTATATTGACAGCGACAACAACAGCCACTATATTGCAGCCGTTGCTGATAAGGACAAGGATACCACATCGTACTATGATGTGACAGAATCTACCAGGACAGCTTATACGGACGCTGAAGGAAAGGAGCTTGAAGCAGTACCTACAGTAGTCAATGATACGACATTGACCGTCGGTGATAAGACTTACAAAAAGGACGAGAAAGACGGCAGGTACTATCTGCAAAAGGAAGATGGCACAGCTGATAAAACTGATTCCATCACTGTTTCACAAAAGACCGAGTACACCATTGCGGCAGATGCTGAAAACAAGACAGGCATAGAGTCAGCTTCAGCGGCGTATGACACAATCATCAAGTCAATGGATGAAAAGACTAAAAGCTCATACGATGAGGCTCTTGCGTCAGTTCAGGCATTTGAGAATTCAAAGGACGAAGTGCTAGGAAGCGATGACAAGTACTCGGTTGCAAGCCTCACCAAGGCTATTCAGAATGCTTATGCAGGTAATGGAAAGGAAGCCGTAGAGCAGCTTTTAGCAGGAAACGGAAACGAGGCTGACGGCTTTGTAAATAAAGCAAACGCTTTGGAGGAGGCCGCAGAGGCCAACATAAAAAAAGCAGCAGATAGCAATATTGTAAAGGAGCTTGCCTCAAAGCAGAAGGATTCGTCTGAGTATACACAGGCGCTAAACGACCTGCTCGACAGGGTAAACACTGCATACACGCTTAAGAATAAGGCACTTTTCAATTCACAGGTGAAGAAGGTCGCAGGACAGGATTCGGAGATTGAGCTGAACGGTGTAAAATATACAGGTGATAGTAACAGCTATTCAATCAATGGACTGACAATCGAGGCACTTGCTGAGACCGGGGACAGTGCTATAAGCATTACAACCAGCACAGATACACAGGGTGTATATGATAAGGTAAAGGATTTTCTGACAGAATACAACAACATCATCAACGAGATGACGAAGCTATACAATGCTGATTCAGCAGGAAGCTACGAGCCACTCACGGATGATGAGAAGGATCAGATGTCTGATAAAGAGATTGAGAAGTGGGAGGCAAAGATTAAGGACTCTCTGCTTCGCAGGGATTCTACACTTGGCAGCGTAATGACAGCAATGCAGACAGCCATGATGTCATCAGTTGAGATAGGCGGCAAGAAGTACTCGCTCTCAAGCTTTGGAATCAGTACACTTGGATTTTTGAATGCAGCGGAGAATGAGCAGAATGCATATCACATTGATGGTGATGAGGATGACGCCAATACATCCGGCAAGACAGATAAGCTCATGGCAGCTATAAACGATGATCCGGATACGGTAATGCAGTTTATGCAGCAGCTTTCAACTAATCTGTATAGTGCAATCGGTGACAAGATGAAGTCTACGGATTTGAGTTCAGCATTTACCATCTACAATGACAAGCAGATGAAGACAGAGTACACTAACTACACCAAGACTATTAAGGAATGGGAGAAAAAAATCTCAGATCGTGAGGATTACTACTACAACAAGTTTACTCAGATGGAGTCAGCTATGACCAAGCTCAACAGCACACAGAGCTCAATTAGCAGTTACTTCTCATAAAAGATACCAGGGAGGGTATATTATGTTACAAAATAAAGCATACGCAGCATATGCAAACAACAAAATCATGACTGCATCACCGGCAGAGCTTACACTCATGCTGTATGATGGTGCAATCAAATTTTGCAATATTGCCATCATGGCAGTAGAGAAGGAGGATATCCAGCAGGCTCACACAAACATCCGCAAGGTTGAGCGTATCATAGAGGAGTTCCAGTCCACCCTTGATGACAAATATCCGGTATCAAAGGATTTTAACAATGTATACACATATCTTCACAGACGCCTTGTCGAGGCCAACATAAAGAAGGACAAGGAGATTCTTGAGGAGGTGCTTGAGCACCTGCGCACTATGCGTGACGCGTGGAAAGAGGTCATGCAGGCCACATGCAACGGAAACAAGCTGCATGTGTCATAGATAAATGTATCATAAATCACCGACAGGGATTATAGAGAGTTTTTAACTTAAACAAAACGCAGAGACAGCAGCATGAAGCTAGTTTGTTTGTGCGTTTTGTGCTATTATAGAGATGCTTATAGTTAAAACAATTGGAAATATAGGGAGAACACCATGGAACAGACATACATAGATATAATGATACAAAGCCTGGAGAAAAAGGAACAGGTACTCGACCGGATAATAGAGCTTGATATCAAGCAGAAGAACCAGCTCGAGGATCCACAGCTCACACCGGACGACTTTGACGAGGTAGTTGAGGCAAAAAGCAGGCTTATCGACCAGCTCAATAACTTAGATTCAGGCTTTGAGAAGCTTTTTGAACGTACAAAGGAAGAGCTGAATGGTCACAAGGAGGACTACAAGGAGCAGATACGCACCATGCAGGAGCATATCCGCAGTATCACGGACAAGAGTGTAAAAATACAGAGCCAGGAGGCCCGTAACAAGGATCTCATGACTCTGAAATTTACATCCATTAAGAAGCAGGCCCGCGAGGTGCGTGTCGGCACGCAGGCAGCAAGCCGCTACTACAAGTCCATGTCAGGAACCGGATATATGGAGCCGCAGTTTATGGACAATAAAAAGTGAAAAGCTTAATTTAATACCTCACCACAATATCCCCAAGCCCCGAGTCAATAACCAGGTGCTTTCTTGCATGCTCATTTACCTCATACTCATCATCATAGTCATTGCCGTTGATTGTGATATCGCCTGTACCAGAGTCCAGGTCCATCATGTAGCCGTCAAGCGACTGTGAGGATGTCACCGTGATATCGCCTGTACCACCGTCGATATCCATCTTATCAAAGGCACAGTTTTCAAAGCTAAGGTCGCCGGTTCCGCCATCCACATCACATGTGGCGAAGCTACAGCCTGTGACATACAAATCGCCTACGCCGGTGTCAAATTCTGCATCGGCGACGGTTAGAGCATCGAGGCTTACCTCGCCTACGCCTGTATCAAAGGAGAGCTTGTTCAATGAGGCGCCCTCAGGAATGGTAACAGTGATTTCGCTCGTGGTGTTTCTTCTGTAGTTGGATCCTTTGCTCTGTGATATTGTGAGGGTATCGCCGGAGCTCTTAATCTTTGGAACCAGACGCTTGTTGCATTTGTATGAGACCGTATAGCTGTCACCGGTTTTTACGTTGATATTCGATATGGTTGTATCAAATATCAGGTTTGAAAATTCATCGACTGAAAGCTCATTCGTGCACACGTTACCGAGAGACTTGTCTGAGTGCGGAATCAGATTGTCAAATAGGTCTAGGGCAAAGCCACCGATATGGTAGAGGCTTCCGGCGATGATGCAGACCACGGTAATTATTGTAATTATTGTCAGATATATTGATTTTTTCATTTTGTATCTCCTTATAAAATCAATTATTATGTTTATTGCCGAGCAGATTTTCCACCAGCGAATTGATGATTGCGGCTATTGGCCAGATAATCCATGTGATGCCCCAGTCAAAGGTAATAAAGCTCCAGCATAGATAAATGCATGTGACTGTTGACCAGTAGACTGACATTATTGCAGCCACAACAGGATTTTCATAGTGAACCTTGCCGTCGTGTGAATTGGCAAAATTACCGCCTACAGTTTTAGCACCGTTTAATGAAAGAAGCTTGTCAAAGCTTGATTTTTTCATATTTGTGAACACTATCATGAACACTCCGATTGCTATGAATACGAGCACGAGTCCGCCAGAAAGTGAATCTGCGAAGGTGCTTTTGGTGTTTAGTGAGCTGATGATGATTGCAGGCACTGCACAGAGTATACAGAGCATGATGCCCACTGTTAAAAGTATTGCGTGTGTGGCACGGTAGCTTTCCTTTCGCTCGTTGACCCAGTTTGCTGTCTCAAAATCTATGCAGTAGGGCTCTTGCTTCAGGTAGCTCCATTTGGATGAGAGGGAGCCTGAAAAAATGAAGAAGCCGACTGCCACTGCGACACACAGGAACAGGAAGGTAATGCCGATTGCATCAGATGCGTCAGGTGAAGCGAGTGAACGCGGAATGCATTCGCTGAATATCGGTCCAAGGCTTGCGAGGATGCAAAGCAGAACTCCAAAGGCAGTGAGATAAGCGTGCCTTGCAGAATCCCTGAGGAAGGCGGCCGCATTTTCACGTGAGAGTGTTTTGGCGGTAGGCATTGCCTGGCTGGGATTCACGAAGCTCTTGATGCCGAGTGAATCGGCGAGCTCGTCAAGGTTTCCAAACTCTGATATGACTATGCCTATGGCTTCATTGTCGGATTTGCCCTCAGATATCAATTCGTTGTATTTATCCTCCATCATTTGATAGAGCTCATATTTGGCTTTTAGCACCTCTGGAGTATTCGGGAGGTGCGAAAACATATTTTCCAGATAATTCTTTATAGTTTCCATAAAATGTCTCCTTTAAAATCGTATAAATTTGCTTACTACATCAAGCGTCAGCTTCCATTCCTCGCATTTGAGCCTGTAGTACTCTCTGCCGGCATCCGTAATCTGATAGTAGGTCCGGCGCTTTCCGCTTGCATTGTCGCTTGAAGAGAATGATGAGATATAACCGTTTTTCTCAAGGCGTGTAAATGCAGAATAGAGAGTTGTTTCTTTTATGACGTATTTTTCCTCGGATATCAGCTTTATCTGCTTTGAAATCTCGTAGCCGTAGGATGGTTTGTCGAGAAGCAGGTAGAGTATGATGGTATCGTTGTATCCGCGGATAACATCGCTGCTTATATTAACCATTGTTCACCTCCTGTTTCAAGTGTTTTATTTCATCATAAATGATGGGCAAAATACATTTTTAACCTCATATCATTTTATTAATTTAAGACCGAGTTATGACGTAATTGATCGTGAATCCGGAAACTCACCGGGCACACCTGATACACAGATGAAAGCTTGCACATCAGGCATGTTAAAATTATTCAATACTACGTGTGACGTACTACGAGTGTCATACTATGTCTGTCGTAGTAAACATATCACATGTTGTTTTTCGTGTCAACCGTAATTTTAGAATAAATTAGTTCTCGCTGTAAGTCTGTATAAAATTTGTTTTATAAAAAAATGTTCCGGATAGTTGCTATTATTTTAAGAAGTTAGCCTCTCCGTACAAAAATTAGCGGTAAAATGCGTTGACATACACCATATCTTTTGCTATAGTCTTTTAAAGCAAAGGCGATTAATTAAATACACACTACCTCTGAGGGAGTAGTTCGCGTATTCTTAAATATACGTGGTTTGTCAACAGACCGGTCAATAGACCTGGCAAACATTAAAGAATGAGACTCAAGTATGCGGCACACAATAAAGCTATATAAGCCATATAATTATAGCTTTATAAAGTCTGGTGTCTGCATGCGAGGGTCTCATTTTTTCATATGAAGCTTTCATGTGAAGCTATCATATACTCATTTTATATACTCATATGAGAGAAATTAATCGTCGCACACTAGGCAAAAGGGAGAAAAATATGGTACTATTTATTGAAATCCTGCTTATAGGAGTAGGTTTGTCAATGGACGCCTTTGCGGTATCTATCTGCAAGGGACTTGGAATGACAAAGGTAAACAGAAAGCAGGCGCTGACAATCGGCCTGTATTTTGGAGGATTTCAGGCACTCATGCCGTTTATCGGCTATATGCTGGGCATACGCTTTGAGAAGTACATCACAAGCATTGACCACTGGATAGCATTCATCCTGTTAGGATTTATCGGTGGCAAGATGGTTTATGAGGCAGTAAAGGAAAAGGATAATGACGCGGTAGTGGAAAAAGACCTGGCACTTAATCAGGGAGAGATGTTTCTGCTTGCAATTGCGACAAGCATCGATGCGCTTGCAGTCGGAATCATGTTTGCATTTACCTATGACAGCTTAAACATTTACTGGGCTATTGCAATCATCGGACTTACAACCTTCGTGCTCTCAATCATCGGAGTCATAGTCGGAAACTTTTTCGGCAATAAATATAAAAAGAAATCAGAGATAGCCGGAGGAATCATTCTCATACTCATAGGTGTGAAGATATTGCTTGAGCATCTGGGAATTATAAGCTTTTAAAAAATAAAAAATGGAGGAATCAACATGGAAAATTTCATCAATAATGCACCGTTTATAGTGGTGCTGCTCTGCCTCATAGTTGGCTTTGTGTTTTTGGTAAAGGGCGCAGACCTGTTCGTGGAGGGTAGCTCAAGCGTGGCAAAGCGCTTCAAGGTACCGTCACTTATCATTGGACTGACAATTGTTGCGATGGGAACTTCACTTCCTGAAACAGCGGTCAGTGTGGCAGCATCCATAGCACACAACAATACGCTTGCAGTCAGCAACGTGACAGGCTCAAACATATTTAACCTTATGGTAGTAATCGGCGTGTGCGCTTTGATGACACCGGTAGTGGTGGACGGAGCATCATTAAAAAGGGATTTCCCATTTTCGATGATATGTGCCATTTTACTTCTTGTCATGGGAACAATCGGCATGACACTCGGCAGAGTGGACGGAATAATACTGCTCGGCTGCTTTGCAGGATACATTTTCTACCTTATCAGACACACATTAAAACAGAACAGGCAGTCATCAGATGAGGAGGTCAATGAGATACCGCTTATATCAATGCCCAAAGCAGTGATTTTCATCCTGATCGGAGCTGTCGGCATCGCAGTAGGCGGAGATGTCGTAGTAGACAGTGCAAGCCGCATAGCGATTGACCTTGGAATGAGCCAGACACTCGTCGGACTGACCATCGTATCTATCGGAACATCGCTTCCGGAGCTTGTGACATCAATAGTCGCAGCCAGAAAAAATGAGGTCGATATGGCGCTCGGAAATGCAGTCGGCTCATGCATTTTCAATATACTCATGGTGCTCGGAATTGCATCAGCCATCAGCCCGATAGCATTCATACAGGAAAATATCATAGATATTATCGTGCTTGTGGTATTTTCACTCATCGTGTGGATTATGGCATGGACAAAGCGTGAGATAAAAAGAGGCGAGGGTATCATCATGCTGCTAATGTATGCGGCATATACAGCGTATATTATTATACGATAGGGTAAAATAAGATTAAAATAGATAAAAACAGGTGCACAGATGGTTAAAGTCTGTGCACTTTTATTTTGCTTTTTTGTGAATTTTATATATTTTGTCACAAATGTATTACAAATTTGGTTATATTTAATGAGAGCACAAATAATGTGTGATTACAAAACTACAAACACAGGAGGCCTGGGTTTATGCAGAAAAAAAGAGCATCGGTTCGTTTTATTGAAAGATGCTATAAGCTATATGAACAGAAAATGTATCAGGTTGCATATTGCATATTAAGGGATGAGGGAATGGCGGAGGACGCGGTTCAGGAAGCATTTTTAAAGCTGATGAAAAGTAATATTGATTTCAAGGATGTCGGGTCTGTTGAATGCCGGCAGTATATTATTACAACGATTAAACATGCATCTATAGATATATACAACAAAATGAGGAAAGAACAGAAAGTAATGTTTTTCTCGGATTGCAATGACGATTTTGAGCAGACCGGAAAGGAAGATTTAGATGATCAGAGAGAAGAAATCATACAGATGATAGAAAAGCTGCCGGAAAAATATTATGAGGTTCTTAATTGTATGATCATAAAGGAATTATCTGTGAGGGAAACGGCAAAGGAAATGGAGATTACGGAAGCTAATGTAAGAAAAAGGTTTGAGCGTGCAAAGCTATTGTTGAAGACATTGACGAAAGGAAATGATGGAAATGAGAAATTTAGAGCAATATGATATTTCGCTGGAAGAGTTTGACAGCTTGGATGGAACACATGTTTTTTCAAAGAAATATAATGACAATAAAAAGAAAATGTTAAGGGAATACAGGAAAAATATATGGAAAGACAGGCAAAAAACAACGGCAAAGATAGCGGCAGCATGTGTTGTAATTCTCGTAGTAGCTCCTGTCGCTGTTAATGCAGCAACAAATGGAGAATTGTTTTCGAGAATATGGGGAACAGCAGGACACAAAAATGTACCGGCTCATGACGAGGTAATTGATGACGGTAAAGGCGGAAAACTGGATGTAACTTATCCTGAAAGAACCTTTGAGAATACAGATACAAAAAAGGCAGAGGAACTTATTGGTGAAGCTGTTTCATACCCGGACATAACAACAAGTGTAGATGGAACAACAATTACGATAATGTCGGCAGTCAGAGACAAAAATGCAGCAGTGGTGGAGTTTACCATGGAAAAAGAGGGCGGTGTTGATGTACTCAACTATGGAGAGAAGGAAAATGAATTAAAAGGTGCATGGATAGCCGAGGATAAATCGACATTCAGATTTGATGTTTTACCCGGAGGCAATATTTATGTAGATGTTGCGAATTCCACACATGAAAAATTATATTGCTACGATTATATGACACTTGATGAAGAGAAAAATATTAAACTGAAAATAGATAAGTTTCCATGCAAATTGAGCGAGTATTATAAATTGGATATAAATGATCAGAAGCGTGATGAAATAGAAAGCGAGGTAGAGACATCAACTATTACGATTCCTTGCAGGGACGAGGTAGAGAGTGTGACATATGAGAATCAGGATGGAGGGAAAGTGGAAATTTCTCCATTGTCTATGAGTATTGACATGAAGAGCGGACTGGGACTGGATGAGATACAGTCTAAAGATCCTCTGTATTGCTACTATGTATGTATTAATTATAAAGATGGGACAAAGTATGTTGTGGATGAACATAATGTAAATGGCTGCCATTCATGTGATGTAGATATAGACAATACAGGCTATTTATGTGAAACAATTGATGGAAAGAATAAATTGGTTTTTAACCGCCTTGTTGATATAAATAACATTCAGTCAATAATTGTTAATGAGACAACGTACACGTTAAGCAAATAAGGAGCACTTATGGAGAAGAGAAAAATATTCACTGCAATCATGGCAATTTCAATGCTTATAACCACATTTTCAGGCTGCTCGTCAAATAAAAAACAAAACTACGGCAACCTGGGTAAAGGTGATGAAAGCGATAGACCTGAGGTTGAGGATATAGTGATAGATAATGAAAGTGATATTTATAATATTGGAGATGAAATTCAGGTGAAAAACGTGGATTACGGCACAAATAGAGAATACGTTGCCAAAAGTTATATTGTAAATAGTGTAAAAATATATGATACTGCGGCTGAAATTGATGGTGTGCAGGATAAACTTACAGAAACCGATTATTATATGGGAGCTGATCCCGAAAAGCCTGCGATACTGAAAAAGGATGAGGTGGCCTGCGGAAAGCTTCTGCTTTGCGATATATCTGTAAAAAATATCGAGGATGAAATATGCACTGTAGGGGATATTTCCCTGGTATATGATATTAATGGTGTCTGTCAGCTTTTAGGCTATCCGGTTTATTTTTCAAATGCAAAGGACAATGAGCATGGGATATATGATTATACACTGGTGCAGGGGCAGTCGCTTGACGCTCAGATAGGATTTTGTGTAGATCCGGCATTGCTGCAGATTGATAATATGGACTTAAGCAAGCTTTATCTGTCGGTGAACTTTAATGGTGATGAAGAGAACAGGCAGTTTATAGATCCCGGATTGGAGTAGCATATGAAAAATGTATTACAAATTGAGCTTAACAAGGCGATTAAGACCAGATATTTTGCCATATCCATAATCATAGGAGCTATTATTGGCATAGTAGGACTGGTTTATAATGTAAATCTTGTATGCAACAGTCAGATATATGATGGTATCAATCCTTGTTATGAGGGATTTACGCTATTTAATCATTGGATTGGTGGTGAAGGCTTTTCGCTGGGGTCATCACTATACTTTTTTGTGTTTCCGCTGCTTATCGCATTGCCGTACGGCTGGTCATTTTGCGGAGAAAAAAATAGCGGATATATGCGTCAGATGCTGGTAAGAGCAGGAGAGAAAAGCTATCTGACAGCCAAATTTCTGGCAACATTTATGGCCGGTGGTCTTGCAATGGTAGTGCCGCTAATCATCAATTTTATGCTGACTGCGATGTTTATTCCGGCAATAACACCTGTTCCTACATATGACACTATGTATGGTGTTTTTGGCAATTCTCTATTTTCAAGCTTGTATTATACACAGCCATTTGCTTATGTAGCGGTATATATGCTGGTTGATTTTATGTTTTGTGGAGCTTTGGCATGCATTACGATGCTGTCGGCACTATTTATTAAATATAAATGGGTTAATTGTATTTTTCCTTTTGTTGTCTGCATGGTATTAAATGTACTTAATAATATGATGTTTTCAAATACTCCGGGGGCAGAAAATTATCAATTTTCACCATTTTATTTTACCAAATGTGTACAGACCGGATATCCGGCAAAACTTTGGATCATAGTTTTAATGTCTATGTTAATGGCTGTTATAACAATAGTGGTTAATGTGGTTTTGATGCATAAAAAGGATGTAATGTGAGGATGCATATATGAAAATGTGGAAATTGTTATGTTATGACATAAAATATGGCTGCATAAAAAACCTGAAATTATTATTGTTTCCGATTATATTTGAAATGGCTGTACTGTTTATGCTGTGGCAGAAAATGAATTCGTATGCGCAGTATGGTATAAGTACACAAAAGCATATGGGAGATGTTCTGCTATATAATTTCGGTGGTATGGAAAAATATAAAATGTCTATGGAAAATGTGTTTCAATTTCCAGTGACATGGATGCTGCTTTTTGTAATTATACTTTTTGTGACTCTGAGTTATCCCATGAACAATTTATGCGGTTTCGGAAATAAGCTTCTGATAAAGGGAAAAAGCCGTGTGAAATGGTGGCTGTCAAAATGTATATGGAATCTGCTATGCAATATTATTTTCTTCGGAATAATTTTTATATTAATTCTGGCTTTTTGCAGTATAAGCGGCATACAGTCCAGTATGCAGGTAAATACAGATATGCAGACAGTTCTTTTTAATCTGGGGGCAGATACGTCACTTAAGCCAGATGCAATAATGCCGGTTGGAGATATAGTAATGGTTTTTATGTTGTCTGTAGCAATATGCCAGATACAAATGGTGTTGGGACTCTGGCTTAAGCCGATATACAGTTTTATGGTAATGTGCATGGTTTTGCTGCTGTCAGCATATTTTCAAAGCCTGTTTGTTATTGGAAATTATGCAATGCTGATAAGGCATTCGTGGATAAATGAGGATGGTATAGATTGCAAAGCGGCAATCCCTGCTATGTGTTTGATAATATTTATAACAGTTATAGTGGGTGTGATAAGATTCAAAAAGTATAACATTATTCAGGAGGAAAACTAGAATGGCACATATAGAGGTAGAAAAGCTTTGTAAAACAATCAATAAAAGTATAGTGCTTGAAGATATAAATCTGGATATGTCATCAGGAAAGGTATATGGATTTCAGGGAATAAACGGCTCGGGAAAGACAATGCTTATGAGAGCACTTATTGGATTAATCCATCCAACGAGCGGCAGGGTGTGTATTGATGGCAAAGAACTTGGAAAAGATATTGATTTTCCGGAGAGTATAGGTTTTTTACTGGAAAATCCTGCGTTTTTGGATATGTATTCAGGAGAGGATAATTTAAAGCTTCTTGCAAAAGTGGATAGTAATGTGGATAAAAGGGGTGTGGAGAATGAAATCCGTGGATTAATTGATGACGTAGGACTAGGATTGGCGGGAAGGAAAAAATATAAAAAGTATTCACTTGGAATGAAGCAAAGACTGGGGATTGCGGCAGCAGTTCTTGGAAATCCCGATATCGTAGTATTAGACGAGCCGACAAATGCTCTGGATGATGATGGAAAGAAAATGGTTAAATCAGTTGTGAGAAAGCAGAAGGAGCGTGGAGCACTTGTGATCATTTCATGTCATGATATGCAGACATTGGAGGAATTATCTGATGAAATTGTAAAACTTAAGGAGGGCAGGATATGCGGGTGAGAAAAAGAGTGCTTATTATTTGCGTATTAATTTTGCTTATTCTGTATACAGCTCGTGTAATTGTTGTTAATAAAAATGCTGATAAAGTGCCGGTATACATATATGATGTGGGAGAAACTGTAGATTTTGGAAATGATTATGTGGATACTGTTGAAGAGTGTATCGACGGATATGCTGTACAGGTTTTGGGCTATGAGGTAGTAGATACAAGAGAACTTTATGAGCGTTATAATATGGGGCAGGCAGATGAAGCAACAATAAAAAATACTCCATTTTATTGTCTGTTAAAGGTTCGTATCTATAATAAAGACTGCGATCTTGGAGAGAAAGGCGGGCTGATGCTGGATCGCTATAGTCTTACGGGAGATAATTATATGACACTTGTAAGTGAGAATGTTTTTTGCACAATGTACCCTGATATGCCGGGAACATCGTTTTCACTTAGAAAGGGAACAAGCATGGAATTTGAGCTGCCTTATCCTATTACAAGGACTGAGGGATGTACAAAGGAGGATATGCAGAAAAATGCACCAATGCTGGAAATCTCTGAGTTTCCAAATAGAAAACTATTGAGAGCAGGGTGAGCCTGCTCTGTTTTTTGCAGTTACAAGTACAGAATGCATTTTTTAAAGAGGGTAAAAGATAAGTTTGTTGACTTACAACAGTTGACAATTTAAAAACCACATGCTACTCTAGAAATGTATGAGATAAAAGCGACGAAAAAGAGAGTACTTTTATGGCAGATTTACAGAGAAATCCCACACAGGCTGAGAGGGGATGACCTAAAGTAGGAGGAACATGGCTTTGGAGCAGCAGTATCGAACCATTGGCTAGATACTGACAGGAACCGCCTGTTATAGCGGAAAGAGGCGCAGCAGTGCCGGCAAAAGATGCCGGATGATTTTGATAGCTGCGTGAAGAGAAGTGGTACCACGATATAATCGTCTTCTTGGGAGTTTTCTCCTGAGAAGGCGTTTTGTTTTATTATTACGGCTTCGCACGTAATATATTGAATTGCTGGAGAGCATACAGTTGTTCTGAGAAAATAAATATAGTATTTTTTCTGAGGAATATACTGTATGTGATACGGCATTATAGAAGACTATATGTGCGAAGCATTAAAACTAGGAGGAAACTAAATTGGCAAACAAAGGTAAATATTACATGACAACAGCCATTGCGTACACATCAGGCAAGCCTCATATCGGAAACACATATGAGATCATCCTTGCAGACGCAATAGCCAGATACAAGAGAGCAGAGGGATACGACGTATATTTCCAGACAGGAACAGATGAGCACGGACAGAAAATCCAGGAAAAGGCTGAGGCAGCCGGAATTTCACCGAAGGAGTATGTAGATCAGATTTCAGGTGAGGTAAAGAGAATCTGGGATATGGTAAATTCATCATATGACAATTTTGTCCGCACAACAGATGAGGATCATGAGAAATGTGTAAAGAAAATCTTCAAGAAGCTTTACGATCAGGGTGATATCTACAAGGGCTCATACGAGGGGCTTTACTGTACACCATGTGAGTCCTTTTGGACAGAGTCACAGCTTGTGGACGGAAAATGCCCGGACTGTGGACGTGAGGTACAGCCTGCAAAGGAGGAGGCATACTTCTTCAAGATGAGCAAATATGCAGACAGACTCATCGACTACATCAACACACATCCTGATTTCATCCAGCCGGTTTCAAGGAAAAATGAGATGATGAACAACTTCCTGCTTCCGGGACTTCAGGATCTTTGCGTATCGAGAACATCATTCAGCTGGGGAATTCCGGTAGATTTCGATTCAAAACATGTAGTGTATGTATGGCTTGATGCTCTCACAAACTATATCACAAAAATCGGCTACGATCCTGACGGATCATCAGAGCTTTTCAAGAAAAACTGGCCTGCAGATCTGCACCTTATCGGAAAAGATATCGTGCGTTTCCACACTATTTACTGGCCTATTTTCCTTATGGCACTGGATCTTCCTCTTCCAAAGCAGGTATTCGGACATCCATGGCTGCTTCAGGGCGGTGACAAGATGAGTAAGTCAAAAGGAAACGTTATCTATGCAGACGATATGGTCAGACTTTTCGGTGTAGATGCCACACGTTACTTTGTGCTTCATGAGATGCCATTCGAGAACGACGGAATCATCACATGGGATCTTGTAATCGAGAGATTCAACTCAGACCTTGCAAACATACTTGGAAACCTTGTAAACAGAACAGTTTCCATGAGCAATAAATATTTTGACGGCATCGTAAAGAGCACAGGTGCAACAGGCGATGCAGACCAGACTGCCATTGACGCAGATCTTAAGGCTGTTGTTACCGGCACAAGAGATAAAGTGGCAAAGAAAATGGAAGGACTTCGTGTGGCAGATGCCATCACAGAGGTATTCGCACTTTTCCGTCGCTGCAATAAATACATCGACGAGACAACACCTTGGGTGCTTGCAAAGGACGAGGCACAGCAGGATCGTCTTGCTGAGGTGCTTTACAACCTCACAGAGTCTATCACAATCGGAGCAAGCCTGCTTCATTCATTCCTGCCGGAGACAGCAGAAAAGATTGTGGCACAGCTTAACACAACACTCCGTGAGTTCGATGACCTTGACAAATTTGGTCTTTATGAGAGCGGCACAAAGGTTACAGACAAACCTGAGATCCTCTTCGGCAGATTAAAGGCAGAGGATGTGATGCCTGAGGTAGAGAAAATCCAGGCGGTACAGAAAGCAGAGTTTGAGGCTGAGCAGGCTAAGCTTGCTGCAGTTGAGGGTAAGGAAGCATGTGGCTGTGGCGCAGGTGAAAATGCCGCAGATGGTGCAGACCTTGAGCCTATGGATGTGGAAGCAAAGGAAGAAATCACATTTGATGATTTCGAAAAGCTCCAGTTCCAGGTTGGTGAAATCGTAAAATGTGAGGCAGTTGCGAAGTCAAAGAAGCTTCTCTGCTCACAGGTAAAGATTGGAAACCAGACAAAGCAGATAGTATCAGGTATCAGAAAATACTATTCTCCTGAGGAGATGGTAGGCAAGAAGGTAATGGTTCTCGTAAACTTAAAACCGGCTAAGCTCGCAGGTGTTTTATCAGAGGGAATGTTACTCTGCGCAGAGGATGCAGAGGGCAATCTCGCACTCCTGACACCGGAGAAACCAATGCCGGCAGGAGCACCTATTGAGTGATTCGGACGTAAACGACAAGAAAGGAGTCTCATATGGAATATTTTGATATAGTGGACGAGCAGGGAAATCCAACAGGACAGACCGTAGAGCGCAAGCAGGCGCACAGAAACAATATACTTCATAGGACTGCGCATGTCTGGATAGTCAGACGCCGTGGAAATTCCATACAGATACTTTTGCAGAAAAGGTGCATGGAAAAAGACTCCTTTCCGGGCTGTTATGACATATCAAGTGCGGGACACATACCGGCCGGTGTGGACTATATACCGTCTGCACTCAGAGAGCTTAGGGAGGAGCTGGGGCTGACAATAGATCCGGCACAGCTTATCGATTGTGGACTGCACAGGCACCATGCAGATGAGGTGTTTCACGGAGAGAGATTCCTGGACAACCAGATAAGCAAGGTGTTTCTTCTATGGCTGGATGTGGACGAAGCTGACATCACCGTGCAGAAGGAGGAAATCGACTCTGTAAAGTGGTTTGACTACGCAGAGTGCAAGCAGGACGTAATAAACGGCACGATTCCAAACTGCATAGATGTGGCGGAGCTTGAGATGCTTGAGCCACACTTTGCAGAGTGAAATTTTGTGAAATGATCATAAAAATATATTTTACGTTAAATCAAATTGGGAGGATATCATGAAATCAACAAAAGACTCTCTCTTAGAGGATATCAAGGCAGAATTTGCAGAGGTCAATGCCATGATGGAGGCGCTCGAAGCAAAGGAGCCGGAGGATGAGGCGAGTGAAGCCTATGACAAGTGGATTGAGGAGTGTGAGCAGCTCGCCATCGAGTCAGAATCGCTTATGACACTCATAGATTACAAGATGACACAGGGACTGTAGAGGGATATCCTGTATATATTATACAAAAATAAACACTCGGATATAGATAAATTGCTATATCCGGGTGTTTTTTATAAAGAAAAACTTCAAAAAAATGAAATTAAATATATAAAAAATCGTACAAACCGTGTTATACTTTATACGTTACACTAAATTCAGTAGGAGAAAAAGATGTTATCAGTAATAGAAAAAGTCAATGACGTGGTCAACAATTTTATCTGGGGCGTGCCTGCGATGATATGTATCATAGGTGTCGGGCTGCTTTTGAGCTTCAGAACGGGCTTTATTCAGATTAGAAAGTTTCCATATGCGATGAAGGTTACGCTTGGCAGGATGCTCAAAAAACGTGAGGCATCTGACGGAGCGCTCACACCGTTTCAGGCAGTGTGTACGGCACTTGCGGCGACTGTTGGTACAGGTAATGTGGCAGGAGTAGCAGGAGCCATCGCGATAGGTGGACCGGGAGCGGTGTTCTGGATGTGGATTTCAGCACTTCTTGGCATGTGCACCAAGTTCTCTGAGGTCACACTTGCTGTACATTTTCACGAGAGAAATGCAAACGGCGACCTGGTAGGCGGCCCTATGTACTATATTAAAAACGGTCTTAAAAAGCACTGGCACTGGCTGGCATATCTGTTCTCAGCGTTTGGCGTGCTCACCGTGTTCGGTACAGGAAACGCTACACAGGTAAACACCATAACCACAGCGATTGATTCAGCTTTATATAATTACGATATAATTTCAAAAGAGTCGGCATCAACGTTCAATCTCATAATAGGAATAGTGCTTGCCGCTCTTATTGCGCTTATTCTGCTTGGAGGAATCAAGCGTATAGGCCAGGTTACTGAAAAGCTTGTGCCATTTATGGCAGTGATGTATATTCTACTGGCACTTGGAGTAGTAATCGTCAACTTTAAAGCTATACCGGGCGTATTCGGAGCCATAATAGAGGGCGCGTTCAATCCGTCAGCAGTGACAGGCGGAGCAGTAGGAAGCTTTTTTATGAGCATGAAAAAGGGAGTTTCCAGAGGAATTTTTTCAAACGAAGCAGGTCTTGGAACAGGCTCTATCGCACATGCCTGTGCAGACACCAAAAAGCCTGTAAAGCAGGGCTTCTTCGGCATATTTGAGGTGTTTGTGGACACTATCGTGATATGTACACTCACAGCGCTTGTCATACTTTGCAGCGGAGTTTCTGTGGGCTATGGAGAAGCAGCCGGCGCAGAGCTTACAATCAGTGGATTTACATCCACCTACGGCGGCTGGGTATCAATCTTTACAGCGGTTGCTATGTGCTGTTTTGCATTTTCAACCATCATAGGCTGGGGTCTTTACGGATCCAGATGCATAGAGTTCTTATTCGGAACCAAGGCAAATAAGCCGTTCATGGTAGTATATTCGCTTGTTGCGATAGTCGGTGCGACAATGAACCTCGGACTGATGTGGAGCATAGCGGAGACCTTCAATGGCCTTATGGTCATACCAAACCTTATCGCGGTATTTTTGCTTTCGGGTGTAGTTGTAAAGCTGGTGAAGGAATATTTTGCCGGAGAGGGAGCTGCATCTACCTTGAAGAATAGTCGGGAAGAGACAAAAAGAACATTTTTATAGAATTGAGGGTATAAGTCATTATGGAAAATAAAACTGATTCATCGTTTGAAAGAAGCATACTATTCAGAGTAGTTGCAATTATAGTGTGTATAATTATTGCATGTATTTCATTTTTTGGACTTGCAAAAAGCTATTCATCGCCTGAGTCAAAAATAAATAAAGAAACTATAAAGTATCTGGATGAAAAGAAAACAACTGCGTTGGAACTGAGCGCAAGTGCTACAGCAGTTTCAACACTTATTACATTAGCACCGGGAGATGACGGAACTCCTGTCGCAAATAAATTAATGGATCTGGCAGGATATTTTTTGATTGTTGTATCAGCAATATATCTTGAAAAATATCTGTTGACTATTTTGGGCGCGCTGACTTTTAAATGGCTTATTCCGGTATCAATGCTCGCGTTGGCAGTATATTTTGGAAGCAAAAAAGAGCTCTTTTGGAAAATAGGTGTAAAAATATTCATTTTTGGTCTGGCAATATATGCGGTTATTCCGGTAAGCGTGCATGTCTCAAAAATGATTTACAGTACATATCAGGAGTCAATTGATGCGACAATCGATGAAGCAAATGATTTAGCGGATGAATCAGAAGTATCAAAGGATGATGACAAGGATAGCAAGAAGAGTAAGGAATCTGAAAGCAGCTTTATAGATAAGGCAAAGGATGCAGTAAACAGTGTGAAAAATACATTGTCAGTTACCGCAGATAGTGTAAAGAACATGGTCAACAAGTTCATTGATGGACTGGCAGTGCTTATAGTTACAACGTGTCTTATTCCTGTACTTGTGATAGTATTTTTTATCTGGCTGGTGAAGCTTGTATTGGGAAGTGCAATATCATCGCCGGGAGCTGTAGCGATGAGGAGAGGAAAGGATAAATAGGAACAGTAATTGCCCCGACCTATGTGTGTTGGGGCATGATTTTTATATGAAAGGGGAAAGTAGATGTATCTTGTATCTGTATATTTTGACAAGACGGCAGAGCATATTTTACAACGATATATAAATAAAATAGCTGAGAAAACAGGTAATTCATTCATGACGGATAACAATGTACCGCCACACATGACGATATCGGCAATAGAAGCCCGAAGTGAAAATGCTTTATTGGGAGCAATGTATAATCTGCGAAATTCACTTTCTAATGGGACGATTAGCATTGTGTCAGTTGGACAATTGCTGCCATATGTATTTTATGCCACACCGGTGCTTAACGGATATTTACAGGATTTATCGGAAAAAGTATTTGATGAGGTGAAAAGCATTCCGGAATGTGCAGTGAGCAGATACTACAAGCCAATGAGCTGGCTGCCACATATTACACTTGGAAAGACACTGACAAAGGAACAGATGCAGATGGCATTTTCAGTAATGCAGGAAAGCTTTGTGCCTTTTGAAGCGACAATTACGGAGATTGGACTTGCCAAAGTTAATCCACATAACGATGTGGTGCGATGGAAATTAAAACAGCAGCAATGAAGCCATGATAAACAGTTTTTTTTGAAAGGATAACAAACATGATAATAGATAGAGAACGAGTAAAAACCACATTCGCAGAATACACTTCAGGATACAACGCCACAGACCCAAAGATTAAGCTCAAAATAGACCATACCTATAGGGTAGCGGAGCTTTGCGAGCTGATAGCAAGGGATTTAAAGCTTGATGAATATGAGACAGATGTGGCATGGCTCACAGGGATGCTGCATGATGTCGGAAGATTTGAACAGATTAAGCGCTATAACACATTTAACGATGCACAGTCTGTTGATCATGCCAATTTTGGAGCAGACCTGCTGTTTAAGGAAGGACTTATCGACACATATGTGGATGGATTTCATGATGATAAATACGGCACAATTGTTGAAAATGCGATAAGAAATCACAGTGCTTTCAGAATAGATGAGCGGCTCGATGATTATACGGTTATGTTTTGCAATATACTAAGGGATGCTGATAAGGTGGATATTTTCAGGGTAAATGTAGATACTCCGGCAGAGGATATATATAATGTGACGACGGAGGAACTGAAAAACTCGCAGGTGAGTCCTGAGGTTATGGCAGCCTTTGATGAGAGGCACGCGGTACTTCGTTCCTGTAAAAAGACCGTGGTAGACCATGTGGCAGGGCATATTGCACTGACATTTGAGCTGGTTTATCCTATCAGCCTTCAGATAGCAAAGGAGAGAGGATATCTTGACAAAATGATGGCATTTGAGTCGGATAATGAGGTTACAGGAAAGCAGTTTGAAGAGATAAGAGCGAAGCTAAACGAATACGTTGAGTCAGTAAAACCTTTATAGTGATTAATTCGAGAAAATTGTTATGGGTTTGAGTCGTTTTTGGAATAGCAGGTAGCTGAAATATAAAAATATAATGACAAGCTTACTTCTGTGTGCTACAATCAACTCAAAGCATTATATTTCTGTAAATACGACACCACAGCATATTTTTCCGGTGTGTATCACTTTGAAGAGGGCAGACCACTTCGCATTTTTCGACAAAGACATGGAAATTTTCAATGCTTTATGTTACCAGTTAATAGCAGGAAAATTGAAATGTCAGATGTGAAAACATTGCGAGAAAAG
>ENA-OQDT01000354-OQDT01000354.1-human-gut-metagenome-genome-assembly--contig:-NODE-354-length-30344-cov-3.122216_pt1 | contig 30344 bp, 37 predicted proteins | sample MGYA00242786_ERZ504617 | MGnify/ENA primary metagenome ERZ504617 (study PRJEB26092, sample SAMD00036337) | human gut metagenome | host: Homo sapiens | study: EMG produced TPA metagenomics assembly of...
TCGGTTGGGCCTGCCGGTTGATTTCGTCACTGGATCGCAAGCGCCCTTTACGTTCCTCAGCCAATCGGCAGACCCAACCGACCACGCTGGTACCGATGAAGGTGCATGCTGTTCGCTGAACAATCATAGCCTGCCTGCGTTCCAGCAGCGGACGGCAGAAGGCCGTCACTGATCTCGTGTCACGCATGGCATAACCTAAAATATGCGCCTTCCGCTGCTTTTGAAAATCATAGGCCGAAATCTCGATTCCAGGCATCACCTTCAAAGCAGTGACCGGCGGAATATCACCGCAGCGCGGCACCCGGTCATGGTCGGTAATGGCGATATGGGTCAGCCCCTTGCTCACCGCCTGCTGGATCAATTCAATCACCGTAGCGCTGCCGTCAGAATATGCAGAATGTAAGTGCAGATCACCGCGCATCAGGCAAAACTCCCTTCGGACATATTGAAGACCTTATCACAAACGCCTTCCATAAATTCCAGATCATGAAAAATTCCCAGCATACTGGTCTTTTCTTCTTTTAACTGCTGCAGAATATCCTTTACTAAAACTTTAGTCTTATTATCCAGAGACGCCGTTGGTTCGTCCAGCAGCATCAGCCGCGGCCGTTTGACCATAGCGTGCGCCAGATTCAAACGCAGCCTTTCACCTCCGGAAAAGGTCTGCGGATAAATATCCCACAATTCCTCCTGCAAACGAAAATAATCCAGCATTTCCTTAGCACGGCGCTCGGCCTCGCCGGCGGCGACGCCGATCTCCAGCAGTGCCGACATAACATGCTCTTTTGCCGTCGTACGCGGCATCACATTCAGAAACTGAGCCACATAACCGATTTCATAGCGGCGCAGCTGCAGCATCTGCCGCTCGTCGGCCTGAGCCAAATCAATAGGCCCAAAAGCCTGACTGTTATAAACGATCGTACCCTGCAGCGGCAGATAGGTACGGTTGATACATTTAAGAATGCTCGACTTACCGGCGCCGGAACGCCCCACTATACCGATAAATTCACCCTCATGCAGCGTGAAACCGATGTCGCGGCAGCTCTTGATAGTTTTGCCCAAATTATGCAGATAAAAATTTTTCGTCAGCCCTTCAATGGCAAGTATCTCCATAACTCCTCCTAAACCCTGTATTCCAACTGTGAAATAACCTTGCCGTCAACCAAAGCGTGAGTAATAACAGGATAACCGTCTAAAATCTTGATAATCAGCAGATCGGCCTTTTTTCCCACCGCCAACGAGCCATAATCGTTATCGATACACATCGCTCTGGCCGGATTCAGCGTCAGCTTATTGACGATTTCCGGCAGCGGCACGCCGTGCTGCTTATGCATAATGAAAATACTGTGCAGCATTGCCGCAGGATAATAGTCGGAGCAGAGAATATCGGCGCAGCCTTCCTTGACCGCTTCTGCCGCAGATAGATTGCCGGTATGTGAACCGCCCAGCAGAATATTAGGGGCTCCGACCACTGTAGCCAAACCTAACTGCTGTGCTTGCCTGGCAACGTCGATCGTAATGGGAAATTCACTGATAGCAACGCCCAGCTCCTTATTTACCTGCAGCTTGGCAGCAGTATCGTCATCATGTGACGCTGCGGGGATTCCGTTAGCCCTGGCCAGTTCCGCCAGCTCATGCAGCTGTTCAAAGCTCAGGGTCCGTTTGTTTTTATGATGTTCCAGCACGCCCTCAAACCCCAGCGTTGTTACAGTTTCGCCGTGATAAGCGGTAATAGTTTTGCGGTAAGTCTCGATATTGCGGTACTGCCCCTGCCCGGGCGTATGGTCCATAAACGATATCTCATGCACTGTTTTTTCCCGCAGCATTTTGCTGACGATATCAAACGCTTCCAGATTATCGATCTCGATCCGCAAATGCAGACGATGATGAATAAGGTGATGACGCTCGTGGATATTATTGATCAGCTCAGCCAGCTTCAGCACATTTTTCTTATAGCGCAGCTCCGAAGCCCCAAAATAATCGTCCTGGTAGAGTGATATCGAATGGTAGATCGTTGTGATCCCCTGATTGATCAACTGCCGCTCGATCTCCTTCAGTCCCATCTCGAAATCCATCACGCTGGTAGGACGCGGCTGAATGATCTGTTCGATCTTGTCAGAATGAGTATCGATAAAACCGGGGCAGACATACCTTCCGTGCGCATCGATTTTTTCATCATATTGCCCCAGATCTATAACGTCCTCTGCAAGAATATCGATAATACGGTCATTTTCCAACACCAGCACTTTATTTTCCAACACCTCGGCAGGTGTGATCAGTTTACCATTATAAATAGCTGTTTTCATAGTCGTCCTTTCCCGCGGCAGCGCCGCTGTTAGAGCAATGAGTGTACCAGCTGCTGTGTATAAGCATGCTGCGGATCCTCTAAAATCTGATCGGTAAGACCGCTTTCCACTACCTGGCCATCCAGCATGACCATCGTCCTGTCTGCCAGCATCCTGATCACTGCCAGATCATGCGAGACCAGAATGATCGAAATATTATAACGGCTGCGTATTTTCCTGATCAGGTCTAAAACCTTGGCCTGTACCGAAAGATCCAGCCCGGTGGTGACCTCATCCAAAAGCAGCAGCCCCGGATTATTGGCCAGCGCCTTGGAGATCTGTACCCGCTGCTGCATACCGCCCGAAAAATTTCTGGGCGGTTCCGCACGCCTGGAAGTCAGTATCTCCACCGCTTCCAAAAGCTCCACTGTTCTGCCGTCCATAAAAGCTACATTACGGTTGCCGGCGGCAATGATCTTTTCAGCAACATTGGCAGCAGATGAATACTCCATACGCAGACCCAGCAGAGGATTCTGATAAACCATCCCCATCAGATGATTTTTGATATACCGGCGCTGCTGTGAACTGGCGCCGAAAATATTGACCTTTCCATCCTGATACTGCTTCAGAAAGGCACTGCCTCCTGTTACTTCATGATCGAAATACAGACTTTTCATCACGCTGGATTTTCCTGAGCCTGATTCACCGACAATGCCTAATACTTCTCCGGGATAAACGTCAAAGGATACATTGCGTACAGCCCAGACAGTACCGCAGCGGGGACAGCGGTTCTTTTCCAGCGGCTGCCGGCTGCTGCAGTACTCGCAGCCGTTGCCATAACGCAGCAGCAGATCGCGCACCTGTAAAACGGCCTCTTCTTTATTCATCATATCTGCCGCCCCTTTCCGCGCACAGCATCCTGCTCTTTTACATATTCACGGAATTTCTCAGATTCTTTGACTCTGGAAGTGGTTTCCATTTCACAGCACCCCGCCAGCACCGTGATCTTCTCCCTCAGCAGCGGCTGCAGGCAACAGGGCAGATGCTCGGCGTGATAACGATGCAGCGCTACACATTCGCGGCACTTCCCGTGCCATTCGCAGCGGCTGTAAGGACAACTGCAGTCCAGCACCTCCTGGCTCTCCAGCAAGGCCCTGTTTTTTAATGTATCTTCATAATATTCCTCTTTAGTACGCATCAGCAGTCCGCCTCCTTGCGCAGCCTTCGTTTAGAGCAGTAACCTGTATCCGAGCACTGATAGCTGACAGCCCCTGTCTCTCTGTCGATAAGCTCGTCAAAATAAACATTTTCCGCTCCACATAAACGGCAGCGGCGGCCTTCCATATGTTCGATCTCAAAAGGCACATCGTCAAACGCCAGCGACACGACCTTTGTATGAGGCGGGATCGCATAAATTTTCTTCTCGCGCCCTGCTCCGAATAAATACAGACATTCCGACTCATGCAGTCCGGGATTGTCATATTTCGGGATCGGACTGGGGTTCATAACATATCTGTCCTCAACAGTAACCGGATATTCCGTAGCAATCGTGACCTTGCCATATTTCATAATGCTTTCATAAAGCTGCAGCCAGATGCCCGTGTAATCCGCTTCTGCATGCATCAGCTTCGTTGCTTCCTCGCTTGGTTCTATCACCCGCAGCGGTTCCGGCAAAGGCACCTGAAAAACCAGCAGCTGGTCATTACGCAGCGGTTCCTCGGGTATACGATGACGCGTCTGGATCAGGGTTGCTTCCGTACTGTCTGTAGTAGTCGCCACATCGCTGCACAAATTGATAAATTTCTTGATATTGACAGCGTTGACACTATCGTCGCTGCCCTGATCGATAACCTTCAAAACATCACGCGGGCCGATCAGCGACAAAGTGAGCTGAATGCCTCCCGTCCCCCAGCCGCGCCCTATCGGAAGTTCGCGCGAGCCGAACGGCACCTGATAACCGGGTACAGCCACCGCCTTTAAAATACTGCGCCTGATTTCCCGTTTAGAACCTTCGTCCAGGAAAGCAAAATTATATTCAGGATTCATGCTCCGGCTCCTTTCTGGTCTTGCGTACGCTGTCCAGCTTAGACTGGAAGGTAACGTAATGCGGCAGCTTCAAATGAGAAATAAAGCCGTTCATCTCCAGCGAATCACCATGCAGCAGTACAAATTCTTCATCCTGTGCAGGAGTAGGCCCTTCTGTTTCCAACGACGCGTCCAGCACCGCCATCGAGATCGCCTTGTTTTCGTTCCGCCCCAAAACTGCGCCGTAGCCTACTGCCAATTTCAGTTTCTTATCGTCATCCTCAGGAATAAAGCCCTCTACTTCCGTCAGCAAAATTTCACCGATGCAGATGCTTTCCGTCTCGTCAAACAAATATGGTACTTCCAGCTCCACATAGCCGCAGCGCAGTTCACCTACAGTTGGATGTACGGCGCCATAACCACGGATCGAACTATACGCCAGTCCGCCGATAAAGCCCCCGTCAGCCCGGGTCAGAGTCTGCAGACGCGCGCTTCTGTCAGCAGGGAATTCCAGAACATTCTTCGTTACATCCACAGGTTCCATATCATCGATCTCACAGCTGTCGATCAATCCCTCTGCCTTCAGATACTCCGAAACCCGCGGCAGCTTTACTACCGGCACAGGCTTCGCCTCTTTAAGGCAGCACTGACGCCGGGCGCATAATTCCACTGCCGACGGCTGTTTAAATTCAATCAACCGATGTGTATAATCATAGGTCGCTCCCAGGATCTGTCCGCCCTGGATATCCTTAAAGGCTGCCGAAATCCTGCGGACAGCGCGCATCTCTGTTCCGCTGGCCGGCAGGGTATAATAATTACGGCTCAAAGTCGAACGATAAGCCCGCAGCAAAAACACTGCTTCTTCGATACTGCCTTCCGCCTGTTTCAAAGCCAGTGCCGCATAAGCCGGCGCATATAAGCCAGACTCGCTCATTACCCGGTCCACTAAAAGGCCCAGCTTTTTTTCTATCGCTTCTACTTCCAGCTCTTTAAAAGTACTGCCGCGCATACAATGCAGCAGCCTGATGCTTTCCTCTATTGCTTCCTGACCGCCGGAAACTGCCACATAAGCCATCTGTTCACCTGCTTTCTATTACTTGTTTTACGTGGTATACCCATCAGGCAGCCCCGCTGATCCAGCACAAAAAAATCCAAGGCCCAGCGGATACTCATATTCCTGCTCATCACGTTTCCCCAAAGCCGCCTGCAGTTCCGGGCACATAATGATTTCCTGGACAGCCTTGATCCCGGGCCCGCTGATCCGCTGCAGCTTGCCTGCCTGCAGATCCGCTGTGCACAAAATGACAGTCGCGCTTTTATGAGGATCGCGCAGTGTACCGCACTTAGCAGCCTGTACTGCTTCCTGCCAATCCGCATTCTCCGTCACAAAGATATAATCCGCTTTACTCACAGCAGCCGTTTTAGCCAGGGTCAGCTCAGTAATTTTCTCTGCCAGCGCAGGAGAACCGCAGACTGCAAAACTGACCTCATTGTCCAAAAGCACTGCCGCCACAGTCAGCGGCATGGCATAAGCTCCACCCAGCTTCCGGGCCAGAGGTCCCAGCTCAACGATGCGTCCCGGATTGCTCAGCGCTTCCAGCAGCAGACGGAAAGCAGCCTGAGTGTCATATACAAAATCAAATTCATAAGCTTTCTGCATTATCTTTACTCCTGATCCATAGTCTGAAAATCAACCATCGTTTTGGCATACAATCCGTTTTCCAGTTCCTGTTCCCGCTGCTGCCGCATAGACAGCCGCTGCAGCACTGTCTTCAGTTCATCCAGTTCGCTGACCTGCCTGTTAAAAGCAGCGTCGATCACCGCCATGGAGCTGACTTTGTCAAAATCATCACCCAGCACAACAGCTGTCCCTTTAGTGCCACCCAGTTCCACAACTGTATCGCACACCAGCGCCTCACCCAGATAAAACAGGCTGTTTTTTACCGGCTCACGCAGCTTGATCATCGCCAGTGTTTTAGCAGGCGCCTTCACAACGCTGACACCATATTTTTCAGCCAGCGGCTGAGCCAGCTCACGCAGCATACTGCCATCGGCGGCCGCCATAATCCGGAACAACTCTTTTTTCTCCATAACATCACCCTTTATCTGTCAGATATAGTTTTTCTTGATTGTTGTAAAAACCAGCTCCACGCAATAGGCAAATACAAAAACCAGTACGATCGCCAGCCCTGCGGCCCCAAACTGATAGCCCTGGATATTATTCGCAATCGCAAAGCCGATTCCGCCGGCACCGATCATCCCCAGGATCGCTGATTCAGAAAAATTTATTTCAAAACGCAGACCAGTCCAGGCCATGATCTGCGAAGCTGCCGCAGGCAGTATCGCAGACAAAAAATATGCAGCTTACTGGCTCCTGTTGCCTCAAGCGCCTCGATCACTTCCTCAGGCACATCTTCAAAGCTTTGCGTAAAAGCCCTGGCAAAAAAAGCTGTGGCATGCACACACAGTCCTACGATGCCCGCAGCAGGCCCCAACCCCAGACAGACCAGCGCCAGCAATACCCAAACCGGTGTCGGTACGGCACGCAGAAACGTAAAGAACGCGCTCAGAGCATACGTCACAAATTTATTTTTCATCAGGTTACGGGCACCAAAGGCAGCTAATACCAATCCCAGCAGAACGCTGTAAATAGTTGCCAGCACAGTTATTGCCACCGTCTGGGAAAAGGACTCCAGCGTCAGCCCAAAATCGTGAAAATCCAGCAGCGCCAGCAAACCAAAGGTCTTCCCCAGGTCAGGCAGCCTGGAAATAAGCTTCAGCCAATCCAACTGCAGATAATATAACGCCACTATCGAAACGACTGTTACAGCTGCTAAAAACCAGCGCAGCTCACTATCCTGCCCGCTGCGGGCAACACGGATCCTGCCGTTACTGAACTCAAGACACTGCACCCTCGCCTGTACAAAAGTCTGCTCCATTTTATGTCAACACCTTTCTTCGCAGATAATTAGTTAAAAATTCCACCATAATGACCATCGCCGCAATAACCAGAATAATTCCTGCCGCGCCGGCATAATTAAACGACTTGATATAGGAAAACAGCACCAGCCCGATCCCCCCGCCGCCTACCATTCCCACAATAGTCGACGCGCGTATATTAAGTTCGATGCAGTACAGGAACCAGGCGATAAACTGTGTCAGGCAGGTCGGTACGATACCCTGACAGACCTTCTGCCAAAACGTACCGCCGCAGGCCGTCAGCCCTTCCATTGCATCACAGGATACCTCGTCGATCACTTCAATAAACGCTCTTGTCATAAAGGCAAAGGTCGAAATCAGCAAAGCAATAAAACCAACCCCGGTACCAATACCCAGTGACGAAAAAAGAATAAAAGCCCAGACCAGTGTCGGGATATTCCTCAGAAAAGTGGCAAACCCCCGGATCGTTCTGGCCAGTCCCTTCCAGGGTGATAAAGAAGTGCTGCCGAACACAGCGAAAAGAAAAGCAAACACTGCCGCAACGAAGCTGGACGAAACCGCCAACGCAAAAGTTACAAGAATCGATTCTACTACTACCGGCGAAGCATTGAAGCGTGGCGGCAGGAAATCCTGAAACAGAAATTTCCAGAATTCTCCCTGTTCCCAAAGCACCTCCAGCGGATTAAAACGGGAAAATATAAGTCGCCAGGCAGAACAAAACCAGCACGACCACTAAAAACCAGGTATAAACCTGTTTTTCACGGGATTCATATACTTATTTTTTCAGGCATAATTTTCACCCTGTTTAATGATCAGATTTTCCATCGAAGTATTATAAATTTTTCTCTATCACTGCATTATTCAGCTGCTGCGGGGTTCCGTCAAAAATCATTTCTCCTTTTGCCAGACCGATGATGCGCGTAGCATAACGCATGGCCACATCCAGCTGATGCAGATTGATGATACAGGCAATATTACGGCGCTGCGTCATCTGATAGATCAGGTCCATAATGATTTTAGACGCATTAGGGTCCAGTGAAGCGATCGGTTCGTCACAAAGAAGCAGCTTCGGTTCCTGCATAATCGCCCTGGCAATGCCTACGCGCTGTTTCTGACCGCCCGACAGATCACTGGCACGGTTATATAAACGATCGCCCATCTCGATTTCCTGCAGCAAGTCAATCGCCTTACGTTTGTCCTCTTCCGTATAATTACCAAGCATCCCGTCCAACGCCGACATATAACCCAAGCGCCCATGCAGCACGTTCTGCATTACCGACAGCCGCTGTACAAGATTATAATGCTGAAAGATCATCCCGACTTTACGCCGCAGCAGCCGCAGCTTTTTGCCGGACGCACCGGTAACTTCCTCGCCGTCGATGTATACATGACCTCCGCTGGGGACTACCAGCTGATTGACCGTTCTCAGCAGGGTGGACTTGCCCGATCCGGAAGGACCGATAACAGCGACAAATTCTCCGGCGCTGACCTCCAGACTGATATCATGCAAAGCGCGGACCTGATTGCCATAAACTTTCTCGATATGCTCCATTTTTAAAACCGTGCTCATGCTTCCTCCTATAAAAAAGGCCGGACAGCGCCGGCCTCTGCTCCAACTTATTTACTGCTGCTCAGGGCTTTGTTCAGATCAATGATACCTTTGTAATCTTCAATACTGCATTCTACGAAACGCTTATCCTCTGCACCCATTACCCTTTTGTAGTAAGCGGCATTGTCATAGCTTCAGGATAAAGTTTTTTACCTTTTCCTTCACTTCTGCCGGCAGATCCCTGCGCAGAGCCATCGGTTCGGACGGGATCGGATCAGAAGCGAAAATAATTTTAACGTCATCTTTGCTGACACGTCCCGCATTGATCTCAGCCGCCAGGATTGCATCAGAGATAGGAGCTACCTGCACATCACCCTTGACTACAGCCGCCAGACCTGCTTGATGCTTGCCGGAAAAGCTGACTGCCTGGAAAAATTTGCCATTAGTATGCAGATCATCCATCGAAAGCTTATCACCGGGAAATGCTTTCATAATCGCCGCTGAAGGGATCAGATTGCCGGAAGTGGAATTCGGGTCAACGAACGCCATCGTTTTCCCTTTGATGTCCTGGATACTATTGATATCAGTATTCTTGCTGCTCGTAACCAGAACAGACTTATAAGTCGCGTTCTTTTTATCTTTATCCTTGGCAATCATCCCGATCGGTTCTGCACCTGCACGTTCATAAGCCAGGCAGAAGCTTAACGGTCCAAAATAAGCCATATCGGCTTTACCGGTACGCATAGCCTCAATCACCGCATTATAATCGTTAGATACCAGCTCTGTGACCTCCATTCCCAAAACCTTGCTCAAATCGCCCGCCATACCTTTTCTGGCATCGGCATTTTTATCTGTCGATTCATTCGGCAGATAAGTGATCACAAATTTCTTTTGCTCAGACTGACCGCCGCAGCCGCTGAACAGCAAACAGCTCATTACTGCCAGCATCAGCAGGGCGCAGACCTTGAATAATTTTCTTGATTTCATTTCCTTCTCTCCTTTTCACAAGTACTGAAATTTTGCTTGCATCTGGAAACACTGTCATCATAACAAAGCTTTCTTTGCTTTGAATTAAGAAGGCTTTAAGTTCTTGTAAAGAATTTCGCCTTTCTTTAAAGGTTTGTTAAAGCATGACCCTTAAAATACCCGTGCAAATAAAAAAAGTCCGCAGGCTGACATACATCAGCCTGCGGACTTGCACTTTTTAAATTGTTTTAAGCTGTTAGATCTTTACATCGATCTGGGCCGATACGCCCACACCCTGCACGCGGTTGATACCGCTGATAGCGACCTTATCGACCGGGATCAGCGCTTTCGCACGGAAGCTTTTAAAGAAGGAAGCCTCCAGCTGCAAAGCAGCCTGACATTTATCTACCTGCTCCTTCGGTCCCGATACCTGAGCAGCGCCGGCATAACTTCCGTCACCCACGGTAATGATCGGCACTACCTTGGTAGCGTAATCGCTGGAGATAGGATATTTTGCCGTCAAAGTATTGATAGCGCTGTTCAGCTGGTCGGCAAACTGGCTGACCAATAACGATACAGCGCCGCCTTTAACTACGGTACCCAAAATACCGGCCTGCGCCGGAGCCGTTCCCTGTCCCAGTAAAAATCCGCAGACCAGTGCCGCGGCGATCCATTTTTTCCCCTGCATAATATTACCTCCTCTGCCTGAATCATTTCAGATTTATCGTTTCAATTCGACATCAACAAACAAAACTCTTGCTCTTTTGCAAATTGTTCACCAAGAAATCACAAAATATTTCTCCTTCCGATAATTTTATGAAACTTCTGCATTTTACAAACTGCCTGTTTTGCGATACGATAGGTTTAAGAAGATTTTACAGCGGCAGCATTTGCCGCAGCAAAGGAGCTGTTATTATGGAACAGTTTAAATATTACGCACCTACAAAAATACTTTTCGGTAAAAATACCGAAGCCGAGGTTGGTGAACTCTGCAAAAACACAAGGAGCAAGCAAGGTCCTGGTACACTTCGGAGGCAGCAGTGCCAAAAAAATCCGGTCTGCTTGATCGTGTCTGCGGCGCACTGCAGGAAGCAGGACTGCACTATGTGACCCTGGGCGGCGTTGTGCCCAATCCTCGTTTAAGCAAGGTTTATGAAGGTATTGAAATCTGCAGGCGGGAAAAAGTTGATTTTATTCTCGCTGTAGGCGGCGGCAGCGTCATCGACAGTGCCAAAGCCATTGGTTATGGGATTACCAATCCCGGCGACGTCTGGGACTACTACAGTGGCAAAGCGCCGCAGGCCTGCGCCCCTATCGGTGCCGTCCTTACCATTGCCGCGGCCGGCAGTGAAATGAGCAATGCGTCAGTCATTACCAATGAAGACGGCTGGCTGAAACGCGGACTGCAGTCGCCCTATGCCTACTGTAAATTTGCCATTTTAAATCCCGAGCTGACCTGCACTCTGCCGCCCTACCAAACAGCCAGCGGCTGTACTGACATCATCGTTCATACTTTAGAACGTTACTTTACCAAACCCGGCGTCACCTCCCTGGCCCTCACTGACGGCATGGCCGAAGCTCTGCTGCGCAACGTCATGCGTAATGCCCGACTGGCTTTACAGAAGCCTGCCGACTATGACGTCCGCGCCGAGATCATGTGGGCAGGCACGCTTTCCCATAATGACATCACCGGCGACCGCAGTCAGGGCGACTGGGCTTCCCACCAGCTGGAGCATGAATTAGGCGGTATGTTCGATATTGCTCACGGCGCAGGCCTTGCAGCGATCTGGGGCAGCTGGGCCCGCTATGTGCTCAAACAAAACCCCTGCCGTTTCGCGCAACTGGCAGTTAACGTACTGAATGTTCCCTACAGCTTCGGCAATGACGAAAAAACAGCGCTTGAAGGAATCGCCGCCATGGAAGACTTTTTCCGTTCCATTGGTATGCCTACCTCGATCAGCGACATGGAAATCGAACTCACCGACACCCAAATCAAAGAGCTGGCACACAAATGCAGCTTTATGGGCAGAAGAACGATCGGCGGCTTCGTCACCCTGAACGCTGCCGATATGGAAAATATTTACCGGATGGCCAGATAAAACAGCGGCTATACTTGCTGCAGAAACTTTTACCCTCTTTAAAACACAAAGGACAAGCAGTTTAACTGCTTGTCCTTTGTATTTTTTACTCTGCCGGCGTTTCTTCATCCTGCAGATTCACTTCATCAAAAAGCACGGGCTCGATTTTTACTGAATTATTATCCAGCTGTATTCTACGATTTTCTTCAATATGCCAATCCCTGTCATTGACCAGGCTCTGTTCCCACGCCTGCACAACTTTTTTCTGAAGGCTGGTCAAAGTGGCCGTATATTTGTCATCTGTAGCGGGAGCCTCTGGTTTAGGTTCCGGCTGAGTACCGGATTTTACCACCAATGTGCCTGTCAGCTGCAGCGCATAGCCGTCCTGCGTAGAATACAGCAGCTCGCCCAAATCATATTCACCGGCTGCCAAACCATCTAATCCCAGGATTTTATCAGGGTCTACATTTATACCCAACTCCTGCAGTTTGGCAAGCAGCGCGGCCTTAAAATCACTGCCAGCTGCAGCTTCCAGCCTGCCCACATCACCGCTTATTTCCTGCAGAAACGGCTTCAGATACGGTGCCGTCTGTTTTTGATCGGTCTGCCAGACTTTTTTATCTTCTTCTCCCAGCCCATCTGCGAAAGCCTGCTTGAACTCTGCTGTCGTAGCATATACTGTTCCTTCACCGTATTTTTGGTAACCGCTATCGGTGAGGAAATAGGCATTCCGGACGGCAGAAACTGCTTCTGTATCGGACGCGCCCATAATTGCATCTACGTCAGCACTGCCGCTGACCTTGCCTAAATTATAAACATTAGCAACGCTGCCATATTCTCCCAGCCCTAAAATACCGCCGATATTTTTATTACCGCTGACACTGCCGGTATTATAAGCATTTTTGATACTGGCATAGTCTAGCTCCTCATCATTGCCGTCATAACCGGCAACACCGCCCACATTATCCGCGCCCTCGACAGCGCCGGTATTGTACACACCGTCAACCAGCGCATTGGCATTAGCGCCGCAGACCCCGCCGACATAATTTCCATCAGCAGTTACGTCCCCTGTATTATAGCTGTTTGCGATACTGCCGCCGGAATTAAAACCACAGATACCGCCGGCAAAACTATCCCCTTTAGAATTACCGCTGGTGATAATACCTTTGTTAGAAGCATTTACTATTTTCCCGCCATTGGTATTATAACCGGCAATACCGCCAGCGAGCTGCTGATCTGCAGAAATATTGCCTTCATTCGCTGCAGCTTCAATCAAACCGCCTTTATTGTTACCAACGATACCGCCTATATAACCATTGCCGCTCACATCACCGCTGTTAAAGGCCTCGATGACCGATCCTTTTCCATTCGCGTTTCTGCCTACGATCCCTCCGGCAGCAGAAATAACACCGATAATATTACCGCTGTTCTCAGTGTTCCTGATACTGCCGGAATTTTCCCCAACGATCCCGCCTACAGCTACGCCGCCAAGGATAGCGCCTTTATTAACAGCATTTTCGATAGTTCCCTTATCTATGTTATTGCCGCTGATACCGCCTACCGAATTGCCACCCATTGTTCCCTCTTTATATATCTTAACGTCGCCTTCGTTGACCACATCTTTTATTGTCCCTTTATTGATCCCGCTGATCCCCCCAAAACCGGTACTATCGTCCACATTGCTTGTAACAGAGCCTTGATTAACAGCGTTTTCAATAGTCCCCTTACTATTGTTGACACCGGCGATGCCGCCGAGATTTCCCCAGCCAATAACAGCACCAGTGTTTTCAGCGTACTTTATAATACCAGTTTTGTTCCCGTCACCATTACTGCTGGCAATGCCGCCAACACTACCGCCATTTGTTGCTGTGATACTGCCGCTGTTACTGACAAATTCCACCGTACCATAATTAGCGCTGGTGATACCACCTACCGAAGAATTACCTTTGACAGCGGCTTTATTGGCAACATTACGGATCAGCCCCAGGTTTTTTCCTGCTATGCCGCCGACGCTGCTTTGTCCGCTGATACTTCCGGAAAGTGTCAAATTCGTTACACGCGCGCTTTCCGTCAGGCAGCCAAATAAACCAACATACGATTCTCCGCTGCGCTCGATCGTTAAATCACTGATAGTATACCCCATACCGTCCAAACTGCCGGTGAACCCGCCTTGAAATCCACTTGGGGTTCCCATGGGCAGCTGTTTTAAAGCGCCAAGGCACGCAAACCCCTGACCGCTGTTCCAGCTGCTGGTAACAGAAGCATCTATTTCGTTAGCCAGCATATAATCGCCATTGACATAACTATAGTCAAAATTTGCACTGTTTTTTTGGGTTTCATAATTATTATTCATCGCCTGCAGCTCATATACGTCATGTACCAGCATACAATCAGTAATATTTTTTTTCACTGCCGTCTAAGGCCGCTGTGACAATGCCCAAGCTGCTGGCTTTTGTTCCGCCGCCTTTGCTGTAATCGCTGACAGTATGCCCCCCGCTGCCATCGCCTACATCAATGGTAGTCTTATCCGTCACCTCGTAGCCGATGTTGATATTGTTCTTGGCCTTTAAACTGACTTTACCCAGGTGCCACCTTGTATCTGCAGCGTATCAGCCTTGATGATCGAGATATTATTACCTTCAAAATTTATGGCGTCGGCAGCGATCGTTCCTAAATTAACAATATCGGCCTGGATTTTCGGAAATACCATCGGCATCCAAATTTCCCAAAGTCCCGTTAAAGCCTTTACGGGCCTCTTCCGGCAGACTTCTTGTCGATGCTGTCAGACTGCCTACATTGACCTCTGCCGCGGCACCAAACAAGATCCCGTTGGGATTGAGCAGGAAGACATGCGCGCCGTTGCCATTCAGCTTACCGAAAATCTCGCTGCGCTGGCTGCCCGTCACATAATTTAAAACGGCCTGCATATTTTTAAAATTTACTGTTTCTCCCTGGGCTATATTAAAGCTGTCCCAGTCTATAGCCAGATTGCCGCCGTTGCCGGTAATATCCATTGTACCGCCGCCAGGAGAGCCGATACTGCCACTGCCGCCCACGACCTGGCCGCCCTGCGGCAGGGCATAGCCCCAGTTTGGCAAAAGCAGCATGCCGCCGCTTACAACCGTGACCATGATCTTTTTATATAAAAGCATTTTCTCATTTTTCATCTTCACACAGCTCCTTATCCTTGACCGATATTAAAACAGTTTGTAGGCCAAAAACCATAGCCTGCCGTTTTTATCGCTTTCTTCACTGGTAAACTCTTCACTGCCCAGCTTGCGCGCATAGTCAAGCCGCATATAGTAATCGTCAGCCTTGGCGTACTGCAGGCCCAGTCCCCAACCGGCCAGACCGCGGTGCTGACCATAACTTTTAGACAGCTCGACTTCGCCCCAATCCACATAAGCTGCCAGAGTCAGATCAGGTACGGGAGTGGCATAACGCAGTTCTGCCGTAGCCTGGTAGCCGCTGTCGCCGCTGGCTTCACCCTGCGGATAAGCCCGCACACCGTTAGCGCCGCCTAGAACAAACTGTTCGCTGCCATCCAGATCTTTGCTGGCCAGCTGACTGTGGAAATTTACATGCAGATTCAAAACATTGCCTAATCTGCGGATATGATTGACGTCAGTATTGAATTTGTGATAGCTGCCTTCCGTGTAGCTGCTGGCATCGTCATAACTTAGCCGTCCCGCATAATATAAAGCGCTGTAGCCAGTATAACTGCCGGCACCTTTAATATTGCCCGCTATGCCGGCATACAGTGCATTACTGTGTTTTTTTGTATCGATGCCAAAGGTGCGCAGCTCATCTTTCAGCTGGCGGTTATCGTAGCCATAAACTGCCGCCAGGTGATCAGAAGCAGTATTTATCAGCGGCGTACTGCCATAAATGCTGAAAGTTTTAGCCCGTCCGACCGCGTCAAGGATATTATAAAAGCCGCTCAGCGTATAATCCATCAGGCTATAGCTGACGCCCATTTTTGTCCCGCGGCTGCCGACCGGCATTTCGTAGCCCAAATTATAGTTATGCAGGTTATCATTTGAAAGCATCCCACCCAGAAAAAATTTATCGCCGATCCTGCCGGGATTGTTGATCGTTGTCTGAAAGCCATATCTGTATCTGCCGCTGTATTATTGCCATAATTATCAGTGTATAAAATCGTCTGCTGCGGTTTATCAGCCCGAGATCGATCACAAAATCGCTGGTACCATTGGCCTGCCAGCCCGCAAAACACCTACGGCTGTAACGCCGGCCAGATCGTTGATATTATTCAAAACTGTTTCCAGCCGGTCTGTACGCAGCAGCTCTCCCTTTTGCAGAATCCCGCGGCTTTTCTGCCTGTCCTTCCGCCAGAGCCGAAGTATTATTGACCTGTACATAGCTTAACCGCCCTAAGACTATTTTGACTTCAATGATACCGTCAGTGATTTCCTGCTGCGGCAAAAAAGCAGTAGCAACCGCATAACCCTGTCCGCGCAGATACGCAGTCAACTTATTGACCGCCTGCTGCAGTTCATTAAAATCGACTTCACGTCCGCAATAGCTTTCTACCAGCGCAGCCAATACGTCCTGCTGGATAGCATCTTCACTGGTAAAGACAAAATTCTGCAGATAAAACTTTCTGCTGCCGCTCACATCAGTGTTTGTTTCTTCTTTTGTCAGAACAGCCGTTTTATCCCCGTCCGCCCTGTTTTCTTCCAAAGCGCGCAGATCCCCGCTGCTGTTTGGCAAAGCTGTGGCAGCCGAAGCGCCGGCGCAGCTCAACACCAGCATCAGGCTTATGATTTTAGTTTTCATTTTTATTCTCCTTACACCATCAAACATTTATTTTGGGAAATATTTTTAATATATCAGTTATATTGTTTTATATTATACCACGTCTGTACCCCCCCACAAGACACGTTAAATTTTTAGTAAGATTTACTTTTTCTGCCGCGTTAACGGGTACGCGGCCGGCAGCAAACTGCCCGTCCGCTATTTTCTGTATTTACGTCGAAAAATAGACTTCTCAAAATAAAAAAGCTTTCTTTTCCATCGGATAAAATCCCATAAAAAAAGAAAGCTAAAAAACACAAAGACGCGTCTGCCAAAAGGCAGGCACGTCTTTTTTACTGCGCCCTAACGCATATTATTTACTTTTGAATCAGTTTCCTACGCCGGCGCCGTAATTATCAGCCTTTGATATCGCCGGCCTCTGCCACCATCAGCTGATCGACAAACTGCATCCTGACCGGTACTAAAAGCTTCTGTCCCGGTTTCAGGTTCGTATTCGCCAGCGCATTGGTTTCGCAGATACGGTAAATGACTTCGCGTACATCTTCGTCCTGATCGGCCCAGCGGTCAGCGATAGCCCACATGGTATCGCCTGTATGTACAGTGATCTGTTCGTAATGATAAACAGTATCATCCTGTAAAAAATTATAGCCTGTATATAAAATAGTGGTCATCAGCATTAATACAAACAACTTCTTCATAACTCCACGACCTTTCAAAACATCTGTTCGTTAAACATATAATAAACCGAACTGTTTTGTTTGTCAAGAGTTTTTCTAAAAATTTGTTCGTGTTTTAGGGTTTTAAGGCGAACGTTTCTGCAATCAGGCGAACAGATCTAACCACGCAGCACCCACATATAAAACGGCGTCGTTATTACTGCCAGCAGTGTACTGACCACCGTCAGCATCGCCGCATACTTGTAATCGCCGCCATAAACCTTAGCTACAATAGAAGTGTTCGTCATCGCCGGCATAGCCGCCTGCATAACAAATACATCGCTCATCAATTTCGGCAGCGCAAAAAATCGGCAGACAGACCATAACGCACAGCGGACAGATCACAAACCTTCCCACCATTGCCGCCGTCAGCTCTCAGTCAAATTTGATCTCGCTCCAGGACGCTTTACTGATCGCGATACCGATAAACAGCATGGCCAGCGGCGTCGTCATTCCGCCCAGATAACGAAAAGAAGCTTCGATCGGCATCGGCAGACGCCAATCAAGCATTACTAAAATAATTCCTGCCAAAAAACCTAACAGCGGCGGGTTCAGAACCACTTTCAGAGTCTTTCTGCTGAGCCACGGTGCCGCCACACCGGCATCAGACGCCATATCGTGCACTGCTACGACCCAGAACATCGTAGTATTGACCATATAATACAGCATGACATAAGGAATACCTTCTTCACCGAACAAAGCCAGCGTCATCGGCAGGCCGATGAAAATAGTGTTGGAAACAAAAAAGACAGTACAGAACACGCCGACCCGGTCACGCCGCACCTTCAGCAGCCGTGCTGCCGCATGGCCGATAAAATAGCCCAATGCCATGGAAATGATCGGTACCGGCAGACCGCCGCTCATCTCGATCAGCTGATCGTGGCTGAAATTGACCGTCAGATTGACGATCATATAGGTAGGCAGGCAGACCTTGGTCACCAGCTGGGCCACAGCCGAGCTGAAGCTTTCAGAAAACCAGCCCTTACGGGACAGATAAAAACCGGTAGCTATCATAATAACGATAGTCAAAATCCCCTGCAGTGCATGTAAGATCGCTGCCATAAAATCACTTCCTTAAAAATAAAAAAACACCGAAGCCTTCGCCTCGGTGCCGCTCGAATCAGTTTTTGGCCTGTTTCGCTTCTTCCAATTTATGCTTCATCCAGTCGATCATGGCCAGTTTGCCGAATTCATGCCAGGTTTTACATTCAGTATTCCTGGCAATATATTCGTTCCATTTATCCTGGTTCACCTGTTCTACCTCCAGCAGATTCATGATGCCGAAGCCGCTGCGCCAGATCAGATCGTCCATCGAGGTATATTTACTGTTTTCCGTTAAAAATTTATCGTTGAACAATTCCTGAAAAGATACCTTTGCCAAAATCTTTCCCAGTTCCTCGTCATGGGTAAAGATCTCCAGATAATGCTTAAACTCTTTTTCAATATCGATTGCTGCCATTATTTCATCCTCCGACGGTAAATTATTGATTTTATAATTTATATTTCCTATTTTACCACAAAAAAGCCGATGGCGCTAACCATCGGCTTTTCTGTAAAACTAATGTGAATAAAAGGAGGGGTTGGAGATGAAAAATCTTAACAGTAAAACAGCTGTCAGTGACCGCAGTCGTGGCAGCAGCCGCTGCACACTTCAATACCTTCGGTCGACATACCGTTTTTGACCTTATAGTCATAAATCGCGGCACGCAAGCCGTCAGCTGCCAGGTTGGAACAATGCATCTTGATCGGCGGCAGTCCGTCAAGTGCTTCAGCTACCGCCAGATTAGTCAGTTCCAGCGCTTCCTCGACAGACTTGCCTTTAGCAAGCTCTGTTGCCATACTGCTGGTAGCGATAGCCGCACCGCAGCCAAAAGTCTGGAAACTGATATCGGTAATGATATTGTCTTTGACTTTAATAAAAATCTTCATGATATCGCCGCATTTGGCATTGCCTACCTCGCCGACGCCGTCGGCATCGGGCATCACACCCACATTACGGGGATTCATAAAATGATCCATTACTTTTTCACTGTATGCCATAAACTACACCTGCTTTCTTACTTGTGGTAAAGAGGCGACATCGCCCTTAATTTTTCAACGATCAACGGTAATTGCTCCAAAACATAATCGACATCGGCACTGCTGTTTTCTTCCGACAAGGTCAGACGCAGCGAACCATGCGCGATCTCATGCGGCAGTCCGATAGCCAGCAGAACATGCGACGGGTCCAGAGACCCGGAAGTGCAGGCACTGCCGCTGGAAGCCGCGATACCCATATGGTCAAGCAGCAGCAGCAGGCCTTCGCCTTCAATATATCTGATGCTGACATTTACATTATTCGGCAGTCGGTCAGTAGGATGTCCGTTTAACCTTACTTCAGGGATCTTTGCCAAAATCCCTTCGATCAATTTGTCACGCAAAGCACGTGTTTTTTCGGCATTGGCTTCCATATTTTCTTTCGCATAAGCAGCTGCCAGCCCCATACCGATGATCCCGGCTGTATTTTCAGTGCCGGCACGCAGGCCTTTTTCCTGCCCACCGCCGACGATCAGCGCCGGTACACGCACACCCTGACGGATATACACCGCGCCTACGCCCTTTGGTCCATGAAATTTATGCGCCGTCAATGTTAAAAGATCGATATTGTCGCTGGTAACATCAATAGGGATATGACCTGCCGCCTGTACTGCGTCAGTATGCAGCAGCACCTTATGTGCGCGGCAGACTGCGCCGATCTCTCTGATCGGCATTATCGTACCGATCTCATTATTGGCATACATCACCGAAACAAGGATCGTATCGTCGCGTAAGGCGGCCTCTACCTGGGCCGCTGTAACCCTGCCGAATTCGTCTACCGGCAGGTAAGTGATCTCAAAGCCTTCCTTCGCCAGTTCTTCACAGGAATGCAGTACAGCGTGATGCTCGACCTGCGTAGTGATAATGTGCCGTCCCTTCTTGACATTGGCATGAGCCACGCCTTTAATAAGCATATTATCACCCTCACTGCCGCCGCCTGTAAAAATGATTTCCTTAGGTGACGCGCCGATCAGATCCGCAACCTGCTGACGGGCAGCGGCAATAGCTGTTGCCGCACGCTGTGCTGCCTTATATATACTGGAAGGGTTTCCATAATTTTCTACCATAGCCTTTGCCATAGCCTCTGCTATTTCCGGTCTGACCTTAGTCGTGGCCGCATTATCTAAATAAACTTCCCGCATTGCGATCCGTCCTTTCTTAATTCCTACTTGTTTAGTATGATTACACTTTCAGTATAGTAATTCCCAGTATTTTTGTCAAGATTATTTTGTGAATTTTTTGTGTAGAAAAAATTTTTTTGTTCAGCTATTGAATTCCTAGTAAACTAGTAGTAAAATAATGTCAAGCTTTTGAAAGGACGTGTGCTTATGAAAATCTCTACCAAAGGACGTTATGCTTTGCGGCTGATGCTTGACCTGGCTTACAATCATACCGGCAGCTTCATCCCCATTAAAAATATCTCCCAGCGGCAGGATATTTCCGACAAATATCTGGAACAGATCATTACCCAGCTGAGCCGCGCCGGACTTGTCAAAAGCGCCCGCGGCGCCCAGGGCGGCTATATGCTTGCCAAAGAGCCGCAGGAATATACTGTAGGCGAAATACTGCGGCTGCTGGAAGGCAATCTGGCCCCGGTAGCCTGCGTAGACGATACCAAGGAAGCCTGCACCCGTGCAGACGAATGTGTAACCATGGAAGTATGGCGTGAAATAAAAGACGCCGTTAATAAAGTAGTCGATAACATCACCTTGGCTGACTTAGTGGAACAACAGCGGCAGAAATGCCGATGTTGTAAGTAAATTACCGCTTGCAGCATAATTTATTAAAGAAAGGTTTTGATATCATGACTAAAATTTACCGTAGCCTGACCGACTTGATCGGCAACACCCCGCTCTTAGAGCTGACCAACTATAACAGGAAATTTGCTCCGCAGGCGACTATCATCGCCAAGCTGGAATATTTTAACCCGGCCGGCAGCGCCAAAGACCGTATCGCCATGGCGATGATCGACGCCGCCGAAGCCCGGGGACTGCTGCAAAAAGATTCGGTCATCATCGAACCGACCAGCGGTAATACAGGTATCGGCCTGGCCAGCGTAGCCTCAGCACGCGGTTACCGCACGATCCTGACCATGCCTGAAAGCATGTCTGTTGAACGGCGCAACCTGCTGAAGGCTTATGGAGCCGAGCTGGTGCTTACACCCGGTTCTTTGGGTATGCAGGGTGCCATCGACAAAGCAGAAGAACTGGCAGCAGAAATACCCAATGCTTTTATCCCCGGACAATTTGTTAATCCGGCCAATCCGGCCATCCATAAAGCAACCACCGGCCCCGAAATCTGGCGCGATACCGACGGCGAAGTCGACATTTTCGTTGCCGGAGTAGGCACAGGCGGTACTGTCAGCGGTGCTGGCGCTTACCTGAAAGAAAAAAATCCGCGCGTCAAGATCGTCGCCGTCGAACCCAGCGATTCTCCCCTGCTGTCCGGCGGTAAGGCCGGCCCGCACAAGATCCAGGGCATCGGCGCCAACTTTATCCCCAAAAACTTTGACCGCAGCGTTGTCGATGAAGTTATCGCTATCGACGCGGCAGATGCTTTCAGCACCAGCCGCGAGCTGGCGAAAAACGAAGGCCTGCTGGTCGGCATTTCCTCCGGTGCTGCGGCCTATGCCGCTACGCTTCTGGCGCAGCGACCCGAAAACGCCGGAAAAAAAATCGTCGTCATGCTTCCCGACACCGGTGAACGTTACCTGTCCACCCCCGGGCTTTATCGGCGACTGAATCAACTTTACCCTCTCCTGACAAACAAGCGCAGAGTACACCTCTGCGCTTGTTTTATGGTACTGTTTGAACCCTTGGCGATGTAGTTTCGAGCCTAGTGTTCATACGTGTCTTTATGGTATAATTATTTTATTAAATACGCGTCAATACGCATAAACGGAAGGATTGATTTTCATGGCTGATTTAACCCGCAGTGAAGCCTGGGAGCTGCTGACAAAATATAATAAGGAACCTTTTCACCTGCGGCACGCACTGACGGTAGAAGGCATCATGAAATACTTCGCCAAAGAACTGGGCTATGCCGACGAAGCAGACTTCTGGGCTCAGGTCGGCCTGCTGCATGATCTGGATTTTGAAGTTTATCCTGCTGAACACTGTCTCAAATCACAGGAAATCATGCGCGAACACGGACTGGACGAAAGATTGATCCGCGCTACCGCCAGCCACGGCTACGGCCTGGCGCAAAACGATATCGAACCGCAGCACCAGATGGAAAAGGTGCTGTTCGCTATCGACGAGCTTTCGGGACTGATCGGCGCCGTTGCCATTATGCGCCCTTCCAAAAGCGTTATGGACCTGGAACTGAAATCAGTCAAGAAAAAATACAAAGATAAAAAATTCGCTGCCGGCTGCTCGCGCGACGTTATTGAAAAGGGCGCTGCCAACCTGGGCTGGACCGTCGACGAGCTGATCGAAAAGACTATTCTGGCTATGCGCGAAGACGAAGCCGCTATCAACGAAGCCTGCGCTTCCTTTGATGCCTGAACGAACGAGGTTTTATAATAAATTATGAAGAAAAAAGTTTTAGTCGCCATGAGCGGCGGCGTTGACAGCTCTGCCGCGGCTATGCTCCTGCAGCAGCAGGGCTACGATGTAACAGGAGCCACGCTGCGTATGTTCTCCAACGAGGATCTGGGACTGGAGCAGGACAGTACCTGCTGCTCACTAAGCGACGTTGAAGACGCCAAACTGGTTGCACACAAGCTGGGCATTCCCCACTATGTCTTCAATTTCAGTCCCTGCTTCAGGCGCTGCGTCATCGACCGCTTTATCAGCGAATACGAAGCCGGCCGTACGCCAAACCCCTGCGTCGACTGCAATAAACACATCAAATTCGGCGAACTGCTCGATCGCGCCCGGTTGATGGACTGTGAATATCTGGCTACCGGTCACTATGCCCGCATCATTTTCGACGCTGACAGAAACCGCTGGCTGCTGGCCCGCGGCGACGACCACGCCAAAGACCAGAGCTATATGCTTTTTAACCTGACCCAACAGCAGCTGGCGCATATCCTGCTGCCGCTGGCAGATATTACCAAACCCGAGATCCGCCGGATGAGCGAAAACCGGGGCCTGGTAACGGCTCATAAGCCGGACAGTCAGGATATCTGCTTTGTCCCAGACGGCGACTACACCGCTTTTATCGAACGCATTACCAAAAATAAACCGCGCCCCGGTAATTCATCCACCAAAACGGTCAGGTGCTGGGAACGCACCAGGGACTGATCCACTACACTATCGGTCAGCGTAAAGGTTTGGGCATTGCTTATGAATACCCGCTTTATGTTATTGATAAAGACATTGCCAGCAACACAGTTATTTTAGGCCCTAATGATGCTTTGTTCCAGAAAGCTCTGCTTGCCGAAAACTGTAACCTGATCGCGATCGATAAGCTGGAGGCGCCCCTGCGTGTCACCGCCAAGACCCGTTACCGGCAGAAAGACGTACCGGCAGTTATCGAGCCGCTGGCGGACGGTAAAATCAAAGTTACCTTTGACGAACCGCAAAGAGCCATCACCCCAGGTCAAGCCGTAGTATTTTACGACGGCGATTACGTAGTCGGCGGCGGTATTATCGCCGCGCCGCTGAAGGAGTAAGAAACATGAAATTCTTTCTCGCCGCTATCGTCACAGCAGCACTGCTCGCTGAAATAATCCCTGTTTGGGCCGCTGACCCAGGCAACGATAAAATCAAAAATAAGGCTCCTTCTGTCCATACAGAAGCTGATAACAGTAACGGACATCCGCCTGAAGGCATCAGCATCACGCCGCAGACACAGGCCCAGAGGCTGGCAGCAGCTACGGCTAAAGCACAGCCGAACGCCAAAACACCGGCTGATACTGCATCCAATGCTACCTCCTCTGTCGATTCGGATATCAAAACTCCGCCTGCTGATATGCAGCCGGAACCAACCAAGCCGGTGATCAAAAAAATCAAGCCACCGATCCCTGAGGAAAAACCGCTGCGCGTGATCTGGCTGCAGGACTTTTTATTACTTATAGTACTGAGAATTTTATTTCACTTCTTTCATCCTCACCGCCATATACTGTCTAGCCCCCATCTTAATCCGGATTTTTCCTTCATAAACTTCCGGAAGTTCTTCTGTGGTCATATTCCAGGTGTCGATCAGTTCAATCTGTACTTCTTTCAGCTGGCAGCGTGTAGTTGCGGTACAGTGGGCGGAAGAAGCCGTAGTAGTACAGGAAGTAGCTTTCGCCGTCGTGGAGGCATACGGAATCCCAGTTTTCTTCGTGGTTTTCCGGGGTGAGAGTAAGAGGCTGGATGTCATCTGGAAGCTGAGCCATCTGCTCTTTCAGGAAGGCAATTCTGGCTGTGCTTTCCCCGTGAAGGTTGCCGCCGTGAGCCCACCAGATCTGGTCGCCCTGGTCCACATAGGTCTCGCCGTGGGACAGATATCCGCCGCGCATGCAGCCTTCCCAGAAGCGTCTGGTCAGCTCCTGTGCAGTCAGGCAGCCCCATCCGAAATCAATGTTTCCTTCGTATCCAACTTCGTCTACAATCACAGGCTTGCGGTACTGATTTCTCCAGTCTGTAACCATTTCTGCGGTCTTGTAAACATCTACACGCTGAACGCTTACATGTGTGATCCAGGATCTGTTGTGGTCAAAAAGCGGAACGCAGTTGTGGATGGAACGAAGGTGTCCGTACGGGTCATTTTCCATTACAACTCTTGCGTAAGTATCCCAGTCTTCTACGGTTTTCTGAGGCATCAGATCGTATTCATTTGCCATGGACCACCAGATATTTTTGAAGTGGGAAGACGTCTTGCAGCATAGGATAAGTAGAAAATATCCTGCTCCTTTGTCATTTTGGAAAAGCCCCAGCGGTCTGTATGGATGAAGAAGAATGATGTCTGCTTCGATGCCAAGCTCGTCCAGCTGCTGGATTCTTTTTTCCAGATTTTCAAAGAACACATTATCAAATCTGGAGAATCAAAGCCGTCTTTTGCGTTTCCCTGGAATGCATATCTTTCCGGATCTGTGGTGTTGTAGGTGTAGAATTTTGGGAAAATACACATTCTGATCTTGTTAAAAGGAGCGTTTTTTCAGTGTTTCCAAAGTCTGCTCCTGCACCTGTTCGGACTGGTTGACCCATGCGTAGCAGGTGGTTCCAAAAGGCTGGAATCTGGTGCCGTCCTCGTATGCAAAATGGAATTCATCTTCTGTTACATAGAAGTTTACTTCCTTCTTTGGAAGTACATCTTTTTTTCAGGCACACACGTCCATGGTTGCCTGCTGCGGCTGGTGTGCAGAGAAATTCACCTGTCTGGCCGTCCAACTGCGGGTCGCTGCTGTGTGTCTCATAAGTCCAGTTACCTTCTGCCTGAGGCATGAAACGGATGCCATATTTTCCCTGATCTTTGTAAAAACCTTTTACGGTAAGCTTCTGGATTCCATTGGAAAAATCAGCGGTAAGCTGTACATCCTGAAATGGATTTCCCTGGGATGTTCCGGAAAGTTCCAGGTCAAATACTTTATATTTTTCTACTGTTTTTGCCATAATTTTTCCCTTCTTTTTGAAAACTTTTATGCTCTCTTAGCACGCTTCTCCAGGTCTTCTACAATATGTCCATACTCTTTGTCCAGCTTGTAGAATAACAGGATGATGAACATGATCGCGAACACAACAAGCGGTACATATAAGAAGATGACGCGGATTCCGCTGATTGCGGAAGCTGGCTGTGCAGCGGAGGAGCTTACGAAACCAAATGCTGCAAGTACCCAGCCGAGAACTGCGGAGCCGATACCGGAACGATTTTCTGTCCGATGGAGTTTGCACTGAAAACAAGGCCCTCTGCGCGGATGCCGGATTTCCAGTCGTTGTACTCAACTGTGTCAGCAAGCATTCCGTACATAACACCGGAAAGAGCTGCGTTTCCAACACCTTTGATGATTGCTGCAATGTAAAGAACTGCATAGCTGGTTGGATTTAATAGTACCATTGCATATCCGATGAAGGAAATTGCAACACCGGAGATGGCGATTTTCTGTTTACCAATCTTGCGGATGATACCTGTGCATACTGCAAATGCTGCGAAGGAAGCGATGTTCTGGAAAATGGAAAGGTTTCCAACCAAGCTGTCATCGTTCATAATGTACTGTGCATAGTATACGTTTACACCGATAAAAGCGTTTACTACGCTGTTTAAAAAGAAGATTGCAAGAAGAATCATCCAATATTTGTTTTTAATAAGGCTTTTCAGAGCCTGTGGGATGTTGACTTTTTCTTCAGATCCGGCTTTCTTTGCTTTTTCGGTAACTGCTTCTTTTGGTGGTGAAGAATACGATCAGGAAAAAGATGATCGCAACGACACCGTAGATCAGGAATGTTTTCTGCCATGCGGAAGAATCATTTCCGAAATATTTAACAAGTGGAAGAGTTGCTGCGTTTACGACCATACCGCCGCCAAATGCGAATACCATTTTGGAAATATTCAGATAGCCGCGCTCGGTTTGGTTCTTGGTCATAAGAGCTGCAAGGGAACCGAATGGCAGGTTGATCGCTGTGTATACAACAGTTACTGCCAGGTTGTAAGTGAGGAACGCATAGATGATTTTACCTGTGGTTCCAAATCCGGTGCTGTGAACATGAGAACAAGTGACACTGCAAATGGAATGCACCACCACAGAAGCCAGGGTCTTGCTTTGCCGTGTTTGCTGTGGATCTTTTCCATCAGGGAACCAACGATCAGGTCGCTGACGCCGTCCAGGAGACGGGAGACCAGAAGAATGGTTCCAACCACACCTGCGCCAAGTCCTGCAACATTTGTGAGGAAATAGGTGAAGAAGGAGTTGACTGGTGTGTACATCATGTTGTTTGCGAAATCACCGACGCCGTAGCCAGATACGTTCTTTCATATGCAGGGAACGGTTTTCGCCTTCGTATGCATTTTCTGTGCCTTTCATTTTGTTTACCTCCGTACGTTTTCTTAAACTTGTTTTAAACTTTATGACTATATTTTAATCATAATTCAACAAAAATTCAACAGAATAATCACAAAAACAGGGTTTTCTCTGTTTATATAAAGGAATTCTGTGGAATTTGAACATAATGATGTAAAAATAGGACGGATTTAAAACGATTCTGTTTAAAATCCGCCCTGGATGAGGGTGTTTGTTTACAGGCTTTGTCTCAGCAGAATATCTGGCTGTGCGTAGATTTTGACCCGGGTAGTCCACTGCTGATGGATTTCTTTGTCCAGCAGGTCCATGGCCATGGCAGCGCGCTCAGCATGAGGGATTCTGACCTGAGTCAGCTTGGCACCGGAAAGGATGTAATCCGGAATCTCGTCAATGCCAATGGCTTTTACGCGGTCTGGAAATTTAATTCCACGTTTGCGAAGGGCAGTGGTGACGCCAATGGAAATCTGGTAGTTTTCAAAAAGAAATCCTTCCGGGAGGGGATTGTGCTCCAGCCAGGTGAGCATATTTTCGGTAATTGTGGGAATGTTGTGGCCAAGCTTTATGATATCGCTTTTGGCGGGCATGTGGTCGTTGCCGATCATGGTGTTGCGGAAAGCATCACGCCGTTTCTGGAAATTGTAGATGCTTTTGCCGGTGCACAGGTATTTGATATCGGATGCACCTGCCTGGTAAAGAAGGTTCAGGCTGTTTTTCACCGCGCTTTCATTGTCGATGCAGACGCTGTTGTATTTGCCGTCGGGGGCTTCGTAGTCGTAAAGGACAATGGGCTTGTTGATTTTTTCCCAGAATGGGATAGTCAGCAGGCTGCATTTCCGTGGCAAAAACAATGACGCCGGCAACAAGCTCGGTGTTGCATTCTTCGATAACCACATTGGTTTCGTATTCCGTTTCATTAATGTAGGAAAGGCCGTAGAGATAGCCGCGGGTTCTTGCTTCTGTGTCAAAGGTGCGCAGAACTTCGGTCCACAAATCCAGCTCCGGGTCGCAGACAACCTGTTTGCGGTGGTTGATGATGAGCACCTTGATCAGACGGTGCGGTGCGTCGGGACTCTGGAAGGAGGAGTTTTCCGGGAGCACGCCGCCGTTGTTTTCCAGTTCTTTTATGCATTCCAAAACCTTCTGGCGGGTCTGTTCGTTTACGCCGGGTTTGCCGTTGACTGCGAGGGAGACGGTGGCTTTGGAAATGCCAAGATGTCTGGCGACATCGACCATTTTTACTTTCATAGGGATACCTGCCTTTCCGGGGAAAATGTGGTTGGTGAAAATTGCTTACGGGTGGAGCTGTATGGTTTGCTCATGTTTATATTTAAACATTTTAAACTATTGACTTAAACAAGTCAAGGAGGAAACAGGCGCATATGAAGTCTAATTCTGGTTGGCGGGCACTTCCTTCTCTACCCACAGCTGAAGTGCTTCAATAGCCCGGGAAACTTTCTCCAGATTCTCCTGTATATTGGAAAAATCAGGAATTTTCGTCCTCGGAGATTTTCCCATCTCTGGATATTTCAATGAGGCGGTTGGTAAGCGGGTAGACCGCATTTAAGGAGGCAACGGTTTCCAGAATGATTGCTGGAAGCTCGGTCATCTCTATAGAAGGAACGTATTTTCATACCGATCGGACATTCATGTGAGCAGTAGTAGTTGCAAAGCTCCGGGGCATTGTAAACCTGGGACATGCGGATCACGTCCTCGGGGGCAGGCTGTACCTTCTCATTTTCGATGCGCTCTAAGCGGTCCTCGGAAATAAATGCGAGAAGTTCAGAGGCTTTTTCCCGGGGGAGGTTGTCTTCCTCACGCAATTGCTGGTAAATGGTTTTATTTTCTCTGGTGGATTTTCTTCCCATGGATTTTTCCTTTCCCTGCTGTATTACGAACATTTCGGATGCGTTTGGTTTTTTGTGCTGCGTTGAAATTCATATTACGCAGCGTCTGCGGAATAATTGGGGTTATTCCGCAATAAATGCGGTGTATTTTCCCAGGCAAAAACACTATAATCATCCCATAAAGTTCAATACAACATCTGTTAAAGATTACAGAAAGCTTTTTAAACTGGCTTTCCAGACTGGATTTAGTATAACACGAAAGAAGAGGGAAATGAAATGGAAGGTTACAATTTACAGAAAGAAATGAGTGAAGCGATACAGGCTGGTGAAAACGCATTGTGCAGCCTGAGGACAGCAAGGGAAGAACTTCAGAAAGCTGGGAACTGGGGAATTGTGGATTTGTTTGGAGGCGGATTTATTACAAACCTGATCAAGCATTCCAAAATGGATAACGCTTCCCACCTGATGGAAAATGCCAAGTATGATCTGAAGAAGTTCCAGAAAGAGCTTAGGGACGTGACGATCAATACGGATTTGTCAATTGACTGCGGCGGTTTTCTTACCTTTGCCGATTTTTTCTGGGACGGCGTGGTTGCCGACTGGCTGGTACAGTCGAAAATCAATGATGCAAAGTGTCAGGTCGATGACGCGATTGCACAGGTGGAGCAGATTCTCAGGAGACTGAAGCAGTATTAAAATTTTGGAATGGCAAGCTAAATTATTGATTAGATAGAAAAAATGGAGGAAAAAATTATGTTAACACTTATTATAAATCGTTTTAATTCTCATGGCAATTTGCAGACCGCGTCGCTACAGAGGCTTTGGCCCGTATCACCATCATCACGGCCCGTTCTTTGGACCTCCGATGGGTGGCCCGAGAGGCCCTCATGGTCCTATGTGCGGCGGCCCTTTTGATCACGGCCCTGGCGGTCCATTTGGCCCTGGTCCAAGATGGTAAATCGATTTACAGAGAAATATTAGAATTGGAATTTGATGACTGGAAATGTCTCTAACATTCTATGTGGAATGCAGGGACATTTCCGGAGAACAATTCAGATTATAAGGATAAAATCCGGAACTTTAATTCTTTGTCAAAGTTCCGGATTTTTTTATGCGTAAAAATGTAATTTGATTTATTTCTTTC
>ENA-OQDT01000355-OQDT01000355.1-human-gut-metagenome-genome-assembly--contig:-NODE-355-length-30337-cov-4.699603_pt1 | contig 30337 bp, 19 predicted proteins | sample MGYA00242786_ERZ504617 | MGnify/ENA primary metagenome ERZ504617 (study PRJEB26092, sample SAMD00036337) | human gut metagenome | host: Homo sapiens | study: EMG produced TPA metagenomics assembly of...
GTAATGTGTTCATACGGTCCGTGAAAAGCATAGCCGCCGGTTCCCAGATTCGGACAAGGCAATCCCATAAAACTCAGTCTTGCACCATCTGTACCACCGCGGATCGGCTGCACCTTCGGCACGACTCCCACCTGTTCACATGCTTTTTTGCATTTTCGATCAGATGAAAACATGGACGGATCTTTTCTGCCATGTTTCGATATTGTTCTCTGATCTGAAGATCAACCGTTCCCGCACCGTATTTCTGATTCATGGCATCTGCGATTTCTGTGAGTTTCTGCTGTTTCTGTGCAAACTTGTCCGCATCGTGGTCACGCACAATATATACAAGCTCTGCTCTTTCACAGCTGCCGTTTATTTTGATCAGATGATAAAATCCTTCATAGCCTTCTGTCTGCTCCGGTGTCTCTTCCTGAGGCAGCATCATCTGAATCTCACATCCGACGGCTCCGGCATTGATCATGATGCCCTTTGCACTGCCCGGATGCACATTGACACCCCGAATCGTAAAAACAGCTTCGCAGGCATTGAAATTTTCGTATTCGATCTCGCCTTCCGCACCGCCGTCAACCGTATAGGCAAAATCTGCTGCAAATCCCTCTACATCAAAATGATCTGCCCCTCTGCCGATCTCTTCGTCCGGCGTAAATGCAAGACAGATCTTCCCATGCGGCACATCACTTCGCAGAACGTATTCTGCCATCGTCATAATTTCTGCAATACCTGCTTTGTCATCTGCTCCGAGGATCGTCGTTCCGTCTGACGTGATCAGCGTACGTCCCTTCAGGCTCTTCAGATGTGGAAAAAGTACGGTATCTAAAACTCTGCCGCCTTCATCAAAAACAAGATTCTGTCCGTCGTAATTTTCATGAAGAACCGGATGGATCGGATTTTCCGTAAATTCTGAAACGGTGTCCATATGGGCGATAAATCCAAGAGATGGATTGTTCTCATAACCTTCCGTTGCCGGAATCGTACCATAGACATAACATTTTCCGTCAACAGCGGCATCTTCGATGCCAAGTTCTTTCATTTCCTCCACCAGACGTTCCGCCAGTTCAAACTGACAGGAACTGCTGGGTGTTTCCATACTTTCTTCGTTACCCGGCGTTTTTACTTTAACATATTCCAACAATCTTTCATATGCACGCATGATTTTCTGCCTCCTGATCCTTTCTCAGATACCAGAAGCCGGAATTCTTCCTGCCATGGCATCTTTTCTTATCAGATATTATAATCCTCTTTGGCAGCCAGGACAACTTGAATTTAAAACTGAGGTCTGTCATTTAATTCATATGCGAGGCTGCTGCTCTTCTTTAACACTTCCCGTTTTTTATTCTGGATCCAGGCACGCCGCCTGCTTTGATCACTGCCCTGCACTTTTTCTGCCTGACTTAAGATTTCTTCGTACTCGTCATATAATTCTTTCGCATAAATATCACAGGAAATGGCTTTTTCCATATTGACAAAACTTTCTTCATAATCTTCTTTTTCCAGTGCACTATAAGCCAGATATTGATAAACTTCTGCCAGATGTGTATTGTGCGTGAGGATCTGCTCTGCCGCCGAAGTTGCTTCCTCTGCACTCCGGCTTCCTTCCATCACTGTAAGCTGTGCCGGCGTATAAGCAGCATAAAAGCTCAGTGCCTTCCTGGATTCTCCGGCATGATCGAGCAGGAACGGGATTGAAAAATAAACACACCCGGCACTTAAAACGGTCAGGAAAATGCAGTCCTCTATCTTCGTCTTTTTCTTTAACGTACTCTCTGTTTTTCCGTAATCCAGACAGAGAAGACCCAGAAAGCAGATTCCTGTAAACTGCAGATCAAAATCGATCAGCATATGCAGCATCACCAACAGCAAGATCTGTTTCTGCATGCATATAAAATCAACGCTTATGTTGCGTAATGTCTGCAAATTTCCAAAATTTCCAGTGGTAGTTTTTTTTGTTTTCGACTATAATAGACTGGAAAATACATTTGAAGCGATACAGCATTACCACTGTATCAGAATGGAGGACATAATGGAAATTGTATGCTTAGACCTGGAGGGTGTACTGGTACCTGAAATCTGGATTGCTTTTGCAGAAGAAACAGGCATCCCGGAATTAAAGAAAACCACCAGAGATGAACCAGACTACGATAAACTGATGAAGTATCGTCTTAATATTTTGAAAGAACATAATCTGGGACTGAAAGAGATCCAGGAAACCATTTCAAAAATCGATCCGCTCCCTGGAGCAAAAGAATTTCTGGATAAATTAAAAGAACTGACACAGGTTATCATTATCAGCGATACTTTCTCTCAGTTTGCAGGTCCGCTGATGAAAAAACTCGGCTACCCGACTATTTTCTGCAACTCACTTGTTGTTGCTGATGACGGAGAAATCGTTGATTTCAAAATGCGCTGCGAAAAATCCAAATACACAACTGTCAAAGCTCTGCAGTCCATCGGCTACGATACGATCGCAAGCGGCGACAGCCATAACGACCTTGGCATGATCCAGGCAAGCAAAGCAGGCTTTTTATTCAGAAGTACCGATGCGATCAAAGCAGAATACCCGGAATTGCCGGCATTTGAGAGCTATGATGAACTTTATGATGCGATCAGGAACGTGATTGAGGGATAGGCGGAGCGTCTTCTTAACATGCAGGATGCCAGGGGCAAATTTTTTGACCCTGGCATCTTTTTATTTCGGGCAACAAAAAGCGGGTGATGGGAATCGAACCCACGTATCCAGCTTGGAAGGCTGGTGTTCTACCATTGAACTACACCCGCATTTCTCAATGCATCACCTATGATAGCATACCTTTCATGAAAATGCAAGAGAAATTTTTATTTTTTGAATTTTTTATGTCTGTCTAACGAAGCCATTCTTTTACTGCTTCCACATCTACTTTCAATGCAAGGGCAATTTGCTCAATCGGCATATGAAGTTCAGTAAGAGTAATAGCAGCATCTCTTTTTGCAGTATTGATACCATCATTAAATCCATCAGCTACACCGGCTTCATATTCTGCTTTTCTGAGTTTCCTCTCTTCCTCTTCTTTATCGTATTCGAATATACTCATCGAAATCACCTCCGATTTATTTGCATGAAGAAATTCGGAGAGAATATCGTTACGAATACATTCATCGACAGCCAGCTTAACGGCTTCATTCAATTCCAATTTCTTCGCATACTTACGGACACAATTTACATACTGTGCGTATTCTCTTAAAGTCCGGCATTGCTCCATCAGCTCTTCATTATGTCCCTCGTTGATGTTTATTGTCAGCACTTCCAATTCCAGTTTTGGTTCCCCAGACAGATTTTCAAAAGCTTCCGACAAATGGTTTATCCAATGATCGTTCTTTTTTTCAGTTCCATTATAAAATACAATAAATTGTGGTGCTGGGATTCTCAACAGTTTGGAAGAGTAAAGCGATTTATGATCGACTAATTTTTGATATTCTCTGGAAATGTAGAATAGATCTCGCAGCGGCATATTTGGATTATAAGTAGACTGATGTTCATATAAGAACAAATCCGTACCAATAATAAACGCCAGATCATTTTTCATTCCCATATAAATAGCATTTTTCAGTGTGACAATCTCAAGCATTTCCGGATCATCGTAATGGGAATCGCTGACTGCATTATAAAGCGACAATAAATTCTTTCGGTCAGAAAACAGCATACGAAATACCGTATCTTTATAATTGCGCTTTGCAGTTGGTTGTTCTTTTTGTTCCATAGGCCGTACCTCCTTTTTGCAGGAGTGTACAAAAATGGAACAGCCATACGGCTATGCTTTCTTTTTCACAGTTTGAAACTCCTGCTTTTAAATTGATTTGTTTGATTAAAAAGCATGAATTTCTGAAATGTGAATTAGAAAATATAGATGGCATAATGCCAGGGAAATTAAGAAATATGCTTTGAAAATATATTAGCATATAACTCTCATCATTTCAACATATTTATAAAATATAATTAAATTTAACACATATAATAAGTACCATATATTTTTTATTCTATTATTGCGTCTGTTTTTCAAAATCACCCTTCCGATAATTCACAGTAATGTGCATAAATTCCGCCTTTTTTCAGCAGTTCCTCATGTGTTCCACTCTCTGAGATCCCGTTATCGGCAACAACCAGGATCTGGTCTGCACCGCGGATCGTGGAAAGTCTGTGGGCAATTGTGATCGTAGTTCTATTTTTTGCCAGCTCTTCGAGGCTTTTCTGTATCCAGCGTTCGCTCTCGTTATCCAGTGCACTCGTCGCCTCATCCAGCATAAGGATCGGCGGATTTTTCAGGAAAACCCTGGCGATCGAGATCCTCTGTTTCTGCCCGCCGGAAAGACGTGTTCCCCTTTCACCAACGTAACTGTCATATCCATCCGGCAATGACATGATAAAATCGTGAATATTTGCTTTTTTGGCCGCATCCATGATTTCTTCCATGGAGGCCTCCGGTTTTCCGTAAGCAATATTCTCCCGGATCGTTCCGCAGAACAGATAGACGTCCTGCTGTACCAGTCCGATCTGATTTCTCAGACTCTCCAGCGTCAGCCCTCTGATATCTTTTCCGTCAATGGTGATCCTGCCTCCGGTTACATCGTAGAAACGTGGAAGCAGGGAACAGATCGTAGTTTTGCCACTTCCGGACGGTCCGACCAGTGCGATCGACCTGCCTGCCGGAATCTGGAAACTGACGTGTGACAAAACTGGTGTCTCATCATCCTGATAATGAAAGGAAACATCTTCATAGGATACGTCACCGCATACATTTGTCAGTGGTTTCGCATCTTCTGCATCCTGGATATCCGGCTTTGTCTCGATCACGTCAAGAAATCTGCGAAATCCGGACAGTCCTTTCTGCATCATCTCTGTCAGCTCGACAAGAATCTGTATCGGGCTGATAAAGATTCCAATGTAAAGTGCATACATGGCAAGATCTGCTGCTTCCATTTTTCCGTGTGCGATCAGCCAGCCGCCAAAGACCAGTGTCACCAGGTACATCATTCCCTGGAAAAACAGATTGCTGCTCATAAAACCGCCCATGCAGCGGTAATTTTCATCTTTGGAGATCAGAAATCTTTCATTGCTTCTCCGGAATTTTTTCCGCTCAATCTCCTCATTTGCAAAAGACTGTACTACACGGATCCCGGAAAGAGTATCCTGAAGGCTTGCGTTGATATCTCCGATCTTGCGTCGGTTGTCCATAAACGTTGCCTGCATGCGGCGATTTTGACGCAGGGAAAACAGCAGCATCAGCACGACAAGAAACAGAAGCGGCACTGCCAGTCTCCAGTTGATGAAAAATAAAAAGATAAATGCTCCGACAATCTTGATCAGCGAAATGAACAGATTTTCCGGTCCATGGTGTGCCAGCTCGGAAATGTCAAACAGATCCGATACGAGTTTGCTCATCATCTGACCTGAATTATGCTGACTGTAATATGAAAAAGACAGCTTTTCATAATGTTCAAACAGTTGCTGACGCATATCCCGTTCCATCCTTGCTCCCATCATATGTCCCTGACACGTCACATAATACTTGCATAACGCCTGTATTGCATACATAAGCAGCAATCCTCCCCCGATGGGAAGCAGTGCCTGTAAAATCACAGCTGCATCTTTTAAAAACAGCGTTTTTGTCAGACTGCGAAGAATCTGCGGAAATGCAAGATCCACGAAACTGATGATCGCTGCACACAGCAGATCCAGAAAAAACACACCTTTGTAAGGTGCATAATATTTCACAAACTTTTTCAGTGTCTCCACTTTTATTACCTTCTTTCGTTATTATGATTTAAATTTTCAGATTCAAGTCAAGCGCACGTGAGATTTGACACGTAAGAATTATCATGCGATTCTTGTCAGCCACCATATACTAATGAACACAAAATCGCCGCATGCCTATTATAGCATGCAGCGATTTTCGTTACAACGTTACCTTTCATCCTTTAAAAGGTTTCTTTTTTCACGTTACTTTTATTTCTTTTTGTAAGATGTTTTTTTGCTGATTTTTGCTTTCTGAAGGTTCTTTTTCAGCGCTCTCAGCGTTTTGGATTTCATCTTCTTAGGAACCTGTACTTTCATCTTAGCGGAAGTACCCTTGAATGCATTCTTGCCGACTTTGACTGCGTTTGTTCCCTTAAAGGTTACGCTTGACAGTTTCGCAGCTTTTAAGAATGCACCTGTTCCGATGTTCTTAACATTCTTTCCGATTACGATGCTTTTCAGTTTCCTGCTGTTCTTGAAAGCATTTTTACCGATTGCCGTTACTTTGAAGTTGTAATTTCCAATCTTCACAGCAGCCGGAATGGTTACTTTTGTTTTCTTCGTTGCTTTCAGTTTCACTGCGGAGACGGTTCCGTTTACCGCATCGGATTTGGTTATTTTGTAAGTAACACCTTTCACATCAATGGTTGTTCCAACTGCCGGAAGCTGTGGTGCCGGATTGTTGTTATTGTTTCCGTTGTTGCTGTTGTTGCCATTATTGTTGTTATTGTTCTGGTTGTCATCTTTCTTGCCGTCATCCGGTTTCTTAACCAGAGCTGTTTTCGCATCATTGACTGCTTTCAGTGCTGCATTTACTTCTTCCTCGGTAGAATTTTTATTCTCCAGAACTTTCTTTGCCTTTGTCAATGCTTCCTGAAGTTTTGCAACCGTTTCCGCTGTATACTCGCCCTGATTGATCGCTTCTGCGGCTGTTACCGTATTCCTCAGCTCTTCTACCTTTTCAGCCGGAGCCGGTTTTGGATCTGCTTCTTTTGCTCTTACCGTGATTGCAAGCTCGCCTGATACTTTACTTCCATCTTTTGCTGTTGCTTTGATGGTTGTTGTTCCGGCTGCTTTTGCTGTGATCAGACCTGCTTCGCTTACACTTGCTACGTTTATATCTGAACTTGTCCAGGTTACTTCTTTATTGTCTGCATTTTCCGGTAATACAGCTGCTGCTGCCTGCATCGTATCGTCGACGGTCAGCTCTGTCTTATCTGCTGTTACGCTGATGCTTGCTACTTTGACCGGCTGCGGCTGCGGAGCCGGAGTCTCACTCTGGAATGTGAATTTTGCATCTGCCCACAGTGCATGGTCATTGTAATCTGCATCGCCTTGTTCTACGATCAGACGCAGATCTTTTACTTTGGATACATCGATATCTACAAGGTAGGACTGTCCGTTGGAGATCACATGATCTTTGCGGTACAACTCTTTGCCATCACCTTTGATCACATAATTTACATCTGCTTTGTTTCCAAGTGTCTGGTCTGCACTGATACCGATGCGTGCGGTAAATCTGCTTACGCCTTTGCCTTCCAGGTTAACGCCCAGTTCTGCCGGTGCATGCATAGCTACACCTTTGTCAAAGCTCTGTTTTGTGCCTTCTACATAGACTGCCATCGGATTTCCACATCCGCAAACATCTCTTGTGTTTTCGAAGTATCCACCCTGATCAACCGTCCAGTCCATATCGGATACATACAGTTCATCCTGAACCTTGAAGTTGATCGTATAAGTCTTTTCTACACCAAACGGAGAAACGGCTTTGATGGTTGCTGTGCCAGGAACTGCTGCTGCCTGTGTAATAACTACATTGACATCATCTGATTTTTTGATCACTTCTACCTGAGGAACCTTTCCTTCTTCGTAGCTTCCTCTTAAAAGTGTATAAGTGTAGTCATTCTGTCCGTCACTGAAGTTGTCCAGTTCTTTGCCGTTTACTTTGATTCCGGTCAGCGGCATTCCGGATTTCACGTCTTCGTTGCTCTTTTTCATCATTTCGCTCTCTTCTGTTTTCCTGGTCAGAGGGGAAATGCTGAAGGTCTGTGTATAAGTCTTTCCTGCGGAAATGATGTATTTGCTCAGAGGAGCCGGACCGCAGCTTGCATTTCCAAGTCCGCGCTGCATCAGATCTACTGTCAGGATTGTATTTTCCTGTACAGGTACCTGATATGGATGGCGGAAGGACGCCAGATCCTCTGCTTTGTAGTGCAGTGCTCCGGATTCCATCTCGCTGTCGGAAGATACGAGGAGACCTGTGCCGTCTTCTGCTGTCAGTGCTGTCCATCTTACACCTGTGTGGTTTCCGTTTTCCTGAGGTTTTACATATTTTTTTTCAAACTGTTCGGTTACGGTGCTGTTGTATATACCAAGTTTTGCACCGGTGTTGCGGTCAACGTAGTTTGCCTGCGGACCGTTTCCGTAGTATGTCAGTTTTTCGTAATCTTTTGCAACTGTCATCTTCATACCGATTCTTGCAATATTTCCTGCAGAAGCACTCGGTGTAACCGTATTTGTTACTACGATCTCACCATTTCCATAGATCATGTAATCAATGCTGTTCGGTGTATTCACATCCCGGATGCTTCCGGATACATGAATGTTGACTACTTTGTCTTTCTTATCTACAGTGATGCCGTTTTCATCCAGAGTAAAGTTCTGTGCTGCATTCTTCATCGCTTCTGAGAAAGACGGGTCGTTGCTGACCGGTGCACGGTAGTAGTTCGGAACCGGTCCGTTCTCCAGCAGGGTCTTGCCGTCTACTTTGTAGCTTGTGATGTAACCCTGTGCTTTGTCGATCACGACTTCAAATGTTTTGCCGTTTGTTTTGGATGTCTTTCCGGTAACAGTGATCGCATCATCACTCTCTGCTACGTTTACTTTATCCATGTCAGCTGCACTGATCGTCGGCTGTGCTTTTTCCGGAGTGTAAGCAAGATCAAATTCTTCGAATGCGATCTCATCACCTGCGTGTCCGAAGTAATCGCCTGCCCATGTGGCATCTTCTTTGAGTGTTACGGAAAGGTTCAGTGTGTAGTCGGAACCTGCTGTCGCACTTACTTTCGGGAAGTTTGCCAGTGTTACGGTAGATTCTGCCTGCGGCGCAACGTTCTTCTGCGCATCCGTCAGGGTACCGCTTCCGATCACTTTGTTATCTTCTTTCAGTGTCCAGGAAACATTGTATTTGTCCAGGTTGGTGTTCAGGAACTCGTTTACAATACGTACTTTGCCGGTTGCTGCTTCGCCGTCATCGTAGAAAGAAACTTCCTGATGTACTTTTTTCACTTCGTACAGCTCTGCGGATGGGGTACGGTCTGCATTTAAGATACCGTTTGCACAGAAATCGTTATCGTTTACCGTTTCTCCCCAGTCCCCGCCGTATGCGAAGTAAGTGCCTTCCGGATAATCGGTGCTTTCTGCTTTCATGGAATCTGCACCAAAATCAATCGCATAGGATACGTTATCTTTTACGCTTTCAAGGCTTGTGCCGGTTGCTGTGATCTGGTCTGTAGTAAGTGCGCCTTTGATCACGGCTGCACGGTCGATATAACCATTAAATGCCCTTCCGCTTATATCAGCAGAAGCACCGACGGTAATATTCAGTGTATTGTCAGATGTATCGCAGGAATCCAGCGCTGTGTTTCTTGCTGCATTTCCAATCTGAACACCGTCGTAATACAGTTTATATTCTGTTCCTGCATAAGTTGCTGTCAGACGATGCCAATTGCCATCGGTAAAGTTCTCCGGAATATTTGCTGTCAACGTACCCGCATTGTAACCATCTACGAAAAATTCAAAGTTGCCATCTTTATTGATCTGCAGATTGTATCCTGCACTGTCTCCTCTGGAGATAAATGCCTGTGCAGATTTTGTGAAATTCTCAGCCGGTTTTACCCATACATCCAGTGTGATACCGGTTGTACTGTTGGTTGCAAGTGCCGCACTGTTTGCTGCCACATAAGCGCCTTTGATTGCTTTTGTATTGTTTTGTCCTTCTGCGACAGAACCTTCAAAGGTTGTTTCTTTCTTGGTATTCGGGTCTGTAATCTTATAAACAGTAGTGTTTTCAATCTTTGTTGAAACAGACTGATCGATCCAATCCCAGATAAATCCGCCCTGTGCATTCGGGTAGTTACGGAAGATCTCCCAGTACTCTTTAAAGTTACCAAGAGCATTACCCATGGCATGTGCATACTCAGACTGGATATAAGGCAGTTTGTTGTTCTTGCCTGTTACCTGGCTGAGAACAGAATCTACACCCCAGTACTGGCTGGAATAAATATCTACCATGGATTCTTCTGGTTTTCCTTTTGTATAGCGGTTGTCACGCTCGTATTTACGGATACGGGACGGGTCACGCTGCCAGATCCACTGGGAAGAGTTGTAGAAGCAGTAATTCTCGTCCATGTTGTAGACTTTGTAGGTTGCCTCATTACCAAGTGACCAGATGACTACAGATGGATGGTTCTTATCACGCTCTACCATGTTCTGGGTACGGTCCATAACAGAAGTATTCCAGATCGGATAGCCGGACGGAATATCGCTCTGGGTTGCTCCGATATGAGACTCTGCATTGGTCTCATCGCAGATGTAAATACCAAGCTCATCTGCCAGTCCGTACATGTATGGATTGTTCGGATAGTGGCTGGTACGGATGGCATTGACGTTGAACTGTTTCATCATCTTCAGATCCGTCGTAATATCTTCTTTAGAGATCGCACGTCCGTCCTGGTCATCTGTTTCATGACGGTTTGTACCGCGGAACATGATCTTTTTACCGTTGATCTGTACCTGCTCCTGACCTGCATCGTTGATATCTGCTTTGCTGATCTTTCGGAATCCGACTCTCTGAACAGTCGTCTCAATGACATTGCCGTTTTCATCTTTTAACTGAACAAGAAGCATGTACAGGTTCGGTGTATCTGCAAACCACTTCTTCGGATTGGTTACTTGTTTGCTGCCGCTAAAGTTTTTTCCCTTGTCATCTGCTTTTGCTTCCACAGTTGTCTTTGCTTCCGGAACGGTCGCTTCGATCACCATCGGCTCGGACCATACTTTTGTCCGACCGTCAATCTCATACAAGTCCGCCGATACGGTATATTTCTTACCTGCTGCATCTGTATCACCGAGATTGCGGATATCTGCATCCAGCGTCAGGGTTGCATCTTTATAATTATTATCCAGATTTGTCTTTACAAACAGGTCACGCATCTCTACTTTTGCTTTGGAGTAAAGATTTACATCACGGAAAATACCGCTCATACGGATAAAGTCCTGATTCTCCAGGTAACTTCCGGTGGACCAGCGGTAAACTTCTACTGCGATAGTATTTGCGCCTTTTTGCAGATAGCTTGTGATATTAAACTCGTCGGTCGTGTAACTGTCCTCACCATAGCCGACTCTGTGACCGTTTACATATAAATAGAATGCGGACTCTACACCTTCAAAGGATACGAAGACATCTCTTCCGTCCCAGTCAGAAGGAACGGTAAAGGTTCTCTTGTACTGGCCGACGCTGTTGTTTACGGTCGGTGCTGTAACGTTTTCACCCAGCGTAACCGTCTCGTAGTTCTGCCACGGATATCTCTGGTTTACATAGATCGGCTTTTCGTATTTGAAATTGCCGTCTGCATCTTTGATCGTCTGGATGGAGCTTGGAACTTTGATGTCATCCCAGGTGGACGTATCCCAGTTCTCCACATAATTTTTTGCATCTGCACCTTTTGCCTTTTTTTCACGGTCTGCCGGTTTCTGGGCAAATTTGAATTTCCAGGTACCGTTCAGGGACTGTTTGTAAGCGGACTCGGATGCATCCACATCCAGAACGGATTTTTCATTTGTCAACGCTTTTTCTGCGGACTCATATGGTGTGAAATACGCATGTGCCGGCTCACGGTTCTCCTCTACTTTGTCGATCTGGTCGTACCATTCTTCTCCTGCAAAGCTGCTGTCTGCGGCATTTACCGGAAGTGTGAAGCTTCCGATACCGGTCAGAAGCTCTCCGCCGATCATGGCACCGGCCAGCACAACAGACAAAATTTTCTTTCTTAAATGCATGTACATTCCTCCTTTTTTGCATTCTTTCCTTTGTAACTGTTCCATTTTGTTACAGTTACGGTTTTTCTTTTCTTCCTCTCTTTTCGCAGACTTTTTCAGAATATTCCTGGAATCTCTGCGAAAAATGAAGTCCCGCCATGCGGGACTTCCAGCACCCTTTCGGGATACATGTTAAATTTATTATAGTACGTTTTCGTGGTTTTGTCCATATTGACTCTGTTTTTTTTTATTATGTACATGGTTTTTAGTGATTTTGTACATATCTTTTGTCTGTTTCTTGGTAATTTTGCTTATTCGATGGTCAGAATATCAATAAAACCAGTTACTTCAAAAACATCCATCACATTTTCATTGACTTTGCGGATCACCATACTTCCCTGGCGGTTCATTACCTTCTGTGCAGACAGGATCACACGCAGTCCTGCCGAAGAAATATATTCCAGCTTTTCAAAATCAAAAATCAGTTCTTCTATCCCTGCAATGCTGCTTTTCAGTTCTGCTTCCAGGTTCGGAGCCGTTGTCGTGTCCAGTCTGCCTTCCAGCGTGATCGTCAGTTGATTTCCTTCCTGTTCTTTTCTGATTTCCATGTCTTTTCCTCCTAGTATATGTTATTATTTGATTTTTGTTTTGATTACTGAATATCCTTTCGGATCGTAAGAATACTTTTTTCCATTCTGATAATGGTATTCTACCTGATCCATACTCTTTTTGACAATGTAAATTCCCAGTCCGCCGATTTTCCTTTCTTCTGCTGAAAGCGTAATATCCGGATCTTCTTTCAAAAGTGGATTATATGGGATGCCATCATCCTCAAAGGTAATAATAATCTGCAGCGGTTCTCCTCCGCTCTGAACCCGGATCCGTGCATTTCCTTTCTGTTCTCTGTAGGCATAGCTGGCAATATTGACATAAATCTCCTCCACTGCCACTGCAATCTGCATCTGCATTTTCATGGAACAATGATACACCTCCATCTGTTCTTCCACAAAAGCCATGACTTCATCCAGATTTTCAAGTGTTGCCTGAACTGTTTTTTCCCTCATTGTCTGCCTCCTTTCTCTTTCCCTGCCCTCTGGCAGAATACGGACATGTGCTCCTTTGTACTTTTACTCTTTGCCTTTATAGATCATGGAAAGCATGGTGATATCATCAAACTGCGGTGCCTGTTTCACAAATACTTCCATTGCTTTCTGCACCTCCCGGATCACTTCTTCGCTGGCTGCATCCGGATTCTGGTTCAGTGCTTCCAGCATGCGGTCCGTGCCAAACAGTTCGTTTTCTGCGTTGGTCGCTTCCGGTACCCCATCCGTGTATACAAAAAGACTGTCTCCTTTCTCCAGAGTGATCTCATACTCCCGGTATCTGCTTCCTTCCATACCTGCCAGTACAAATCCATGTTTGTCATGCAGCAGTTCATACTGACCTCCCACACGGCGGATCGCCGGGTACTCATGTCCTGCATTGGCACATACCATGTGTCCGGTGGAGATCTGCATGACACCAAGCCATACCGTTACAAACATTTCTGCTTCGTTATTTTCACACAACTGCGTATTGACCTGTGAAAGTACCTCTTTTGGTGAAATTCCGCTCTGCGCGGTATTTTTCAGCAAAGTCTTGGCAATGACCATAAACAGTGCCGCCGGAACACCTTTTCCGGATACGTCCGCCATGACCAGTGCGATATGATCCTCATCGATCAGGAAGAAATCATAAAAATCGCCGCCCACTTCTTTTGCCGGATCCATGCTGGCATAAATGTCAAATTCATTCCGATCCGGAAATGCCGGGAAAATACACGGCAGCATCGATGCCTGAATCTGGGTTGCGATATTCAGTTCTGCCCCCATACGCTCTTTTTCTGCAGTTACTTCTGTCAGATGGTCGATGTAGTCATTGATCTCCATTTCCATGGTTTTGATGGATTCGCTCAGCTCCTCAATCTCATCTCCGGTATGGATATTGAGCTGGGAGATGGCTGTCTGCGTCTTTTTGGTACTCTCCTTGTCTTTGACAAACAGTGCGGCTGCCTGCGACAGACTTTTGACCGGAACAAGAAGGATGCGGTTGATGCCGGCGAGGATCAGAAGACAGATCACAATCGTAATGCCAACCAGCACCAGACAGAGATTCTGCAGAAATTCCTGGCGGTTTTTCATAATGTCATCCATGGAAACGTCAATGCAGGCAGTTCCTACCACTTCACCATTCTGGTCATAGATTCCGGCACCCGCGGAACACAGCCAGCCATATTCTTCATAATTTGTTATATATGCCGGGAAATCATAATTTCCTTTTTTCATTTCTCTGGCATTGCTCTCCTCAAACGGATCACAGGTTCCGACTGGACACACATCTGTATTAAGCGAACCGTCTACCAGATATACACCATAATAGGTTTCCACATCCATATATCCGATGTAAATGGAATTTACCTTATTTGCCTGACTGATCTTCTGAAGCAGCTTCAGTGTGCTTTTGTACTGCGGCAGTTCTTCCACCGACTGATAACGTGCATAATATTCCTGCCACTGCTGTTCATCAAAATTTTCAAAATCAGGCACACCTCCATTTTCCTCACAGATATTCCGGTAAATCTGCATAACGGCATCGCGGATCACTGCCACATCCTCCGCGTGAACGGAAACAGCTTCCGTTTTTGCCAGATTCATCGTCATCGTTTTGTACTGGTCATAGATTGTTCCGGAATATACATTGTAGCTGATCGCCACCGCCACGACCATCAGCAGCAGGGCCGCCACAAGAGTCGCTCCCACAGTCTTGATTTTTAATGAAATTTTCACGCTTTATCTCCTCCTTTGCTTTCTTTAAATCCTTACGATCAGCGAATTAAATCCCTGGTACTGCCGGTAGAAAAATTCTTTTGCCTTCTGTTTGATCACCAGCATTCCCATCGCATCCATATCATAACTTCCATCCTTGCTGACTTTCTCTGTTTCCACGGAAAATGGATTGAAAATCTTTGCATTATCCCGGATATGAAGTTCAAAACTTCCATCTTCCATGGCAATCAGTGTGATCTGGATGTAACCTTCCGTATCTTCTTCAAATCCTTTTTTGAAGATCAGCAGACAGATTTCCTCTACCGTCATGGTCATATAATAAAGCTGTTTTGGATTCGCTCCCCAGCCTTCCCCGAAAGCTTCTACTTCTTCTAACAGCCAGCCCAGATCTTCATTCCGGTTCTCGATCGTTTTGCGGAAAATCCGGTCGCTGCCCTTCATATCGGAAGCACTGTTTTTTCTGTTCCAGAAAAGAAAATCAGCAAAGAAAACAGCTCCGTTGCCGGAAACAGAAACCAGAACCACGTCATTCCCAGTGGTGCAAAAAGCAGCGTGCATGGGATCAGCACTGCCGCACCGCGCAGGGTTGCCATCACAAAAGCCGGTTTTTCTTCTTCACAGGACTGATAGTAACCTTCCAGCAAAACATTTAGTCCGCCAACCACAGCACCGATACAGTAGATGCGGATCGCACGGTTTCCCATAGAAATAACTTCCGGCTGTGTCAGTCCAAAAATCCGGCACATCGCAGATGACACCATGCACAAAATGACTGCCGCTGTGATCCCTGCAAGACTGCCCCAGAAGAAACCAAGTCTGCGTATGCTCTGTTTCCCTTCTTCGTTATGCTCTCCACAATAGGTGCTGACCAGCGGCTGCATGGCTTTTACCGTTCCATCGTACAAATAGAGAATCAGATAGGATACATTCTGAATCAGGTCGAAAACGGCTACACCTGCCTCACCGCTGTAATGCAGAAGTGTATGATTGATGATCAGCAAAAACAAAAACTGCCATATATACTGTACTGAGGTGGCAAAACCGGTTCGGAAACATTCCCACTGTTCCCGGAAGCGAATGGCACACAGGCGGAGTTTTAAGGTATGGTGTTTTGAGAAAATGCCCGGAAGATAGAACAGGATCGCAATTGTCTGTCCAAGCACCGTTGAAAGCGCCGCTCCGAACGCCCCATATCCAGAACCAGAACAAACATGAAATTCATCGCCACATCGGACAGATTTGCTACTGTAAAGCCAAAACTTGCCAGCTTCTGATTATCATCGTTGCGCAGATAATAATTTAAAAGATAGGATATAAACAGAACCGGCATACCGGTTACGATCGTCCGCACATATTCGCTGCTGACTTCAAAAAGAACCCCATCTGTTTTTGTCACTCCAAGTAATCTCATCCACTGCGGCAGGAACAGATTTCCCGTAGCGGCAAGTATAGTGCTGACCAGAATGCCCGCCATCAGGATCTGATTGAAATTATCGACCGCCTCCTCTGTCTTTCCCTCCCCAAGATATTTCGAATATTTTACTGAGCCGCCGATGCCAAGTCCATGTACCAGCACATTGATGACCATAAAAACCGGAAGGGCAAGACTCACTGCTGCAAGGCCGGTCGCACCCATCCGCTGTCCGATCACGATCGCATCTGCCATATCGCCTACCGCCAGTCCAAGCGCCGATACCATGGAAGGTGCCAGAAGGCGTGCAAACATTTTTCCGCTAAACTGATCCTGTTCTTTTCTTTTCATTCTCAGTTCCCCCCTTTCTTTGTCTCTGCCCTGTATTTTGCCATCCATACTTTATTTTTGGAAACCGGGACCATATGTTGTTTCATCATCCGCAGTCCGGCAATCCCCAGATCCTCTTCTCCGTTCATCAGACAGAAGCTTTCATCTGACAGCAGGAAAAATGCTCTCTGCGTATAATAAGCCAGACCGGAAATCTCAGGATCGTGTTTTTCCAGACATCCATCCAGGATGCCGTCAGCGAGCGGAAAACCAAATGCCACTGCGGCCGGCTTCTGATCCACATAGACGAGCACCCCAAAAAGTTCCAGTTCTTTTCGGTATTCCCATGCCCGCACGGCGACTCCTTCATCCTGCAGTCCGGCAAATCCTTCTTTATGTCCTGTGCCGGAATGCTTTCCAAGCACCGCTTCCACATCAGCAATGTTGCTCTCATCGCACAGGACAGCTTTCATCTCATGCGTACGCTCAAGCCTGTGGATCTGCTTTCGAAAGCCGGCAAATCTTTTCCCGGAAAGTGTTTCAAACTCCTGCCGGCTGTAAAGATATTCCTCTCCTTCCGGCATCTCTGTTATCTGAAAACAGGATGGATATTCCTGTTCCAGAAAATCCAGATCCTCCTCCCTTAGATAAAACAAAGTAAACACTTCCTGTTTTTGCATCTGTTCCTGGAGAAATCATTTTTTCTTTTCTTTGTTTCCACATGGAAAAAACCATGCATTTTCTCCGTATACCGTACTTTTACCGTAAAAAATCTGTCTCCTGATAAGGGTAAGCCCCATTTTTCTTTCCAGATCCAAAGAGAATCAAATGCATGGGAAGATAACTGATGTCCGTACTTCTGCGGATCTGCTCTATTTCCTCTTTCCTTTTAAAGTCCACGTTATTCCCTCACTCTCTGTCGTTCCACAAGTTCTGCAAAAAAGCCGTTTTTTGCAATCAGTTCCTCATATGTCCCATCTTCCGTGATCCTGCCGCCATCCAGCACGACAATGCGGTCACACTGCCGGATCGTAGAAAGCCGGTGCGCGATGACAATTCTTGTACATTTCAGTCCATCCAGTGCCTCAGAGACGATCTTCTGTGTAATATTGTCCAGAGCACTGGTCGCCTCATCCAGAAACAGGATCTTTGGTTTTGCCACCACTGCCCTGGCAATCATAAGACGCTGTTTCTGACCGCCGGAAAATCCACTTCCGCTTTCTGCGATCAGCGTATGCATCCCCATCGGCATCTGCCGGATATCTTCTGCAAGCCCTGCCATCTCTGCTGCCTGCCATGCATCTTCTACGGTAAGATGCGGAGCCGAGATGACAATATTCGAATAGATGCTGCCAGGAAATATCTTTCCGTTCTGCATCACAACACCCATATATTTACGCAGAGATTTCAGATCCAGGCTGCTTAAATCCTTTCCATCGTAATAGACGGCTCCTTTTACCGGTTTTTCAAATCCGAGCATCAGCCGCATCAGCGTTGATTTTCCGCATCCGGTTTTCCCCACGATTGCCACATACTGTCCCTGCCGGATCTTCAGGGAAAGATTTTCAAACAACATCGGCATGGATTTCTGATAACGAAAAGAAACGTTCGTAAGTTCAATTCCTCCGCTCAGTCTTGTAACCATCTGCTTATCTTCGGATATTTCCGGTACTTCCTCCAGAACCGGACGGATGATATCAAAAACAGCACAGATTCTTGCAAAGATACCGGAAGTTTCCATCAGAACGGAACAGGCAGCCATCAGCGTTGCGTATGCTGCATGAAAGGACATATATGCAGGCATGCTGATCCCGTTTTTGATTGCATGCGTATAAATCAGAAGATTTCCACCAAGAAAAATCACCGTCTTTAATATATTCTCACATCTTATAAAGAGCGGCGGATTATATTCCAGTTCGGCATATTCTTTGTACTGTTTTGCCCATTTTCCAAACGCACGCTGTTCCGAACCGGACATGCGGATTTTCGAAATTCCAAGAAACAGTGCGTAGACCAGTCCGCTTTCTTTTGCAGAACATACCCTTTTTTCACGTTCCAGATGAATTTTTGCCAATGTCTGTATCAGGAACAATATCAAAAGGAAACACAGGATCAAAAGCACACTTCCGGTCAGCGACGGTGCATAAATATGAACCTGTATCATACAGACAACAAACGTAAGCACAGCCGTGCCCGCCATCAGCACTGCTTCCAGTGCCATACCACACACACCGCTTAGATCCTGCATCCTGCCTGCCAGTTCTCCGGTGCTGTACCTGCGGAAAAATCCTGCCGGAAGTGAAAGCACACGCATCATCGCCGCGCTTTCTATCGAAATACTGATCCTCGTTTTCATTTTCGCAAGCAGGATTTCACGGATCATCTGAAACAGCACCGCTGAAATCCCGGTTCCGATCAGCAGCAAAGCGCACGACATCAGCACATTCATCCCACCCTGTGCAATACCTTTTTCAAAGATCAGAGCGTTGGCGCAGACCGGAAAGATACCAGTCAATGTTACCGCCAGCGCCGCAAAAAAAATCGCAGCGAGATCGGATGCGGATAAGCTCTGTACTGCATAAAGAAACAATTCTTTTGCATAAATTGCCTTAAGCGGCAGTGGTTTATAAAAACACAGTGCCTCATCGGAAAGTGCTTTTACATTCTGTGCATTTGCCTTTACCTGCCGCCCGCTTTCCTCTTCCAGAAAGACATAACCGCCGGAACCATCCGGCAGGATCGCCACTGCTTTTTTGCTTTCCCGGTAAGTCCCAAGCATCGCACCGATTCCGTCCTGATACCAGCTTCCGGTAAGCATGACCTTTCTTCTCATAAATCCTGAAGGACGCATCAGATATTCCAGGATACTTTCGGTATCTTTCAGGCTGCCCGGGATTTCTCTTGGTTTCACATGATAATATTTCAAAATCTGTTCAATGGACTCAATCGCTGCGACTCTCTCATCCTCATGATATTCCCGGATCCGCTTTTTCCCCATTACGATGCCTGCCATATCCTGAAGCGCGTCACAGAAAGTATCCTCATCCATTTTTACTTTCTGCTTGATCTGCTCATCAAACCATCCCACACCGTTACCTCCGTCCATATTTTTTCTTTATTCATTCATCACCAGTTTTGTATACAGACCGCCTGCTTTCATCAGCTCTTCATGCTTTCCGCGTTCCACGATCTTTCCTCTGTCCATGACAATGATCTCATCACAGTCACGTATCGTAGAAAGACGGTGTGCCACTACGATACAGGTAATTCCCCGCTCTTTGATCGAGCGGACAACTTCGTACTCTGTTCTGGCATCCAGTGCTGAAGTCGCTTCATCCATAAGAATGATCGTCGGGTCCTGTGCCAGCACGCGTGCGATCTCCAGCCGCTGTCTCTGTCCGCCGGAAAAGTCCCTTCCTCCGTCCAGGATCTGGTACTGATAACCGCCGTCACGGTTCATGATATCGGCATGAAGCTGTGCGTCTCTTGCCGCAAGGATCATCTCATAATCCTCGATCGTGGAATCCCACATTTTTATATTATTTGCGATCGTATCTTCAAACAGGATAATATCCTGATCGACAACTGCCAGCGAACCGGTAAAGACCTTGCGATGGATTTCCGAAATTGGTTTCCCGCCAAAAAGGATCTCTCCTTCCCACGGTTTGTACAGTCCGGAGATCAGTTTGGACACCGTCGATTTTCCACATCCGGAAGCACCCACAAGTGCCACTCGTTCTCCCGGACGGATCTGAAGATTAAAATTTTCAATCAGCGGCTCTTCCAGGGAAGAATAACCAAAGGTAACGTTTTTCAGCTCTACAGAACCGTCCAGCTTATCGTATTCTCCATCCTGTGAAAGTTCTTCTTTCTGTGTATAAGGATCGACCGGGTACTGCATCACATCTTCTACCCGCTCCATGTTGCTTTTCATCTCCTGCAGTTCCTGCCCGGCTGCGGTAAATGTCTCCAGCGGATCACGGAATGCCGCCATAAATCCCTGAAAAGCAAGCAGCATGCCGACAGTAAAATTCCCCTTTATCACAAACCATGCCCCAAGAGACAGGATCACCGTATCGGAAATCTTCTCCACGATCAGAGGTACCATCCCCATGTATGTATTGACTTTCGTATAACGAACCTGCTGCGCGTTGACCGCCGCCTGAAGTCCTGCCCATTTTTCAAAAAATCCATTGTCTGCACCACTTGATTTGATTGTCTCGATCATCTCAATACCGGCATACGTCGTGCCGTCCAGATTACCCTGGTCACGCATCTGTACCCTGGTAATGTTGCTGCGCTCCTCTGTCATTTTGCGTACTGCCGCAATATGAAGCAGCGTAGCTGTAATCCCCACACAGGAAAGCGCAACACTGTATCGCAGCATGATGATCAGATAAAAGATCAGCATAATAAAATTCAACACCATTGGTGTAAAAATCTGGATCAGTTTTGCGGCAATATCCTGATTTGCTTTCTGTCTGGCGGCGATATCTCCTGCCATGCGCTGGGTAAAAAATTCGACCGGAAGACGCAGTACATGCCATAAGAACTGTGCATTTGCAGCAATCGCAAGTTTTCCTCTGATTTTCTGCATATTCCATTCCCGCACTGTCAGAGCAAGGATCTGCAGGATCGTCACCGCCAGGATTCCTGTGGCAAAAACATGCAGCCATTCCCCTGAGCTTCCCGGCAGGATCTGATCTAAGAAAATCCTGGAAAATACCGGCTGCAAAATCCCAAGTACAGCGGTGATCACCGAGAGAAGTATCAGAAAAGCGATAATATCACCGGTTCCGTTCAGCCTTTTCCCGGCAAATGCCAGAACACTCTTTGGCATGCCTCCCGTTTCAAACTCCTCGCCAGGCTCAAACATCAGACACACACCGGTAAAGTTTTCGTCGAATTCTTCCATGGAAACTTCTATGTAGCCCCGCGCCGGATCGTTGAGTACTGCTTTTCCTTTGCGAAATCCATTAAGTACCACAAAATGCTGGAACCCCCAGTGTATAATGCACGGAAATGTCCCTTCTTCCATCAGTTCCTGCGGCTCATAGCGATAAGCTTCCACTTCCAGTCCATAACCAACTGCTGCCTGGTAAATATTTTTGGCATTGGAACCATTTCTGGAAACACCGCACGCGGCACGCATTTCTTCCAGCGAAACCCAGCGTCTGTAATAAGCGAGAACCATACAAAGAGATGCCGCTCCACATTCCAGTGCTTCCATCTGCATGATCACCGGTGTTTTGGCAGTTCCCTTTGTTTTCGGTCTGGGAATATCCTTTTTCATCTTCTGCCTCCTTTAATTTAAAAGGTAGTGAATGGGACTGACGCGATCCGTCACAATGGAAACCGACTGTATCCCATCTTCGGTATCTTCTGAGACGATCACCGGATAACGCCATTCCCCTGTCTCGATTCCAAGTGCATGCACCATGCTTTCGCTTCCCAGTTTTTCTGCCATCATCTCATAACTTTCCGGCAACTCTGCTGCCATAAGAACCACTCCTTTGTTTTTCCCGGAAACGGTTTTCATATGGACTTCCACCTGATGGATTTCTTCCTCTGTCAGATAACATGTAGTAATCCCATTTTCCGACCAGCCTCTGGTATCGACCGTAATCTCCAGCGTTCCGGTCGCCGCCCAGATCCAGACCGACAGCAGCAACAGCAAAATCGCTGCCAGGAACAGAAATCCTCCCGGACGCGTCACTTTGATATAGTGATCCAACTGCTCCGGGTCAGAGATCCGCTCAATACTTTTCTCCCTGAACAAATTTCCCATCCTTTTCTCCTTCCTTCTCATTTCTTTATCTGCTTTTTCTCTGTACCCTTTTCTCCCATAAGCTTTTTCAGGATCTCTGCCACTTCTTCCGGGGCATCTTCCGTAAAGAAATGTTTCTGCCCGGCAAGGCAGACGATACGATACGGTTTCGGAATCCATCTGCGCCATTTCCGGTACTTTCTCTGACTGTTTGCGGTCAGAGGGTCTTTCTCCCCAAACACAAGCGTCACCGGACATTCCGGAAGTACCTGCTTTCTTTTTCTCATATAACAGGCACTTCTTCTTACTTCCTGCCGGAAGATTTCAAGAAAATGACTGCCGACCTGGACGTCTTTTCCCCGAAGCCGCCGGAGCATTTTGCGGATCATGTCATCTGTCAGGAAATCCCACAAGCTGCAGACATGACTGCCAAAAGCAAAGCCTTCATAAGGAAGTGATTCGCATATAATCAACCCTGCCATTCTTTTTTTCATCCTGCGTGAAAGTTCCAGTGCCAGTGCACTTCCCATACAGTCACCAAGCAGATACACCGTCTGATAATTTTTGATTTCTTTGCATCCTGCCACCTCTGCCGCTATACTCTCCACACTTTTCTCTCCATAAGCTGCCGGATTGAGCGAGGCCAGATCGACTTTTTCTTTCAGAAGCTCCGGATATCTCCAGAACGATGCCGGACTGCCGCCCGCAAACGGAACCATTAAAAGCAGTGTTTTTTTGTTCTCATTTTTCAGGAAAACGACAGGTTCAAGTGCATCTTTTCCTGCTGCTAACTGCCGGATGGTCGGATTCGCATAAACTTCTCCGTATGCAAGCCGGATTCCATACGATTCACACTGTGCAAGAAAACGCAAAAGCATAAGCGAGTCCATGCCGATCGCAAACAGATTGTCCTCTGTGGTGATTCCCCGGTATCCCATCAGTTTTTCTGCCAATGAGACCATGATCCTTTCTTTTCTTCCTGTCACCCAGTCTTTTGAAAATGTGCTTTTGGCGGACAGGTTTGCCGTGGTCTGCGTATATCTGCGCTCCAGTTCTTTCCGGTCTGCCTTTCCATGTTTTCCTGTTGGAATCTCATCGACGCAGACCGCTGCTTTTGGCACCTCATAGTATGGAAGTACTTTTGCCGCTTTTTCTCTGATCTGTCTGTCAGTCAGCTCTCCTTTGTAAAAGTCGATCAACTGCTCTTTGATGCACAGTACAATATGACGCGTTCCGGGAAACCATCTTTCCAGACTTTGCTCTATTTCCGTAAGATTTACGCGCATTCCGTGCAGTTTTATCTGATGATCCATTCTGCCAAGGTAATACAGCCAGCCATCCTTCGAAAGAACTGCCAGATCACCTGTATGATACTGCGGCTCTCCTGCTTCGTCCTCATAGCCCATACCGACCAGCTCCCCCTGTATGACCAGTTCTCCGACCTCCCCACAGGGAAGCACCTCCCCGTAAAGGTTCTGCACCGTAAGGTGCGTATTCCACACCGGCCTGCCGATTGGGATCTGGGATTCTTTTCCGGTGCAGCGGTAATAACTGACGTCGATCGTACATTCGGTCGGACCGTAAAGGTTGTAGATCTCTGTACCTTTCAGCAGTTTCTTTGCCTTTTTCACCTGCTCTGCCAGAAGTGCTTCGCCGGAGCAAATGACGTACTGAAGATCCGGAAACTGCCATTTGCGCCGCTGTGCATATTCTAAAAACTGCTCCAGCATGGACGGTACAAAATGCACCATCGTCACCCGTTCCCGCAGGAGTACCTGCGCGATCGCATCCGGTTCTGCTTCCTTTCCATCTTCCAGAAGGACTTCTGTTTTTCCAAATGCCGGCGGCAGCACCAGTTCCCATATCGAAACATCAAACGTATTTCTTGTTTTCTGAAGAATTACATCCGTTCCTTCCCCAAATACCGACTGCATCCATTCCAGGCGGCAGCACAGCGACCGGTGGGAAATCCGGACAGCTTTTGGTTCTCCGGTCGTCCCGGATGTATACATCTGATATGCCGGAACATCTGCAAGTTTATTTAAATCATATTTTTCTTCTGATATATTGAGCTCCGGATTTGTGCTAAACCATTCTTTTTCCGATCTCTCTGCCATTTTTTCATCGAGATACGCATCTGTCAGAAATAGAGTACATTCCCCCGCGATCTTCTTTTTTCTTTCCGGGGAATCATGGATACTGACCGGAAGAAATCCACATCCGCACAGCCATGCCGCATAGACCGCAGCCGGCAGACGCGGCGTCCGCCTCAGGCACAGACCGATCATATGCCCTTTTTGAAAATCTGCTTCTTTCTGTATCCGGTCAGCAAGGTGCAGGACAAGCCGGTGGAACTTCCGGTAACTCCATGTTTCTTCCTGCCAGATCAGAACAGTCTGTTCCGGTTTTGCCTTCACCATCTCCAGATAATGCTGCGGCAGTGATTTTTCCGGCTTCCATCGGAACGTATCATTCCATTCTGCCATAAACTGCTTTTCTTCCCCGGACAAGATTTCCAGTTCTTTCAGCGGTTTTTCCGGTTCTTTTACGATCTGCCCCATCACCTTTAGAACACGCATGATCAGATTTTGTACTTCTTCTTTTTTTATATGTTCTGTCTGATATTTGACGATCAGATCCAGTTGTTTCCCGTCATCATTCAGGAAAAATTTCAGCGGCACTTCTACGGAACGATTCATATATTCGATGCATGTTCCCGCTTTGGGTGCCGGAAGACAGCGTACCGGCCGGTAAGAAACTACGATATCATATCCACCCTCGCCTATGGCTTCCCCTCTTGTCTGCGATGCCAGCGTCTTCTTCAGCTCTGCACAGTAAGAAGCACCAGTGCTTTCAAAATCAGGATTTACATCCACCGGCTTCGTGGTGACGCAAAGTGCGATCATCGCGCCCTCTTCCCTTCCCCGGTTGAGAAGATTGCGGCCGATCCTGAGGCATTTCCCGCTTTTTAAACGGCACAGGCAGATGCCAAGCGCCGCATAAAACAGAGATTCCGCAGAAACCCGGAAACGGCGGAAAAATGTATTGATCTCTTTGTAATCAAACAACTGTGTATACGTAAGCAGTTCTGCATCCGGCTTTTTTGCTCTTGCGGCAAACGAAACGCTCTCTTTCCGGCTCTTTGTTTCACATGCCCCTGTTTCTTCCTGGCTTTTGTACAAAGCCTTCACCTTATTCTGAAACTGCATATCTGCTTCCGGAAGGTGCGCCCCACTTTCCAGTTTTTCGTAAATCTGTTCTACTTCTTTTGCAAAAAGTGACAGTGCATAGCTGTCCGTGATCAGATGATGGAATCTTCCAAATACTTCCGCAGATTCTTTTGTTCTGAGAATGGCAAATTCAAACAGATGGCTGTCGTAAAGAGCAAACGGCATACAGATCCAGTCGCGTATCACGGCTTCTGTCTCGTCCGTACTTTTTTCGCGGAGATCAAGAACCTGAGGTTCATAATCAAAAATGCGTTCAAAATACTGCCGGTCTCTTTTATTGATCTTGATCCAGAGTGCACTTTGCGTCTGTACGTAAACAGCAATGGCCTTTTTCAGCATTTGCGGATCCGTTTTTCCATCCAGACGCAGAATGCCTCCCACATTGGCTATGCCGGTATGTGGATAAGCCTTTTCCATCTGCCATATCTGTCTTTGTTCTTCTGTCAGTGGATAATCCATCTGCATATCTGTCACCTTCTTTTAAGCAGGGAATGCCCCTGCCAAAAACGGCAGAGGCACATTCCCTCATTTGTCTTAAATTCTGTTTCTGATGTCGTCCGTCATCTCCTGCCGCTGCTCTTTGTGAACCCTGCGAAGTCCGGAGCCACCTGTTACTTTTTCCAGATTATCGAGGGAGATCTTCTCCCCTTTGCCCTGTTTTTTTCCTGATTTTTGTTTCTGTCATGTCTTTTCTCCTTTCTTGTCTGTTTTGTTTTCCGTTATTTTGTCAGTTTCATGGTTTTCTGGAACCCGGTCTTTTTCGTAAATTTCTTCTTGTAAGCATTTACTTTTGATTTCGGGACCTTGATCACTGCCTTGCGGTAAATCCTGCCGATCGCATTCTTTCCGACCTTGTTCAGTACTTTGGACTGGATCGTGATCTTCTTCAGCCTTTTGCAGCCATAGAATGCTTTCTGCTCGATCACCCGGACGTTTTTGCCGATCGTTACCTGCGTCAGTTTTGCTTTCGCACCTTTGAATGCCTGCTTGCTGATCGCAGTTACTTTATAAGTCTTTCCTTTGATCTTTACCGTTGCCGGAACGGTCACTTTCCTCTTCGCTGCTGCTTTTGTCAGCGTCACCCCTGTCCTGGCAACTTTGTAAGTATTCTTTCCGACTTTGTAGGTCTGGCCAATCTTCACGCCGTTATCCGCAGGTTTTTCCGTTTCATCCGGTTTCTTCGTTTCATCCGGTTTCTTCGTTTCATCCGGTTTGGTGTCCGGTGTTTCGCTTTCTTCCGCTTTCTGATCGCCAACCGTGATTTTTACGGTCTTTTTCAGGATCGTTTCTTCCGGAAGCGTCGCATAATTGTCTTTTGTAACAGCTCCGGTATCTCCGCTGTAGACCACTTCATTTGCTGCCGGTGTAATATAAGCGGTAATGTTTGCCGTTCCCTTCTTAACCGGCTCCATGATTCCGTTTTCGTAAATCTTCAGAACTTCTTCGTTATCGGATACATAGCGCACGCTCAGTCCATCGGTATTGTTTTTATCGTAAACCTGTGCATCTGCATTTTCTTCGTAACGGCTTCCGGTATACACTTTGGATTCTGCTGCGATCTGAAGCTGCATCTTCCAGTTTTCCGGCAATACATAGGAATCGGTTACTTCGCTGTTCTTTCCATCTACAAAGGTCAGTTTCTGTACGGCACCCATACGCAGTTTCTGTTCTTTGGAAGCACTCAGCGTAATATCATCTTCTCCGTAAGTGCCGTTTCCTGCCGCCAGCTCTGCTCTGAATGTTGTCTGCGCCACAAGGTTGCCTTTCTCATCTTCCACTGCTTTAAACACTTTGCTGTAATCATAAGGATACTCCAGCGTGTAATGTCCGCTTTCGCCCGGCTTCAGATTCTCTGTATTGAGCTGCGTCAGGGCAACTCTTTCTCCGTTTGCCGTCTGGCTGCTGAGGTTGATCTTCTGTACACCGCTGTTTCGTCCGCTGTTGTTTGTCACATCCACTGCAAACCGGATAATACCGCGTTCTTCCGTAGTTGCCTTAAACGCATCCACATCAAGCTGAAGCGGGATTTCTTTTCTGCAGCTTCCTTCCAGGATCTTATCTCCGGATTTTCCAGTCACATGGTACTTAAAGTATGCATCGGTCGCATCTTCTTTGACCGGAAGTTCAAAACTTACATGATACGTGCCGCCGCCAAACAGTTTTTCATTTTCTGGCAGGGTCTCGGTATGGATCACTTTTCCATCCTCGTCTTCTGCTGTAACCTTCAGACCGTCCAGGGTTTCCATACCATCGTTGTACAGTTCAATATCTGCGATCGTCTCGCTGCCCACCAGAACTTCTCCAATCTGCGTGCTCTTTTCAACCAGATTGCCTGCCGGTACAAATTCCAGTGCTTCCAGTACCAGATGATTCATATCTGCGGTCAGAACCTCTTTTGAAACCTCCTTGCCATCCTGATCGGTTCCGGTGACGGTCTCTGTCGTAGACATTGCTTTTGTCACGGTCATCTTTACGGCCGGCTGAACTTCGTCGGTATTTTCATCCCGCAGAACTGCCGCACACGCAAAGTCTTTGTAGTTTGCGCCTTCCTTCTCCGTGATCTGAACCGGTTCGGTCAGTACAGAATTTTCCACATCATAGCGGACACCGTAAATCTGTGCTTCTGCTACACGGTTTTCTGTCAGCAGTGCAGCTTCACTTTCCGGATCTATACCTTTCTTCACTTTGGAAGCTTCCTGGATCCAGAATGCGTAAATATACTGACCATTGGAGGTTGTATAGTAGTCTGTGATTTTTGCATTCTGTGTATCTTCGGTTTCTTCCTGTTCTGCTGCATCACTGCCGCCGGATACCGGTGACAGGGCATCTCCTGCAATCGCGATCGGAGGCATGTAAACCTGACTTTCATCTGTCTCCCCTCCGTTCGGTCTGGCTTTCTGGATATAATACATATCAGCGTCTGTGGACGGACTCTTCACTATACAGTTCACCAGCATGCGGACATCCTGGGCATACAGAGTATTTCCGGAAAGATAGGTCAGCAGCGTAGTGTCTCCGCTTCGCTCAAAGTGAACCTTCGATTCTCCGACACCGGAAGTCGAAGTAACTATGATCGGGTACACAAAGGCATTCTTCTTATAATCGTAAACATACAGATAAACATCGCGGTCATTATCTGTCTCTTTATTTCCGTCATGATCCAGCACATAAGCGTACAGCGCCAGATCGTTATAAGAAATAGCATCAGACTCTATTACGATCGGTTCCTGTGTTACTAAAGTTCCATCTTCCTGCTCATACTTCTTGTACTCATATTTTACATATTCCGGGGTCGTCCCTTCTGCCCAGTAACCATCTTCATCCAGTGTTTCTTTTACCGTCCATTCCGGTACCAGAGCCAGGAACTTCTGTCCATACCATGCTTTCGTATAATCCTGATCATTTTCATAGTCGGTCCCTTTATAAGATTCGTTCCAGGTTCCCGTTGTCATATCGTACTCGCGGTATGCCATAACGCTGTAAGAATTTGCCACGTCTCCTACCAGTCCCTGATCGTCCTGTGCAGAACTTTCGTACTCGGTCTTGGTATAGAATACCAGCATCTTCGTGCGGTCATCGTTGCAGGAAATATGCGGGTCCACATCGGCTGTCCGATCCGCGAACACATATTCCACTCCATCTTCTGTTTGCGTATAAGCGTACGGTGCTGTCTTTGTGATCTCCTGTATCTCGCCCATGGTAAGTGCCGTTTTATCGAAGAATCTTCCATGAATATTCATGGCATTCAGTGTATCGATCACACTGTCGTCCTCGGTAAATTTGCGGTCTGCGCTGGACCATGCGATGAAAATGCCTGCATCACCCAGATCATAGAGAACCGGATTGCTGTCCATTGTCCCATCATCTTCCACAAGCCTCGGTATGGACCAACTAGTACCCTCTCCAATACTGTAATATAACTGTGTGGAATTTCTCACACTGCCTTCTCCTGAATCCATCAGGAATACCATCAGATATTTGCCATCCGGCAATGCCATCATCTGAACATCACTGTTCGGACTCATACCCTCACGAAGTGTAGTCTCGGTAAACTGTCCGGAGGATTCTATACTTCTGGTCTTTTTATTGGATTCACCCAGCCATCCGGAACGTGCTTTCAGATATTCCTGCGGATCGTCTTCCATCTGGGCAAGGCTTTCATAACGATAATCGGCATTTCCTGCCAGATCATTGAGGCTTCTTGTCTTTTTGTCACTTCCGCCGAACAGATTTACTTCGGTACTTGCAAGATTCCATTTCTTCGTAAAGAACAGGATCTTCAACTGAATATAAGCACTGAACGTTACCTTTCCGTCGTTCGTCTGGTCTGCACGTGTGTAGAAATTCATATCAAAATCAGCACGGCCGCCTACCATCAGATTGAGGAAGTCAAATCCGGCTCCCGCGGAAAGATCCAGATACGGCGAAATATTAAATGCACCATAGGCATCAAAGGCACGGTCTGCATTTTTCATGTTGAAGCTGAACAGATCGATCTTTGCCGCATCTTTGTCCATCACATCAGATAAATAATACTCTCTTTTATCTAAGGTCTGCTCGATCACAAATGTTGCTGATCCGGATGCTCCTGCCTTGATGCCGACACGAATCGGAAGACCGATCGGAGTCATATACTGAATCAGTACATCCACACCGCCTGCAGCCTGTGCTGCAAGGATCATATCCTGGAAATACCATTCTCCCTTATGTTCCCCATCTGTAACTTTTGCAATGTCAATCTGCAGTGCAAAACTCATCTCAATGTAGGCAGATGCTGCCACATCGGTTTTCTGTTTGTTTGCTTTATCGTTCTTATCTACCGCTTTGTCCGCAGCATCTTTTTCGTTTTTCTTTATCTGCCCCGGAACTGCCCTCTCCTCTGGCAGCATCCTTGACATCCTGTTTTGCCTTTTCGTCTTTTTTCTTATTCTCTTCATCTGTAAGATCTTTTTCTTTATTAAAGGC
>ENA-OQDT01000356-OQDT01000356.1-human-gut-metagenome-genome-assembly--contig:-NODE-356-length-30331-cov-6.120779_pt1 | contig 30331 bp, 26 predicted proteins | sample MGYA00242786_ERZ504617 | MGnify/ENA primary metagenome ERZ504617 (study PRJEB26092, sample SAMD00036337) | human gut metagenome | host: Homo sapiens | study: EMG produced TPA metagenomics assembly of...
AAAATGTATCAAGAAAGCAGAACTGATCGCATATGAAGATCTGGGTGCAGAAGCACTGAGAAAACTGTATGTAGAAGATATGCCTTTATTTGTTATCATCGACAGCGAAGGAAATAACCTGTACGATGAAGGACGTAAAGCTTATCTGGATACACAGGATAAATAAGAATTCCTGGACTGCCGGGGGTCGCTGAAGCGTAAGGCTTTTTCAGAAATGTAAGATGATGTGGATTTAGACCTTTAGACCCTGGCACAATAAGATACAAGATATAAAAACCAGAGGTACTATGACGGAAACTTGTTGCTGTCATTGTGCTTCTGGCTTTTTTGTGCTTGATTTTGTGGGAAAATGTATTAAGATAGAGATACGATGAAAACAAAAGAAAAGGAGGGCAGACGAGATGGGAGATTTATTTGATAAACTGGCAAATTACAGCAATTCCGGCATCTATCCGTTTCATATGCCGGGACATAAAAGACAGAAAACGGCTGATTTTAATCCATACAAAATCGACATTACAGAAATAGAGGGATTTGATAATCTGCACCATGCTGGAGGCATTCTTTTAGAGGCACGGAAAAAAGCAGAGAAACTTTATGGTTCAGAAGAATCCCACTTTCTGATCAACGGAAGCACGGCGGGCATTTTAAGTGCCATTTCTGCATGTGCCAAAAAGACCATTCTGATAGCACGTAACTGCCATAAAGCGGTTTACCATGCGGCACTGATCCGAAATCTGGATGTATATTATGTTTATCCGGAAATCCAGGAAGAGTATATGTTAAATGGCGGCATCAATCCGTTAGATGTGGAACATTCTCTTGAGGAGCATCCGGAAATTGAGGCGGTCGTGATCACTTCCCCAACTTACGATGGCATTGTTTCGGATGTGAAGAAAATCGCAGAGATTGCACATGCACACGGTAAGCCGTTGATCGTAGATGAAGCTCATGGAGCACATTTTGGATTTTCCAAATATTTCCCGGAAAATTCCGTGCATCTTGGGGCAGATATTGTAATTCACAGTCTCCATAAAACACTGCCTTCTTATACACAGACAGCACTGATTCATATCAACGGAAAGCTCGTTGACCGTCAGAAAGTCCGGATGTTTCTGCAGATGTACCAGACCAGCAGCCCGTCTTATATTCTGATGGCGGGAATAGATGAATGTATTCGCTATGTGGATGAGCAGGGTTCCCATGCTTTTGATAAATTTGCGGAAAGGCTGGATCGCATTTACCGCAGAGCAAGAGAATTTCGTTCCATTCATCTGGTGGATGAGAGCATTGTCGGAAAAAACAGTATTTATGGTTTCGACCGTTCAAAACTGATTTTTTCTGTGAAAAAATGTGGAATCGCCGGAAATGAACTCCAGAAAATGCTGCTTCGCACTTACAATATCGAAATGGAGATGGCAGCAGGTAATTATGCACTGGCACTTACCTCACTGTGTGACACGGATCAGGGATTCCACAGGCTGTTTTATGCCGTTAAGGGTATTGATGAACAGATCAGCCGTTTTCAGACTACAGAAAGCAAAAAAGAAGGTAACTGGATTGAAGATGGAGTTACAAGAAATACTATCATTTGCACGATGAATAAAGCATTTGAATCCCAGAAAGAAAGCGTGGCTTTGCAGGAAAGTGAGGGACGTGTTTCGGGAGAGTTTCTGTATCTGTATCCACCTGGAATCCCGATGATCGTGCCGGGGGAGAAGATCGATGGCACACTTCTGAAAAAACTGGAAAGGTATAAAAAGAAAGGCTTCCAGTTCCAGGGGTTGAAAGATTATGGAGGAGAGAAGATCGAAGTGGTGAAGTAAATAAAAATTTACGGAGGTTTTAGAATGTGCAAATGAACGAATTCCCCGAAGGCACGCTCTCGCTACCTCACATTGGCAGCGGTACGTAAGCGACCAGAATACGGTCGCTAAGTACCGGCCATGTTCGAGTACCTTCTGCGGGAATTGTTCATTTTGCACATTGCCAAAAGCTCCTCTCTTGCCAGAGGTCTCTGAAGCGGATAGGTATTTCTTGCCAAAGTATAAAAGACACAAATTCCTTTATATTGTCTCAATGCGGAAGATTTTGATTCTTAAGACTTCCTGCGTACATTGGCGGGGCGGAAGGCTGTTTCCTGCCAGCGTGTATGTATTATATAGAAAAGCCTGAGAACGCTTTTACGATGCTGGATGGCAAAAAACAGAAACACCGTGACCATCGCGAGGCTTCCGTAGCGAGATCTGTGCTAATTTCCGCCACCGAGCGATTGTCTGAGCCGCAAGGCGGCGAGTTTTCGCGAATGGCGGATAATCGATGCACGGATCGAGTAGGAAACGCAGTGGGTCACGGGTTCTGGCTTTTTGCAGACAGCATCCTGATAAAACACCCGGCATTTCAATTCCTTACACCTGCCAGGAAACCACCGTAAATTTCTATTTGGATGTTTTTTTGAACAGAAGAAATAAAAAGGTTGACATATATCACATACATATCTATAATAATCACAAACACATTCAAAACATCAAATTTTAACTATCATTCTATGCCATTCGGCAGGAAAATCCAAACATCAAAGACCTGCGCGAAGCGGCATCAAACAGCAGCATTTCAGCCATAGCAGCTTCGTGCCAAAAACAAAAGAAAAGGAGCGAAGCCTATGGGACAAAAAGACATTACAGAAAAAATCCTGGAAGATCATAATGATGTGTTTGCAGATATCATAAATGGCTTATTATTTGATGGAGCTCAGGAGATTAAACCGGAAGCTCTGGAAAATACAAACGTTCATGCACAGTACAAAGCAGAGGATGACAAGGTTCACGAACTGGAGCGTGACATTGCAAAATACTGGAAAGAGGAAAAGGTAGAACTGGCAATCTGTGGGATTGAGAACCAGAGCAAGGTGGAGAAGCATATGCCGTTTCGCATCATTGGATACGATGGGGCGGCATACCGAAGTCAGTTGCAGCAGGAAAGAAAAAAGATGCTGCCGGTGGTGACGATCGTGTTATATTTTGGGACGGACAGACATTGGAACAGCAGGAAAAAGATCAAAGAACTGATGGAAGTCCCGCAATGTCTGGATAGTTATGTAAATGATTACCAGATGCATGTTTTTGAGGTTGCGTGGCTGACGGAAGAGCAGATCAGTCACTTCCGCAGTGACTTCAAAGTAGTGGCGAATTTTTTTGTACAGAAAAGAAAAAACAAAGATTATATACCGGATGATCCAACAGAGATCAGGCATGTGGATGAAGTATTGAAGCTTTTGCAGGTCATGACAGGAGATAGACGTTATGAGGAAATTTTCAGGAAAAAGAAGGAAGGAGTGCACAGTATGTGTGATGTGGCAGAAAGGTTAGAACAAATGGGCATTGCCAAGGGAATCGAGATTGGCAGGAGTGAAGGAAGAACGGAGGGCAAAATCGAGGGCAAAATACTGGTATATAGGAATTTGTGCAGAGAAGGTTTTGATGAGAAAGAAGCCAGGAGACTTGCGGAGTTGCCGGAAGATATGAGTTTGGAACAGTAAGATTTTTTGCACTGAAAGTTGATGATAGAGAAATCAATGGATTCAATGATGAAATAGAATTGCTTTATTGGAAGAGCGGATCAGGAAAACCATATCCCTGATCTGCTTTTTGCATTTTCATAGAGAAGAGAAAAGATAATGTTTTAAAAATTATCTTACAGCAGAGGCTTTTTTTGGTTTTGTGTCCGGTTTCGGCTGCGGAGTGTCTGGCTTGTTGGAGTCAGTTTCTTCAGAATTTTATCATCTTTCAGACTCTCATTCGCTTCGTCCAGATTGTTCCAAAGGTTCAAGGTTTTGCTTGTGAAAAAATCCGCCAGCGGTTAAAATAGATACAAAAGAAAAATGGAACAGAGCAGACAATGGGAAAATATTTTATATGATGGGGAAAAGCTCATCTGGCAAAGATACAATTTTTGAAAAGATCATACAGAAAAAAGAACTGGAACTGCATCAGATCGTGCTGTATACAACAAGACCGGCAAGGGCAAATGAGACGGATGGTGTACAGTATCATTTTGTGGATGAGGCAAGGCTTCTTGAACTGCAAAAGGCAGGCAAAGTGATCGAGTTGAGAGCGTATCAGGTTGTTGGCGGAGTCTGGAAATATTTTACAGTGGATGATGAACAGACGGATTTAAAGAATAAAAATTATCTGGCGATCGGAACGCTGGTATCTTATAAAAAACTGAGGGATTATTACGGAGAGGAGAAACTTGTACCGATCTATATTGAAGTGGAAAACGGAGAACGGCTTGCACGGGCGCTTGAGCGGGAACGAGGTCAGAATCAGCCGAATTATGATGAACTCTGCCGGAGATTTCTTGCGGATAATGCCGATTTTTCCGAAGAAAATCTGACCAGAGCAGGAATAAAAAAACGTTTTCAAAATAAAGAATTGCAGAAGTGCGTGGAGGAAATCACAGTATTTATTTCAGAAAAGGCTAGGTAAAGCTGGCTGTTTATGCTATAATAAGAAATCATTGAGCAGACGAATGATGAAAAGCAGAGAGGGGTGAGCGTTATGCCTGGATTTGAAAAAATCGTAGGACATGAGCAAATTGTGACGCATCTGAAAAATGCGATGAAGCTTGGGAAGGTTTCCCATGCGTATATATTAAGTGGAGAGAAAGGCTGTGGGAAGAAACTTCTGGCAGATGTATTTGCAGAGACGCTGCAGTGTGAAAAAAAAGGAACAGAGCCTTGCCGAAGCTGCCATTCGTGTATACAGGCAGAGAGCGGGAACCACCCGGATATTATACATGTAACGCATGAAAAGCCAAACAGCATCAGTGTGGATGATATAAGAGAACAGGTAGTAAATGATGTACTGATCAAACCTTACAGTTCAGAATATAAGATATACATTATACCGGATGCAGAAAAAATGACAGCAGCAGCACAGAATGCACTGCTGAAAACAATAGAGGAGCCGCCGGCATATGCCGTGATCCTTCTGCTGGCGAATAATGCATCGGCACTTTTGCCGACCATTTTATCAAGATGCGTTATGCTTTCCATGAAGCCGGTTGCGGACGATAAGGTAAAGCAGTATCTGATGGAACATGTACAGGTACCGGATTATGAAGCAGATGTCTGTGTGGCATTTGCACAGGGAAATATTGGAAAAGCAGTACAGCTTGCAACATCTGACAGCTTTAATGAAATCAAAAGTTCCGCACTGCATCTGCTGAAAAATATATCTAATATGGAAATCAACGATATCATTGCCACAGTCAAGGCAGTATCTGAGTTTAAACTGGATATTCAGGACTATCTGGATTTCCTGGCAGTATGGTATCGGGACATCCTTTATTTTAAGGCGACCAGAGACAGCAATGGTCTTGTTTTCAAGGATGAAGTAAATGTAATTACCGACCAGATCAATAAAAGTTCCTATGAGGGTATTGAAAATATCTTAAAAGGACTTCAGACTGCCAAAACGCGTCTGAATGCAAATGTAAACTTTGATCTGACGATGGAACTTTTGTTCCTGCTTATAAAGGAGAATTTAGTATCATGATAAAAATTGTTGGTGTCCGTTTTCGTACAGCCGGAAAGATTTATTATTTTGATCCCAAAAAACTGCCGATCAAAAAGGGGGACCATGTGATCGTAGAAACAGCCAGGGGTGTCGAATATGGCAGTGTCGTAGCCAACCCAAGGGAAGTGCCGGATGATCAGGTGGTACAGCCGCTCAAGGCAGTGATGCGTATCGCAACGGCCGAAGATGATGCCAGGGTAGAACGCAACAATGCAAGAGAAAAGGATGCCATGCGGATCTGTGCAGAAAAGATTCGGAAGCACAAACTCGATATGAAGCTGATCGATGCAGAATATACGTTTGACAACAACAAAGTTCTGTTTTATTTTACGGCAGATGGAAGGATTGATTTCCGTGATCTGGTCAAAGATCTGGCATCGGTGTTTAAGACACGTATCGAGCTTCGACAGATCGGTGTAAGAGATGAGACAAAACTTCTGGGCGGTATCGGTATCTGTGGCAGACCGCTGTGCTGCCATACCTTTTTATCCGAGTTTGCACCGGTATCGATCAAAATGGCGAAAGAGCAGAATCTTTCATTGAATCCGACGAAGATATCCGGTGTCTGCGGCAGACTGATGTGTTGTCTGAAAAATGAAGAAGAAACCTACGAATATCTCAACAGCAGGCTTCCGGCAGTTGGTGATTTTGTGACGACAGAAGATGGGCTGAAAGGTGAAGTCCAGAGCGTCAATGTCCTGCGCCAACTGGTGAAAGTTGTTGTGGATGTCGAGGACGAAAAAGAGATCCGTGAATACGAAGTAAAACAGCTTAAGTTTAAGCCGCGCAGAAAAAGAGAAAAGAACAATACTTCCGGAAAGCGTGAAGAGCGTGAACTGAAAAAGCTGGAGGCTATGGAAAAAAAGGAAGGAAAATCAAAATTAGATGACAATTAAGCTGTATCCCGATGAAAGACTGGATGATCTTCAAAGATGTGGATTTCAGATTATTCAGAATCCGAAGAAATTTTGTTTTGGTATGGATGCGGTTCTTCTCTCAGGTTTTGCGAAAGCAAAAAGAGGAGATCAGGTCCTGGATATCGGGACGGGAACCGGGATCATACCGATCCTGATGGCAGCAAAGACAAAAGCGGCACATTTGACCGGTCTTGAGATACAGCATGAAAGTGCCGATATGGCAATGCGAAGTGTTCAGTTCAACCATCTGGAAGAACGGATCACGATCGTGCAGGGCGATGTCAGGGAGGCTGGGACATATTTTGCTCCGGCTTCTTTTGATGTAGTGACAAGCAACCCGCCCTATATGATCGCGCAGCATGGCCAGACTAATCCGGACAGTGCCAAAATGATCGCCAGACATGAGATCTGCTGTACACTGGAAGATGTTGTTTCACAGACTGCAAAGCTTCTGAAAAACAGCGGCAGATTTTATATGGTACACCGTCCGTTTCGCCTGGCAGAGATTTTTAATATGCTGATTCGATATAAACTGGAGCCAAAGCGGATGCAGATGGTGTATCCATATATAGATAAAGAGCCTAATATGGTTCTGATAGAAGCGATGAAAGGCGGAAAATCAAGGATTACCTGTGAACCGCCGATGATTGTATATGAAAAACCGGGTGTATATACACAGAAAATTTATGAGATTTACGGATATTAAAGGTGAGAATTTATGAGCGAAAAGCAGGGAAAACTGTATCTGTGTGCGACTCCGATCGGAAATCTGGAAGATATGACATTGCGTGTCCTGCGCATATTAAAAGAAGTGGATCTTATTGCAGCGGAGGATACAAGAAACAGCATCCGTCTTTTGAACCATTTCGATATCCATACACCGATGACGAGTTACCATGAGTACAATAAAATAGAAAAAGCATATGTGTTGATCGAAGAAATGCAAAAAGGAAAAAATATTGCACTGATCACGGATGCCGGCACACCGGGAATCTCGGATCCGGGAGAGGATCTGGTGCGTCTGTGCTATGAAAATGGTATAGAAGTAACTTCTCTTCCGGGAGCCTGTGCCTGTGTAACAGCACTGACACTTTCAGGCTTACCGACCAGGCGTTTCTGTTTTGAGGCATTTCTGCCGACGGATAAAAAAGAAAAACAGGACATTCTCGAAGAACTCAAAAACGAGACAAGGACGATCATTCTCTATGAAGCACCGCACAGATTGGTACGTACTTTAAAAGAATTGCAGGAAGCACTTGGAAATCGGCGCATGACCGTACTGCGCGAACTGACAAAAAAGCATGAAACGTCATATGCCACTACACTTTCAGAAGCAGTGGCATATTATGAAAAGGAAGCACCGCGCGGAGAATGTGTGCTTGTTTTGGAAGGAAGAAGTAGACAGCAGATGAAAGAAGAAAGCCAGGCAGCTTTTAAAGAACTGGATATTGAAGAACATATGCAGAAGTATCTTGATCAGGGAATGGATCGCAAAGAAGCGATGAAGAAGGTAGCAAAAGATCGCGGAGTCGGGAAAAGAGATGTTTACCGGGAACTGGTAGAGAGAAACAGATAAGGAAGATAAGAGAGGAGCAGCAGTCTATGAGCAGAACGTATGACACCCTAAATGATGTTTTGGTTCGCTTGTTTCATGATATTATGACACTGGAAGAGAAAGCAATCCGGACGGGAGAGTTCTGCGAGATCTCCAACAATGATATGCATATCATTGAGGCAATCGGGATCGAAGAACCGCGCAATATGTCTTCTATAGCAAAAACACTTTCAGTTACAGTCGGCACACTGACGATTGCGGTCAACAGCCTTGTAAAGAAAGGATATGTCAACCGCACACGCAGTGAAAAAGACAGGAGAGTTGTTTTGATTTCTCTTACAGAGAAGGGTCGGCGTGCATATGAGCATCATCGCCTTTTTCATAAAAAAATGATAGAGGCAACCATTCAGAGTATGAATGAGCAGGAAGAAAAGGTTCTGACACAGGCATTGAATAATCTGATTCAGTTTTTTGAACAGTATCAGTCGTAAAGCACTTCTTTATATAATACTGGAAATGGACAGGGACCCGTTTCCAGTATTTTTTTGTGGAAAGTTTTCAGCGAAAAAGCGGAACCTTCTTTTTCCATGGCAGCACGTTTGAGATCTTCAAAGCAGAGATATCCCACATAGTATTTCAGATAATTTGCAGGGGCTTCCAGAATAAGATCGAAAAAAGAATCTGCCGTATCTTCGCCGTTCAACCCAAAGCGGGACAAAACTTCTGCTGTCTGTGAACGGTCATAACCATAATAATGAATCAGGATATCCAGGAAAGAAGAAATACCAAGATTCAGAGAACGGTTCAGGCGGTAAATAGCAGCAATATCTGTGTCGCTGCATCCATAGGAAAAAGACTGCATTTCCACGTAAGTTGCCCAGCCTTCCACATAGCCGCCGAAATTTAACAGACTGCGTACCGGCTGTATGCCGCAGTCGGAAGAATAAACAGTCTGATAAAGATGTCCCGGATAACCTTCGTGTGCCAGAGTGGAATAGAGTTCGAGTCCCTTGTAACCGGCTTTTGGATTTATGTAGATAACATTCTGGTTACGATCATCCAGAGGTGCAGTAAGGTAAAAAGCAGGACTTAAGTAATCCTGAAGTGCTTCTTCCACATATTTGACTGTATGAGGAACCGAAGACAGAGAAGGAAAATCTGCTGATATTTTTTCGGAAAGTTCAAGGAGGATCTGCTCCGGATCAGAGGAAATCGAAGAATCTGCGAGCGTTAACTTTTCAAAATCTTCAAGCAACTGTGGATTGTTTTTGACAATTTCCCGCAGACTGTGGATATCATCGTTCAACTGTTTCTGGATACGTTTAAAAACAGTCTCGATATCCTCAAAGCAGCCGGTTGTATCATGTACCAGAAACGTATAATAATTTTTGCCATCCGGAAGATAACAGAGGCCAAGATCATTTTTGCTGGTATCTTTCAGGGACTGGATGCCGGAAGCAAGCGCCTGATAGGCAGGAAAAACACAGTTTCGGAGCAGGATTTTATTTTGCGCCTGATAAGATTGCTTTTCTTTTTCAGTCAGGGTATTCAGCTTCTGCAAACGCAGTTCAAAGGTTGTCAGGAGAATATTGTTTTCTTTGGTATCAAGAAATGACTGACACTGGTCCAGGATACCTTCTGCATTTTTTTTTGCCCATAAACAGACCGGCGGCAGATTTTGCACGCTCGAATTGCAAGATACTGTCGTAATAAGCCGGAAGTTTTGCGAGCAGTTTCAGATAATCTTCGACATCTTTTGCGGAAGCAAAATGATATTCTGCAAGCAGGATCGGAAGCTGTGCCTGAGTGCCAAGAGAAGCTCCCAGTGGCTCTTCGTAAAGAAGATAAGGTTTTTCCTGTTGCCGGGTGGAAAAATAAGTTTTTAAAATATCGTAAGTCAGGCGGTTTTGGGAAGAAAGCCAGTAGCGGGGGATTTTTTCCATTTCTCCGGCATAATGTTCCAGAATCTCATAAGATTCGGACAGATCTTCCAGAAGAAAACTTCCAAGAGAAACACTGTCAGCAGAAATTGAAAGATTTTCCGGTTTCTGCAATGTATAATGCAGATTCAGGGTATTTTTAACAATTTCACTGCGAAACATATTATCCGTAAAAGAGACAAAAGAATGATTGATTTTGTAATAAAAAGCAGAACAAAAGAGAAAAATAAGAACAGGAATCAGAGCAAACAGAAATTTTTGCCTGCGTAATTTTTTCAGAAAAGAATGCATAAGGAGGTTACCTGAAATGTTTTTAACAGTTTATTTTAAATAAGCCGGAAACATGCATGCTTTACAAAAGAAACAGCCTGTGTTAGAGTGTAAAAAAATAATCATAAGCAACAGGCGGTGAAGAAATGAAAAATTCAAAAAATGTAGTACTGATCGGTATGCCGGGATCAGGAAAAAGCACAGTAGGTGTTGTTCTGGCAAAAGTGCTGGGTTATAGATTCCTGGATTCTGATCTGGAGATTCAGCAGCAGGAGGGAAAGCGTCTTCCGGAGTTGATAGAAGAATTTGGAACAGAAGGATTTCTGGATATAGAGGGGCGCGTCAATGCTTCCATCGAAGCAGACCACTGCGTGATCGCGACAGGAGGAAGTGTTGTATATCGGGAGAATGCAATGCAGCATCTGAAAGAAATCGGAACCGTTGTATATCTGAAACTGACCTGTGAGCAGTTAAAAGAACGTCTGGGAGATCTGCGCTGCCGCGGTGTGGCACTTCACGACGGACAGAACCTGGAAGGGCTTTATAAAGAACGCATTCCACTGTATGAAAAATATGCAGATATTGTTGTTGATGAAACAGATCTGAGCGTAGAGGAGACGATGGAGCAGGTTGTTTTGAAGTATCAGCCATGACACGACTTCTGTACAGGCACAGTGTGATTTCAGACTGCAGGATCCTGAACTATAAGTATTACAGGATTATTACGGATAATATTGGCGAAAATGCACGATTTCCAAAATCAATCTTCGTTGCTTTTTACTGAAATCTTAATTTTTGTTTACAAAAGCCAACTTTGTGGTATAATAAAAGTTATGATGTTGGAGCAATGGGCATCGACTGTCCTGATATAGAAAGGCAGGTTCGATGATGTTAAATATGCAAAAGAATGATTTGGTTTTGGCTTCAACAGGAAATCCATTAGATTTGCAATGAGATTTAACTACAAAATATAGTATATTTATTTTATAGAGGTGTCTATGGAACAGTATGTAATAAAAGGCGGTAACCCTCTGGTAGGGGAAGTTGAGATCGGTGGAGCAAAAAATGCGGCACTTGGTATTTTGGCTGCTGCTATTATGACAGATGAGACCGTGGTAATAGAAAATCTTCCAGATGTACAGGATATCAACGTTCTGCTTGAAGCAATCAGTGTGATCGGTGCAAGAGTAGACAGGATCAGCCGCCATAAAGTAGCGATCAATGGTTCTATGATCGGTCAGGTCAGTGTAGATTACGAATTTATAAAGAAAATCAGAGCTTCCTATTATTTACTGGGAGCACTTCTTGGGAAATATAAAAGAGCAGAAGTGCCGCTTCCGGGTGGATGCAACATCGGCAGCAGACCGATCGACCTTCACCTGAAGGGATTTAAGGCACTTGGAGCGAGTGTCAGCATCCGTCATGGATCGATCATAGCGGAAGCAGAGAAATTAAAAGGAACCCATATTTATTTAGATATGGTTTCGGTAGGTGCTACGATCAATATCATGATGGCAGCATCTATGGCAGAAGGTTATACGATCATTGAAAATTCTGCGCGTGAGCCGCACGTAGTTGATGTGGCAAACTTCCTGAACAGCATGGGGGCAAATATCAAAGGAGCCGGTACGGATGTGATCCGTATCCGAGGCGTACAGAAGCTTCACAGAACGGAGTATTCGATTATTCCGGATCAGATTGAAGCTGGAACTTTTATGTTTGCAGCAGCAGCGACCAGAGGTGATGTCATGGTCAAAAATGTCATCCCCAAACATCTGGAAGCGACAACCGCGAAGCTGGTTGAGATTGGATGTGAAGTCGAAGAATTTGATGATGCTGTGCGTGTGGTAGCATCCAGGCGCCTGAGAAGCACCAATGTAAAGACTTTACCGTATCCGGGGTATCCGACGGATATGCAGCCACAGATTGTTGTGGCACTTGCTCTTGCACAGGGTACCAGTATTGTGACAGAGAGTATTTTTGAAAATCGTTTCAAATATGTAGATGAGCTGGCACGTATGGGTGCCACGATCAAAGTAGAAGGGAATTCTGCGATCATTTACGGAACAGAAGGATTTACCGGGGCCAGAGTCAGTGCACCGGATCTGCGAGCAGGTGCTGCGCTTGTAATTGCAGGACTGGCATCGGAAGGCATTACGGTGGTGGATGATATCGTTTATATCCAGAGAGGATATGAGTGTTTTGAGGACAAGCTTCGCAGCCTTGGTGCTGAGATCGAGCGAGTTACTACCGAAAAAGAGATTCAGAAATTTAAATTAAGAGTTGGTTGAAAACTAAATAGCTTCTCTTATTCAGAGTGATGGAGATACATAGGATCTGTGAAGTCACGGCAACCCCTTAAAGGAAGGTGCCAACCTGAGCGAGTATTCGAACAATAAGAGGATTAAACTTATCATTGGAATAAGAGGTCCGCTTTTTGTGGACCTTTTTTCGTTCCGCAGAAAATTATTCTGTGGGATTATAAAAAGAAAACATGTGGTTTCCACATCACAAGGAACTATAAAACGTTTTAAGAAAAACAAAAGGAGAGACAAATGGAGAAATTATTATTTACATCTGAGTCCGTAACTGAAGGACATCCGGATAAAATGTGCGACGCGATTTCTGATGCGATTCTGGATGCATTGCTTGAACAGGATCCGATGAGCCGTGTAGCATGCGAGACAGCAACAACAACCGGTATGGTACTGGTTATGGGTGAGATCACCACAAAAGCATATGTTGATATCCAGAAAATCGTAAGAGATACGGTTCGTGAGATCGGATACACAAGAGGAAAGTACGGTTTTGACGCTGACACCTGCGGTGTGATCACAGCCATTGATGAGCAGTCCGGCGATATCGCTATGGGCGTAGACAAAGCACTGGAAGCAAAAGAACACAAGATGACGGATGACCAGATCGAAGCAATCGGTGCAGGTGACCAGGGTATGATGTTTGGTTTTGCAACAAACGAGACCGAAGAATACATGCCGTATCCAATCGCACTGGCACACAAGCTGGCACGCCAACTGACAAAGATCCGCAAAGACGGAACATTGTCTTACTTAAGACCGGACGGAAAAACACAGGTTACTGTAGAATATGATGAAAACGGAAAACCGGCAAGACTGGATGCAGTCGTTCTGTCCACTCAGCACGATCCGGATATAACACAGGAGCAGATCCACGAAGACATCAAAAAGCATGTATTTGATGTGATCCTGCCAAAAGAACTGGTAGATGAGAATACCAAATTTTTCGTAAATCCGACCGGACGTTTCGTAATCGGCGGACCGCACGGAGACAGCGGACTGACCGGACGTAAGATCATCGTAGACACCTACGGCGGATACGCTCGTCACGGCGGCGGAGCTTTCTCCGGAAAAGACTGCACAAAGGTTGACCGTTCTGCAGCTTATGCAGCACGTTACGCAGCAAAGAACATCGTAGCAGCAGGACTGGCAGACAAATGTGAAATCCAGCTTTCCTATGCGATCGGTGTGGCACAGCCGACTTCCGTTATGGTAGATACCTTCGGAACAGGTAAACTTTCTGATGAAAAGATTACAGAGATTGTTCGCGAGAACTTTGATTTAAGACCGGCCGGTATCATCAAGATGCTGGATCTGAGAAGACCGATCTACAAACAGACAGCAGCTTACGGACACTTTGGACGCAACGACCTGGATCTTCCATGGGAGAAACTGGACAAGGTGGATGTACTGAAAAAATATCTGTAATCTGACCAGGGCAGGCAGAATTATGTGTGAAACAGCGAAAACGGAAAACAGCAATCAGAATCAATATATTAAAACAGTAGAGAATATCGGGATATTATATGAAGATCCTCATATTCTTGTCTGCCATAAACCGGCAGGTATTCCGGTGCAGAGTGCAAATACGAGAGTAAAGGATATGGTCAGTATTCTGAAACTTTATCTGCAGGAGCAGTCCGGACAGCCCGGAGAGCCTTATCTTGGTGTGGTGCATAGACTGGATCAGCCGGTGCAGGGTGTGATTTTATTTGCAAAAACAAAACAGGCGGCAGCAAACTTAAGCGAGCAGGTTGCCAAACGAAAAGACAGCGGACAGGTTGTAAAACGGTACTGTGCAGTGGTACACAGGAATCCGAAGGTGTATAAAGAAGGAAAAAAGACAGCAGAATATCAGGAGCTGACGGATTATCTGCAAAGAGACCGCAGAACAAACACTTCCTACATAGTCCCAAAGGAAACCAAAGGAGCAAAAGAAAGCAGATTGAGGTTTGCTGTTCTGAAGGAAGTGGAGGATCTCAGTCTTTTGGACATCGAACTGCTTACCGGACGTCATCATCAGATACGCGTGCAGCTTTCCGGAGCCGGCATGCCGATCGTAGGCGATAAAAAATACACTTCTTTGGAAGTAACAAAACGTGAGGGCAAAGCAAAAGAAATGCCGGCACTTTGTGCATACAGTTTAAGCTTCTGTCATCCGGAAACAGGAAAACAGATGGATTTTACTGTAAAGCCGGAAGGTGGTATCTTTGATAAATTCCGAAAAATGACCAGGAATAACCATTTTCGGTAAAAAAAGAATAGCAGAATGAAAAAATCTGCACAGCATATACTAAATTCGACAAAATCGAAGGAAGGATGTGTGCAGATCATGGATAGAAAAATTAAAAAAAGCGACTGGAATTGTGGGTGTTGCGGCGGCAGTATATATTGTTCTCAAAATATGTACTTGTGTATGTGGCTCCTTTTTCTGGTTGCTTTTTTTGATTGTGCGGCTTCTGGATCCGGCAGCGTAAAAAATGCAGGAATACAGACTGTTTCGAAAATGCAGTAAGGGAAGTCTTATTTTTTTGCATGATGAGTCTGGCACTTGGCATTACAGGTTTTCTGATGTGGTTTCTTGGGGCACGTCTTTTTGCACAGATTCGGACAGTCTTTACGCATATTGACCAGTATGAAGCAAAAATGGAAGCGGCAATTGACGGATGCTGCAGCATCATTCAGGAGAGATTCGGAATCGAAAGCAGTTCGGTGCGGATTCTTATTTATCAGAATATGGAACATTTGTCAGAAAAAATACAGGCTGTAAATATTACACAGATCTTTCATAATTCACTTCGTTATGCAGCCCTGGTGTTTGAGTGGGCAGGTGCTTTTTTTGTGGTTTTTGTGGCTGTACTGCTTATTATCAAAGATTACGATGAGATCTGTCAGAAACTGCAGAAATATGATATATGGAGGCGTGCAGTCCATGTTGGCGGACGTCTGTGGAGCATGGCGGGGCTGTGGATTCGTGCACAGCTTCTGATCATGGCGACAATCATGGCAGAATGTGTGGCAGGATTGTGGATTCTTGGAAATTCATATGCGCTTCTTGTGGGAATTCTGATCGGATTTATGGATGCACTTCCATTTATCGGGACGGGAACAATTCTGCTTCCGTGGGCAGTTCTGGAAGTTGTGCGCGGTGATTTTTTTCATGCGGCTGCCTATGTGACTTTATTTCTGATCAGCAACAGTACCAGGGACTTTATGGAGCCGAGGCTTTTAGGTGAAAAACTGGGTGTTTATCCTATCGTGATCGCGGTGGTTGTTTACGCCGGAATCTGTATTTTCGGGCCTTCCGGTGTTCTGCTTGGACCGCTTATGCTGCTTGTGATACGGGAGATTATACGGGAATGGATGCCGGCATAAAAAACCCTTTTCTATTTCGGGAAAAAATGGTATGATAGTCCTTGAAACAACGGAAAATAAGGGCCTGGAGAAGATGCAATGAATAAGAAAAAGAGGGTAAAGCACAGCGGGAAATTAAAATCATACATGCAGTGGCCGGTGGTTTTGGCATTGCTGCTTATTTTGCTGGATATTCTGGTATTTGCAGTAGATATCAAAGCCGGATTTCTGGTATTTTGTTTTACAGTGGCATACTGTGTTCTGATGTTTATACTGATGCTGCGTTACAGGCCGTCTATCCTTCGTGAAATGATCGCATTTGCATCTCGGTATGCACAGATACAAAAAGGGATGTTAAAGAACTTTGCAATTCCGTATGCAGTGCTGGATACCGATGGAAAAGTGCTCTGGCTGAATGATGCCTTCTGTGATGTCACAGGAAAAGATTCAAGATACCGGAAAAATATCGCAAATCTATTTCCGGAGCTGAATGCATCCACGCTGCCGTGCAAAAAAGATGAGACTACAGTGCAGATTTTTTACAATGGAAATGATTATCAGGCACATATGCAGAAGCTTTCCATGGGCGATCTCAACGAGGAAGTATCCATCGTAGAAGTTCCGCAGGAAGGAAATTATCTCATTGCTTTGTATTTGTTTGATAATACAGAGCTGAATTATTACATTCGCCAGAACCAGGAACAGAAGATGGTCGCAGGACTGATCTATCTGGATAATTACGATGAAGTTCTGGAAAGTGTAGAGGAAGTGAGACGTTCTCTTCTGCTGGCACTGATCGACCGTAAGATCAGTAAGTATGTGGCAAATCTGGACGGCATCACGAAAAAACTGGAAAAAGATAAGTATTTTGTGGTTTTGAAATATAAATCACTGGAAGAACTGGAGGCGACCAGATTTTCCCTTCTGGAAGAAGTAAAGACGGTCAATATCGGTAATGAGATGAAAGTGACCTTAAGTATCGGCATCGGAGTGAATGGCAGTACTTATGCACAAAATTATGAATTTTCCAGGATTGCCATTGAGCTTGCACTTGGACGCGGCGGCGATCAGGCAGTTGTGAAAGATAACGATAAGATTTCTTATTATGGTGGAAAATCACAGCAGATGGAAAAAAGTACCCGCGTAAAAGCGAGAGTAAAAGCACATGCACTTCGTGAGTTTATCGGCAGTCATGAGGATGTGGTCATCATGGGACATCAGATCACGGACATCGACTCTTTCGGGGCAGCCGTCGGTGTATGGCGTGCGGCAAGGATTCTTGATAAGAAAGCTCATATTGTACTGGGAGATATCAACGGATCGATCCGACAGTGGGTAAATCTGTTCCTGAACGATAAAGAATATCCGGAAGATATGTTTGTAACGCATGAACAGGCAAAACGTATTGTAGACCATGATACGGTCGTGGTAGTAGTGGATACCAACCGTCCGAGTATGACAGAGTGTTCTGAAATTCTAAATCAGACAAAGACAATCGTGGTGCTGGATCATCACAGACAGAGCAGTGAAGTCATCAAAAATGCAGTGCTGTCCTATATTGAGCCGTATGCATCATCGGCATGTGAGATGATCGCAGAAATTCTGCAGTATTTCGCAGATGATATCCGGCTGAAAGGAAAAGAGGCAGACTGTATTTATGCAGGTATTATTATTGATACCAATAATTTCGTGGCGAAGACAGGAGTCCGTACTTTTGAGGCGGCAGCATTCTTGCGCAGATGCGGTGCAGATGTAACGCGTGTCCGCAAGATGTTCCGGAATGATATGAGTTCCTACAAAGCGAGAGCAGAAGCCGTTCGCCATGCAGAAGTATTTGAACAGTATTATGCAATTAGCTGCTGCCCGAGTGAGAATCTGGAAAGCCCGACGGTAGTCGGTGCCCAGGCGGCAAATGAACTGCTGAATATTGTTGGCATCAAGGCTTCTTTTGTATTGACAGAATACAAAGGACGTATCCATATCAGTGCCCGTGCGATCGATGAGGTTAATGTGCAGATCATCATGGAACGTCTCGGCGGAGGCGGTCATCTGAATATTGCCGGAGCACAGCTTGATGGAGTGACACTTGAAGAAGCAAAAGATAAATTAAAAAATACGATAAGAACGATGATAGAAGAAGGAGCGATTTAAATGAAAGTTATTCTTATAGAAGATGTAAAAGCACTTGGTAAAAAAGGCGAAATGGTAAATGTAAGCGACGGATATGCAAGAAATATGCTGTTCCCGAAAAAGCTTGCACTGGAAGCAAGTGCAAAAAATATCAACGATCTGAAACTGAAAAAGGCACATGATGAGAGAGTAGCAAAGGAACAGCTTGCCGATGCAAAAACATTTGCAGAGGAGCTGGCAAAAGCGCAGGTAAAAGTTTCTGTTAAAGTAGGGGAAGGCGGGAAAGTATTCGGTTCCGTTTCAAGCAAAGAAATTGCAGAAGCGGCAAAAGTACAGCTCGGATATGATATTGATAAGAAAAAAATTCAGATGAAAGACCCGATCAAAGCAGTTGGAACAACAAGCGTTGCCATTAAGCTGCATCCAAAGGTGACTGCAGAGCTGAAAATAGTCGTAGAAGGCATCTGACAGGAGGAACTCATATGGAAGAAGCGCTGATCAAGAGGGTATTGCCCCACAGCGTTGAGGCAGAGCAGTCCGTTATAGGTGCAATGCTTATGGATCGGGAAGCCATTATGCAGGCTTCGGAAATTATTACCGGAGATGATTTTTATCAGCATCAGTATGGTATTGTTTTTGAAGCTATTGTAGAGCTTTATAACGATGGGAAACCGGTCGATCTGATCACATTGCAGAATATTCTGCGTGAAAAGGATGTACCGCCTGAAATCAGCAGCCTGGAGTTTGTAAAAGATCTGCTGACATCGGCACTGACTTCCACGAATGTAGAAGCATATGCACAGATTGTATATGAAAAGGCAATTTTACGAAAACTGATCAAAGTAAATGAAGAGATTGCCAATGACTGTTATGTAGAAAAAGGTAAGCTGGAAGATATTCTGGAATCGGCGGAAAAGCGTATTTTTGATATTGTACAGAAACGAAATTCCGGAGATTTTGTACCGATTAAAGATGTTGTACTCCGGGCACTTGACCGAATCGAAGCGGCATCCAGGAATAAAGGAAGCGTCACCGGAATCCCGACCGGATTTATTGATCTGGATTATAAGACAACAGGTATGCAGCCGTCCGATCTGGTACTGATCGCAGCCCGGCCCTCCATGGGAAAGACAGCATTTGTCCTGAACATAGCACAGTATATGGCGTTTAAGAAAAATTATACGGCAGCGATCTTCAGTCTGGAAATGTCAAAAGAACAGTTGGTCAACCGACTCTTTGCACTGGAATCCCAGGTGGATTCCCAACAGCTCCGTACCGGAAATTTAAGTGATGATGACTGGGCGAAATTGATCGAAGGTGCTGGTATTGTTGGCCGTTCTAATCTGATCATCGATGATACACCTGGTATTTCGGTTGCAGAGCTCCGCTCCAAATGTCGTAAATATAAAGCAGAAAAAGGTCTGGATGTCATTATGATCGACTACCTGCAGCTAATGACAGGAAGCAAGCGGGCAGATTCCAGACAGCAGGAGATTTCTGATATTTCAAGATCATTGAAAGAGATCGCCAGAGAGCTTCAGGTTCCGGTGCTTGCACTTTCTCAGCTCAGCCGTGCGGTAGAGCAGAGGCCGGATCACAGACCGATGCTTTCCGACCTGCGAGAGTCCGGTGCAATCGAGCAGGATGCCGATGTTGTTATGTTTCTTTATCGAGATGATTATTATAATAAAGATTCTGAGAAAAAGAACATCGCAGAAGTCATCATAGCCAAGCAGCGTAATGGCCCGATCGGTACGGTAGAACTGGCATGGCTGCCTAACCTTACAAAATTTGCAAATTTAAAAAAATAAAAAGATGTCGCTTCTTGCGATATCTTTTTTGTTTGAAATGTTCCGGATTATGGTACAATAATTGCAGGGCGATAATGTCCCGGAACGCAGTAAGCAAGTCTTGATTGGGAGGTAGAGGATGAGTGAAATCAGACACATGATTTCCGATGCAGCCAGGCAGGTAGGTGTGGAAGCACACGTACTTCGAAGCTGGGAAGAAGAACTTGATATTAAAGTAGGCAGAACAGAGCTTGGGCATCGCTACTATACGGACAAAACAATCTATATTATGAAAAAAGTCAGGGAACTGCGAGAGAAAGGGTTTCAACTGAAAGCAATCAAAGTGTTGATCCCGGAAATACAAAAGAAGGCAGAAGATGCCGAAAATGAGGAAGAAGAAACAAAAGAAGAGACGAAGGCACAGACAGAAGAAAAAATGAAAGAGCAGACGAAAGGACAGAAACAGGATACACATACATTGAAACAGCAGGCAGTTCTGCAGGTCTCGGACAGTCTGGATAATCTGGAAAAGTTTGAGGAAATTGTCGGAAACATTGTGAAATGTGCACTTCAGGAAAATAATGTAGAACTGGAAAACAGGATTGCAGATACGGTTCTGAAAGAAATGGATGTTTTGATGCGGATTCAGGAAAAGAAGGAAGAAGAGCGTTACCGGAGTCTGGATGAGACGATCCGCATGATCCAGCATAACCGCCAGATGGTGGCAGCAACAAAGGAAAGAGCAATCCATAAAAAGTGGTTTCAGATTTTCCGGTAAACAAAAAGAGCTGCAAAATGCAGCTCTTTTTGTTTATTAATTATTCACCTGCTGTGATAGCACCTGTAGGACATTCACCCTCACATGTACCGCAATCCAGACAAGCGTCTGCATCGATTACGTATTTGCCATCGCCTTCGCTGATAGCTTCTGCCGGACAGACTTCTGCACATGTACCGCAAGCTACACATTCATCTGTAATAACGTATGCCATGATAAAACCTCCTTATTTATTATGAAATATGTTTTCAACAGGATTCGGGGTTCCGAATCTTTATCCCATTTTAATACATAAGTCTCGAATATACAAGTAGAAAATTTGATGCCTTGCATAAAGTACAAAAACATATTATAATCTAACCTGTTAAATGAAATCAGGCATGTAATGTGTGGAAAATGCAGTCAGGAACAGCGAACAGACTGCAAATGGATAAAGGAGGAAAATCATGCAGAAAATAACAAAGGATATGATTATCGGTGATATTTTAAAAATGGATCCTGAGATGGCAGGCGTTCTGGTTGCAGGCGGTATGCACTGTATCGGATGCCCATCTGCACAGATGGAGACGATCGAAGAGGCAGCTCTTGTCCATGGTATCGAGCCAGACCTGCTGGTAGCAAGAGTAAATGCATTTTGTAGAGAGACAAACATGGCATAAAATATTCATCTTGAAATAAAAGCGTTTCCACCGGTCAGAAAAGACTGGTGGAAACGTTTTTTTATTTTAGCCGGAGAAGACTCCATTCTGACTGAATCAGACGAGGGCCAGTTTCTGAAGTGCCTCATCTGCAACGATACACTCCAGATGTTCTTCAAAGAATGCTTCATTTCCAGGTGTGCATTTCAGGCAGGTGGCATATTCAGAAAGCGTATTGCATACTTTATTAAATTCTTCCGGTGTATGTGAAGACTTACTGAGCGTCAGCAGATATTCCCTGTCTTCCGGGTTTTTATAAAGGGTGTTGTATCCTTTGTAAGAGTTTTGCAGAACATGAGCTGCACGAATTACTGTATTCAGATCGCGGAAAGAATAAAGCCGGGTAAAAGGAGCAGATTCTTTCGCAGAAGAACCGGGAGACTGAGCCTTTTTATCCGACACAGGGTTACTGTCAGATGCTTCAGCGGCAAGCTTTCGAGCTTCGTGGATCTTATTGAACAGGTTCAAAATATCGTCTGCGCCATCCAGTGGTGCCGGAGCTGGCGGTGTGATCGGATTGCTGCTCGCATTGCCTGAAGGGGAAAACTTGGAAAAACGAGTGTCAAGTTCTTCCGGGTCTTCTACTTTGGTAACAATCAGAACAACTGAGTCGGAAGAAAGAGGTATTGCTTCTATCATCAAAGGAATGTCATTGGCTTCAAACCCGAATTCGTAGGCAGCCTGTTGCATCATATCACGAAATAAAAGTTTTGCTTTTTCTGTACCGTAAGCGAGTTCGCTGAGTTTGATCTCACGTTCGGCAAGATCCTGACGCGTAAGAGTGCAGCGGATCTGGTTGTCATTGATTTTCTCTATTTTCATATTATCACATCCTGTCTTGTATGATGAGTTAAAGAATCATTAAGGTGGGTTTAACTAATTCTGAACTAAAAAAATGTACTAAAATAATGCCATGCGAATTGTTCCGTACTTCGTACTCTCACAATTCTGCAAACATTCGGAATCCGCATACTTACTGCGTAAGTAGCTGCTTCCTCATGTTTAGCGGGTTTCAAACTCAAATGTCTTATCTTGCAAGCAAGAACGACATTTTGACTTTTCAACCCTGGCATTATTATATTCACATATTATCAGAAAGTAAAGCAGATTGCTACTGTAAAATTATAAAAAGAGTGTAAAAATAGCTTGCATTTTAAATACACACAATATATAATAATCAATATGAGGATGAAGTATCGCTGTGTGCGACATACTATTAAGAAAAGCGAAATGTGTCGCTTTTTATATCTTATGCGGGATTCTCCGCAATATTCCCAATTCTACAATAATTTATAACAGCAAGAATGCCAGAAGCATTTTTGAATTATAGTACCTCTGTCCCTGCGTTGAGGCAGAAGAAAGTTTCCTGTATCAAAACCCGTATAACACAGAATGACTTTAACTCATAGAATTATCATCCGGATATCCAGATGTTGCAGGAGAACCGGAAAAGGGGGTGGATGTATAGACAGCAGGAAAAAACGGAAACATCAGTTAAACAAAGAATTAAAAGCGTATGCAAAAGCAGGCATGAAACTGTGGTTAAATGGAAAGCCAAGTACACCTTCGGATATTGTACAGCATTGTATGGTCCGCGAAGAAGGAGCGTATATGAGAGATTTTATAAGCGATGATGACCAAAACATAACAGGAATAGGATTTGACGATATAAAGTAGGTTTTTGCAAAATTCCCCATAGCAGATACGGAAATAAGTCAACTCATTATGAAAAAAGCCAAGTTAAGTCATCTTTCGTTCATAAATCTATGTTATACTAATAAACAGATGTGTTCCGTTAGATAGAAAACATTTTTAGGGAAAGTCGCAAGATACGATATGGGGATGGAGGTACAGTGAATGAAGAGAAAAACAGGACATATAAAAGTCGTTGCGATATTGATCCTGTTGGTTGCAGCCGTTGGCGCAGGATCAAAAACAGTGAATAAATACATACCGTCGAAAACAATTCTTGATGGAAAAGAATATTTCGGTGTGAGCGGTGGGGAGGATGCGGCAGTCGTTCTTCCGGACCGGCTGGAACAGGGCGAAGCTCTGGTAAAGGATGGGACAGCCTATGTGTCCTATGAGCTGGCAAAGGAGAAGCTTAACGATCATCTTTATAAAAATGAAGAAGAGAAGCAGGTGATCCTGACGACTGCTGTCGATATTATCAAACTGCCATTTGACAGTGCTGAGTATACAACCCTGACAGGAAATGGAAGCATGCCGTACCAGATTGCTCTTTCGCAGGATGGGAGAATTTATCTGGCGCTAGAATATCTTGCCCAATATACGGATCTTCAGTATACCGTGGAACAGGAACCGCTTCATATTATTATAAATAATCAGTGGGGCAGCAAAACATATGCTGATGTGACAAAAGAAGAAAGCATACGTCTTGAGGCAGATATAAAAAGTCCGATCCTCAGAAAAGCGGCAGAAGGGGAAAAGGTTACGATTCTTGAAAGAGAAGATAAGTGGAGCAAAGTTCTGACAGCAGATGGCTATATAGGTTACTTGAAAAGCAAAAAACTTGGTGAGAGCTATGAGGAACAGGTAACGAACAGCAGTTTTAGCGGCACAGAATATACCAGCATCCACAGAGACTATAAGATCAATCTGATCTGGCATCAGGTGACAAGCCAGGATTCCAATGCGGCTTTTTCGGAAGATATGCAGGATGTAACAGGTGTAAATGTGGTATCTCCGACCTGGTTCTCCATCAGCAGCAACGATGGTGATCTTTCCTCTCTGGCAAGCAGTGAATATGTGACTGCTGCACATGAAAAGGGGATGGAAGTCTGGGGACTTATGGATAATTTCAACGCAGAGACCGATACAACGACTGTCCTTGGAAACACGTCATCCAGGGAAAATCTCGAGGGGCAGTTGATCACAGAAGCTCTGAATAATGGAATGGATGGTATAAATATTGATATCGAGACGCTTCCGGAGGAGGCTTCCGAAAGCTATGTACAGTTTATGCGGGAGCTGTCCGTAAAGTGCAGAAACAACAATCTGGTACTTTCTGTGGATGTTCCGCCGCCATATGATTTTAATACCCATTATAACCGGAAAGCACTGGGAGAGGTGGTTGATTATATGATGGTCATGGGATATGATGAGCATTATGTCGGATCAGAAGCCGGGTCGGTAGCATCGCTTTCCTATGAAAGAAACGGCATTACCGGTACACTGGAGAGTGTATCGAAGGATAAGATCATAAGTGGGATTCCGTTTTATACAAGACTGTGGAAAACAAATGCTTCCGGTGAAGTGAGCAGTCAGGCGATCGGCATGGATCATGCGGATGAGATTCTGTCACAGTATAAAGTCACAGCCGCCTGGAGCGAAGAGACATCACAGGATTATGCAGAGTTTACTGACGAAGAAGGGAACTTCTGCCAGATCTGGCTGGAGAATGAAAAATCAATCGAAGAAAAGATGAAGCTTGTACAGCAATACGATCTTGGTGGAGTGGCTGAGTGGAAGCTTGGATTTGAGAGAGCAGCCATCTGGAATGTGATAGAAAAATATATACAATGATGCCAGGGTCAAAAGGTCTAAATCCACATGAGCTTGCTCATAAGTGGATGAAAGACCTTGGGACCCGCCCCGATATGAGCATAAAAGTGGGATGATAATCCCACGATATGCGAATATTGGGGAGGATTGTGCGAGTGCGAAGCACGGAACAATCCGTAGGCATCATAGTTGGGGGCTTTTGCCCCCAACATCATACAATAAAAAACAATAAAAACAACAAAAAGACTTGCCTGTCTTGAAAATATGTGATAAAATATCCAACCGTGAGTGACTGTACAACCAGTTGCCATGGAACATTGAATTCCTTGCTCACGAAGGTAATAGTGGGCCAGAGACCATAAGGAGGTGCGAAGAGCATGAACAAATACGAATTAACCGTTGTTGTTAACGCAAAAATTGAGGATGACGCAAGAGTAGCAACTGTAGAAAAAGTAAAAGAGTACGTTGCACGTTACGGCGGAACCATCACAAATGTTGACGAATGGGGTAAAAAGAGATTAGCTTACGAAATTCAGAAAATGAAAGAAGGATTTTATTACTTCATCCAGTTCGAAGCTGATGCTACTGCTCCGGCAGAGATCGAAAGACATGTCCGTATCATGGAAAATGTTATCAGATATTTATGCGTAAGACAGGAAGCATAAATAAGGAGATTTAGCATGAATAAAGTTATTTTAATGGGACGTTTGACCAGAGATCCGGATGTTCGTTATTCCGCAGGGGAGAACGGTACATCGGTTGCAAGATACACATTGGCTGTAGACCGCAGATTCAGCAGACGTGACGGTGAAGCGACCGCTGATTTTATCAGTTGCGTTGCCTTTGGCCGCAGTGCAGAATTTGCAGAGAAGTATTTTCATCAGGGACTGAAAGTAGTCGTAACCGGTCGTATCCAGACTGGAAGCTATACAAACAGAGATGGAAATAAGGTTTACACTACAGATGTAGTGGTTGAGGATCAGGAGTTTGCTGAAAGCAAAGCGGCGTCTCAGGCAGGCGGAAGCAGTTATGCATCTGCACCTGCAAGACCAGAGCCAAGTGCAGCCAGCGGCGATGGATTTATGAATATTCCTGACGGTATTGACGAAGAATTACCGTTTAATTAGAACATTTAAAGGAGGTTTACAGCAATGGCTTACAATAAATCTGAAAGACCAGATTCTCCGATGAAGAGAAGAGGCGGACGCAGAAGAAAAAAAGTTTGCGTTTTCTGTGGTAAAGAAAACAATGAAATCGATTACAAGGACGTAAACAAACTGAAAAGATATGTCTCAGAAAGAGGAAAAATCCTTCCAAGAAGAATCACAGGAAACTGTGCAAAACATCAGAGAGCTCTGACAGTAGCAATCAAGAGAGCACGTCACATCGCTCTTATGCCATACGTACAGGACTAAGATAAGAGATAATCAATCCCGGCATTTGCCGGGATTTTTTTGCTTTACAGGAAATTGCTTTCCTGTAAAGTAAAAAAACGCTCCGCGAGGATGCGCACTGCGGCATATAAGGTAGATATCGCAAGCGACCGCCGCAGGCGCGAGAATGTGCCAAGGCACATTCTTTGATTTTTTTTTGCCGAATGAGTCGATAGAAACAAAGCAGTGCTTTTAAGATAGTGTTGAATTTAAACTATTTACGTGTTATTATTTACTAAAAATTATATAATTTTTTTGCTTTTGCAACTCGTTGTTTACCTGATTTTTTTACAAATCTATCAAAATAAAAGGGAGAAAACTATGATATTAAGTAAAAACGTAAAAATGGATTTTTAGCACTTGGTCTTGCGCTTGGCGTATTTGCCACATCGGTTGTTTCACCGGTATCGGTTTCTGTACTCGCCAGCGAATACTCTGTCAGGAATGTACTTTCCGATACATACCTGCAAACGAGAGCTTCTGCAGTAGAGGAAGATCTGACACTCACTTCCGTACGGGCGGAAGCACAGAAGATTTACAAAGACAGCAAGAAAGCACTGGATCTGGATCTTTCAAAGGAAACATTCGATGGAAGTAAATATGTTGATTATGCTACTAACACGGAAACAGCAGGATTAGAGGTTCTGAACAATTTGGCAAAAGGAACAGACGACCAGACGGTTATCGTTCGTTTTAAAACGTCTTCGGATGGATTGATTTTCGGTGCAGGTATTGATACCAATGCTCATGCGGGTAACAATATGACATTGGCAGTCAAAGATGGAAATCTGCGTATTGTGCTGAGAAATAAGAAAACAGGAACCGATGCTCCGGATGGTGCTCTGAAAGGAATTTTTGGATCTGGTCTGGCAGATGGAAACTGGCATACAGTTGCTATTAGTTTTGTTCCATCCAGCGGTTATAAAACAGACAATTTGCGTATTGTGGTTGATGGTGGAGACGATCTGTATAGTTCAACCGTTACCTGGGGTAATACCTGGAAGGCTGGTTTTAATCAGGGAAGCGATACCGCACTTTCTATTTTCCAGGTAGGCGGTGGTGATTATACGAAAATCAGAGATTATGCGACTGCTGCATTTAATGGCACAATCAGTTCTCTGACGGTTATCAATAAAGCGTACACCGTCAGCCAACTGCAGGATATTACATCTAAGACCAGCATCGGAAAAACTACAGTTCGTGAAGATGCCAGAGCTGCTTATACAAACAAAACAGGATTTGATCTGGATCTTTCGGACAAGAACTTTGATGGAACAACAGAAATTGATTACTCTTCAAATAATGATTATATGTCTGTGCTGCAGAATTTGAAAACTACTAAAAACGACCAGACTATCGTTCTTCGTTTCAAGACAACGACGGGCGGACTTCTCTTTGGTGCCGGTGCAGATACAGCAGCTGCAAATGGTAAAAATATGACAGTTGCAATTCGTAGTGACGGCAAATTACGTATAGTATTTCGTAATACAAAAAAGGATGGTGAGGCACCTGCAGGTGGATTAAAAGGTGTTTTTGGTTCTGGACTTGCAGATGGAAACTGGCATACGGTTGCTATCAGTTTGCTTCCATCAAAAGGATATGACAATGATAACGTGCGTATTGCGGTTGATGGCACGGATCTTAACTATTCCTCTAATAAATGGGGAAGCAGTTGGAAAGCAGGATTTAACCAAGGGGCAAACGCAGATTACACACAGTTACAGATCGGCGGCGGCTCTTACGTTGGTGTAAATGGCGGTGACTATGCTTCTGCTAATTTCAACGGTAAGATCGACTTTGTGGCAGTGGTAGATAAAGCTTACGAGATAGAAGAGCTGAAGTCTATTACTTATGAAAAATTAAGTCAGGTTGAAACCAAACTGACTGCCATGCGTCAGAGTGGTACCGGCAAGACATGGCTCTTTACCGGCGGTACCGAAGCGGTAGCTGATTTTAAAAATTCCAGTACCGTTCGTAACTGGGTTGCACTGTTTGAAGATACTATGAGAAATGGTGGAAGCTATATCGAACGTGGACGTTTTGTATTTAATACTGCAAAACGCAGTTCGGATGTTGCTTCGATCCTGGCAGCTTATGATACACAGATTGCTGCTTACAATACCGAAGCAGTAGCCATTGAAGTCGGTGCATCTGATTATACAAAAGGACAGAATGGGCTTGCATCATTCAAGACAAATCTGAAAGATCTGATCGATAAGATCAATGCTGCTGACAAACTTGCTGTAGTAGTTACTCCATATGCGTCCAAAGACAGCAGTCAGAGTGAAAACGTAACTTTATATTGCAATGCGATTAAAGAGGTGGCATCTGAAGATGCGAAGATTGTAGATTTTTCATCTATTGCAGCAGACAAGATCAATGCTGACGGTACTCTGACACCGGATGGACATCAGGCGGCTGCGAATATTGCAAAAAATACATTAGGATTTGGAACTAGTGCAACTTCTTATAACTTTAATCTGAAGAACCTGGCAGCCGGTTCTTATACGGTTCAGAAAAAAGAAAGTGCAGGCAACGTGACTGCAAGTGTAAGCGGTTCCACATTACAGGTTAAGGTTCCGGTTGCAGCAGGTTCCACCGCAAATCTGACTTATACCTTAAAAGCCAGTGACGGACAGATAGTTACAGGAAAATCAAATAAAGCTGATTTCACCGTAACCGGTCTGAAAGCAGATGAAATCTATACGCTGACAGTCAATGATATCAGTCGTACGGACAAGGTGACAGAATCCTACAAACCAGTAAGTATCAAATTTACAGCAGGTTCCACCAGTACTGTAATATCAGAAAAGATATCTACAACATATGATTTTTCTGATCTTCTGACTGCTGGAAAAGGACAGACGTATCTCTTTATGGGAGACAGTATCACACATGGTGTTGTAACGAGGGGATACGATAATGTTCCTCAGCTTTTTGCAAAATATCTTGATGAAATAGGAAGAAAAGATGATGTAGTTATAAATACCGGAGTTTCCAATGCTACGCTTGCTACCACTCTGGATCAGGTTGAGACAAGACTGACACGTTATAAACCGGATGTTGCAGTTATTATGCTCGGTACAAATGACTGCGCACTGAACGGAGAGAATACAGTTAATTCAACAGGCTCTACTACTAATGGCGCAATTACAGTAGAGGAATATAAAAACCGCTATAAAACATTGATTCGTAAAATCCATGATAATAATGCAGACACTCGTATCGTGCTGCGTGTTCCGTGTGAAATGATCAATTATGGTCAACGTAAAGATACGTATCATTCATTCTTTGCAGCCATTCCGGAAGTTGCAAGCGAAATAAAAACAGAGATTCCAGACCTGAAGATTGCAGTTGTGGATCATCTGGCTGACTGGAATTATTATCATGATAATGTTCGTAATGATAACCTGGCAAACATTGAATTTTCTGATACGGCAACGCTTAGTTGTGGATGGTTCGCAGATGGACTTCATCCAAACGGACGTGGAAATGTGGAAATGTTCCAGCAGATCATCAAAGAACTGAATATGTACAAAGCAGATTCTGAAGTGGCAAACTTCTCTTATGTACTGAGTGACTGGACAGATACTTCCAGCATCAAAGCAACGGCAACCCAGAAAAAAGATCAGGCTTCGCTTCCTATGAGCCAGCTTTCTTCTTACACAAACGGTCTGCGTGATGTGACTTTAACACTGATTGATCCAGATGGCACGGAGATTTCCAAGACAGCAGATTACGATGCAAATGGTACGGTTTCGCTGAACACACTGGATGCTGAAAAAACATATACGATCCGCGTTGCCGGAACCGATAAGACAAACAGTAAACAGGTTACATTCTCTTCAGAACTGAAGAAAGATACCAGTGTTGATCCAGATCCAAACCCGACGCCGGATACAAAGTGTACCTGCGATTTGCGGCAATTCCCAACCGCGTGTTATCGGAGGTCTTTCTGTGAATCTGCGTTACAAGAATCTGGCTCTGTTTACCAGTTGCTCGTTCACGCTTCGTCGTGACATTGTAAATCAGGTATTGGCTAATAAT
>ENA-OQDT01000357-OQDT01000357.1-human-gut-metagenome-genome-assembly--contig:-NODE-357-length-30270-cov-5.773447_pt1 | contig 30270 bp, 33 predicted proteins | sample MGYA00242786_ERZ504617 | MGnify/ENA primary metagenome ERZ504617 (study PRJEB26092, sample SAMD00036337) | human gut metagenome | host: Homo sapiens | study: EMG produced TPA metagenomics assembly of...
AATTATTTTAAATGAACGATAAAAAGAAACACCGAAAGCGGTGCTTCATGCATCGCTGTGCGCAAAAATAATGGTTTTTCGGAGAATAACAAGGATTATAGGAATTGTTTTAAATGAAAGAACCGTGAGCCACCCCTTAAAAAAAGAGATATTTCCTTTCAAAGAATTCATTTCTTTTATTACATTTGTATTAGTCTTTTGAAAATAGAAGATTTATAGTAAAGCGTTAAGGCATTATCCAAGTTCAGGAAATCCCCAATTTCGAAACAACAATTGGATAATACATTGGACGCTCCACGTTCTATCTATATAGATTTTTGTTATATATAGGCGTGGGGCTTTGTGTATTATATGTTGTTGAGTATGGGGATACTTCTGAACGGTAATACCAAAGTTCCCACGCTTAACTTTATATAAACACAACTCCAGGGAACAGGGTTGGCTTATAATAAACATTATGAAAGCAACTTGTTTTAAAAGCGAGACAACTGTCTCCAACGACTTTCCCCCTTTGTTTGTTACTATCTTTTGTGGAATATTCTATCCTTTCATTTCCATTCCTGTCTCTTTCGGAACATACCGTTCATTATCATACAAATTACATGCCAAAGCACTTTTCTGCCTTCTCCTGCTATGGTACTAGATAATAGTAACTCCCCCTATCACATAGAGGAAGAACTTTGGTTACAGATACTTTCTCTGTCAAGAGAGTTGCAGGAGTGTAAAGCTAGTCTGCACCATAATACTTTGGACTGTATTTCCGATAAGATTGAAGGAATAGAAAGAGAACTGGATGTCTTATTGGATATTCTGCAAGGGAGGCAAGACAAAAAGACATCATAGTGCTATTTTTTATGACAATTTGTCTACGCCGATAAGCTATCCTATTATTTAAGCCTCGTTTAAGAATTCCGTTTTATGGGTTACCCACAATCGAATGGAATTTTTATATACTGAGAATAACACATGATATTAGTAATGGATTTTCAATATTCAGAGTGATAATGGATAAACGAATAGAAAACGCCATGAATGAGTTGATCAATACAGAAATATGGTCAACCGGTTTATACCTGTCATTGCAGGTTTATTTTGAAGATGAACGGCTTCCAATACTTAGCTCCTGGCTGAACTCCCAAGCACAGGACAATATGAACAAGGTTTATCAGATGATGAATCGGATATGCCATGATGGAGGATGTGTTGTAATCAATGAAATGAAACGGGATACACATGAATGGACAACGCCATTGAATGCCTTGAATGAATTGCTTGAACATGAGCAGTACATATCACGTCAGGTAAACACATTTCTCATATTATGCTGGAATGTAAGCATGTCCTTCCATTCTTTCATCAGCGGGCTGTATGCAGACCGTATATATGTAAGTACGGCATTTATGGAATTGTTACGTATCCTCGCCAAGGAAAACGAACGGAAACTACCTTATTTTTGACGGTATGGATTTAAGATTGATGTTATGCAAAATTTAATATTGCAGAATGCTATCTGGTATGTTTTTTGCGATATAATAATCGATAATAAACTATATGTCATCATGGATATATTTGTATATTTAACATTGTGTTTCACTTCGCTATTCACCTTGATGGACCCTCTTGGAGTGATGCCGGTATTCCTGCAAATGACTGATGGAATGGATACGAAAGAACGCAGATATATCGCCTTGAAAGCATGTACCATTGCATTTATCATATTAGTCCTTTTTATATTATCGGGCAGGTTTCTGTTTCATTTTTTCGGCATCTCAACAAACGGATTCCGGATTGTGGGAGGTATCATCATCTTTAAAATCGGATATGATATGTTGCAGGCACATTTTACCCATGTGAAACTGAATGAAACTGAACGAAAAGAATATTCCAAAGATATAACCATCACACCTCTTGCCATTCCGATGTTATGCGGTCCGGGAGCGATTTCCAGTGGAATAACATTGATGGAAGATGCTTCGGAATATACTTTCAAAATAGTATTGCTTGGCGTAATCGCTTTGGTCTGCATTCTTTCCTTCTTTATTCTGTGCGCGTCCACCCAGCTTTTAAAAATCTTGGGAGAGACGGGAAACAATGTGATGATGAGACTGATGGGACTTATTCTAATGGTGATCGCCGTGGAATGTTTTATCAGCGGGATACGTCCGGTATTAATTGAAATCTTGAAACAAGCCCATGCTTGTTCTTAAAGAAGAGAGATAATTTGGATTTATTATTAACATTAAAAGTTTGATTCATCATGACTGAAAAATTGCAAAATGCCCTGAATGAGCAAATCACAGCAGAATTATGGTCTGCCAACCTGTATTTATCAATGTCTTTTTATCTGGAAAGAGAGGGCTTTTCCGGAATGGCTCGCTGGATGCAGAAACAGTCTGCAGAAGAGACCGGGCATGCATATGCCATTGCCGGGTACATGATTAAGCGTGAGGCAACCCCGAAAGTAGACAAGGTCGATGTGGTTCCACAAGGTTGGGGTAACCCTGTTGAAGTATTCGAGCATGCTTTGGAGCATGAAAAACATGTTTCCAAACTGATTGATGAGTTGGTACAGGTAGCATCCGAAGAGAAAGACAATGCCACTCAGAACTTCTTGTGGCAATTTGTTCGTGAGCAAGTAGAAGATGAAGCGAATGTACTCAATATTGTTAGTCGGCTAAGGAAAGCCGGAGACTGTGCTATCCTTTTTATGGATGCAAAACTGGGTGAACGGGAGTCATAAACCAGAATAATCAATAAAAATAAATAAGATGAAAATAGTAGATTTATTGGGAGGACAGGCTGAGTACTACCTGAACCATACATGTAAGACGATAGACAAACAACTTATCCATATTCCGGGACCGGATATGATAGATAAGGTATGGATGAATTCCGACAGGAATATCCGTACATTGGAAAGTTTGCAGGCTTTATACGGACATGGACGTCTGGCCAATACGGGCTATGTATCCATTCTGCCTGTAGACCAGGGCATAGAACATTCTGCAGGAGCGTCTTTCGCCCCCAATCCGCTTTATTTCGATCCCGAAAACATCATAAAGCTGGCCATTGAAGGAGGGTGTAATGCCGTGGCATCCACATTCGGTGTGTTGGGCGCCGTGGCACGCAAATATGCACACAAGATACCTTTTATCGTCAAGCTGAACCATAATGAGTTGCTGACTTATCCGAACAGCTACGACCAGGTAATGTTCGGTACGGTGAAAGAGGCATGGAACATGGGAGCCGTAGCTGTCGGTGCTACCATTTATTTCGGTTCGGAACAAAGCCGCCGCCAGATAGTGGAAGTGTCACAGGCTTTTGAATATGCCCACGAACTGGGAATGGCTACTATTCTGTGGTGCTATTTGAGAAACAGCAGCTTCAAAAAGGATGGTACCGACTATCATGCCGCTGCCGACTTGACAGGACAAGCCAACCATATCGGGGTTACCATTAAAGCCGATATCGTGAAGCAGAAGCTCCCATCCAATAACGGCGGTTTCAAGGCTATCGGATTCGGAAAGACAAACGAGTGTATGTATTCGGAACTGACCACTGACCATCCGATAGACCTTTGCCGTTATCAGGTGGCGAATGGCTATATGGGACGTGTCGGATTGATTAACTCGGGCGGTGAATCCCATGGGGAATCCGACCTGCATGATGCTGTCGTAACGGCAGTAGTAAATAAGCGTGCAGGTGGTATGGGGCTGATCAGCGGTCGTAAGGCTTTCCAGAAACCGATGAAAGACGGAATTCAACTTCTGAACACCATTCAGGACGTATATCTGGATTCTTCAATAACCATTGCATAAAGAAGAAGTATCCATGAAAAGAATAGTGTTATTACGTCATGGCGAAAGTCTATGGAACAAAGAAAACCGTTTTACTGGATGGACGGACGTGGATTTAAGCGAGAAAGGAGTTGAAGAAGCCTGCAAGGCAGGCGATGCATTACGGGAGGCTGGATTTTCTTTTGAGGCAGCTTACACTTCTTACTTGAAACGTGCCGTAAAAACGTTGAACTGTGTCTTGGACCGGCTGGATGAAGACTGGATTCCGGTTGAAAAGACCTGGCGGCTGAACGAGAAGCATTACGGCATGCTTCAGGGACTGAATAAGAGTGAAACAGCGGTCCAATATGGTGAAGAACAAGTACACATCTGGCGAAGAAGCTATGACGTGGCTCCCGCTCCGGTAGGCAAAGATGATCCCCGTAATCCGGGCATGGATATCCGCTATGCCGGTGTACCAGATAGGGAACTTCCCCGTACGGAATCCCTGAAAGATACTATTGGGCGTGTCATGCCTTACTGGAAATGCATCATCTTTCCCGCATTGATGTATAAGGACAGCCTGCTGGTAGTCGCCCATGGTAACAGCCTGCGCGGAATCATCAAGCATCTCAAAGGAATTTCCGATACGGATATTTCCAACCTGAACCTGCCTACGGCAGTTCCTTATGTCTTTGAATTTGACGACAGGCTGGTTCTTGTCAAGGACTACTACCTTGGAAACCCGGAAGAGATACGGAAACGGGCAGAAGCTGTGGCCAAACAAGGGATGGCTAAAAAATAAAAATCTGTCTATCAAGCAGATGCTTTTTTTTAAGTTTTAATTATTAACTTTTAAAGAGGAGGTAAAAATGGTACCTGTAAAAACAAACCAGAATTGGTTACCGAGTATTTTTAACGATTTCTTTGACAATGAATGGATGGCAAGAGCAAACGCTACGGCTCCAGCCATCAATGTGATTGAGAATGAAAAGGACTACAAGGTAGAACTGGCAGCTCCGGGAATGACCAAGAATGATTTTAAGGTAAGTGTGGATGAAAGCAACAATCTGGTAATCTGCATGGAAAAAAAGGACGAGAAAAAGGAGGAGAAGAAAGACGGAAAATACTTGCGCCGTGAATTCTCCTATTCCCGATTCCAGCAGAGTATCCTGCTGCCGGATAATGTGGAAAAAGATAAAATTTCGGCCAAAGTGGAACACGGGGTCCTGTTTATCGATATTCCCAAAGTCGTAGATAAGAAGGTTCAGGAAACCACCAAAACTATTGATGTCAAATAAGATATCTTGATGAGACTCTACAGAAGGCATTTCTTATTATCAGGGAATGCCTTCACCCGGATATTTGAATTCCAAAATAAATATAATGAGAGGATTTGATTTCGATAAAGCGCTGGTAGCCCTTCAGAATGAACTGCATTGTTTTGCATATAAACTGACTGCTGACAAGGATGAAGCAGAAGACTTGTTGCAGGAAACAATGTTGAGGACGTTGGATAATAAGGATAAGTTTGATTCCGGTACGAATTTTAAAGGCTGGATGTATACCATCATGCGCAATGCATTTATCAATAATTGCCGGACAAAGAAAATACGAGGGAATTTATATGTATTATCAGAACCTGAATATCATTTCCTGTTAAGGGACGACTCTTTCATTTTCGTGGATAACGGGCATGATGCAAAAGAGATAAGGGAAGCCCTTAAAACATTGCCTAAAGCACATTATGTCGTTTTTATGTTGTACCGGAGTCAAATATCGGGAAATAGCCGCAAAGATAGGAGTGTCACTGAGTACGATAAAAAGCCGTATCTTTTATAGCAGAAAAAGGCTAAAACAGTTGCTTTCTAATTTTGCCTGATTAATTAAAATATAAAAAACAAATTATGGATAACAAGTATATTGGAATTCTGACTTCCGGAGGGGATGCTTCAGGAATGAACGCGGCTATCCGTGCCGTGACCCGCGCCGCCATTTTTAACGGATTTAAAGTGAAAGGAATTTATAGAGGTTACGAGGGGCTGATTGCCGGTGAAGTGAAAGAACTCACGACGGAAGATGTAAGTAGCATTATCCAGAGGGGAGGCACCATACTGAAAACAGCTCGCTCCGAGACTTTCACCACTCCCGAAGGACGCAAGAAAGCTTATAAGGTCATACAGAAAGAGAACATCAATGCTTTGATAATTATCGGTGGAGACGGTTCCCTGACGGGAGCCCGTATCTTTGCGGAGGAGTATGATGTGACGTGCATAGGATTGCCCGGCACCATTGACAATGACCTATATGGTACCGATTTTACCATAGGATATGATACGGCATTGAACACCATTGTGGAATGCGTGGATAAAATCAGGGACACGGCAACCTCCCATGACCGTATCTTCTTTGTCGAAGTGATGGGGCGTGATGCGGGCTTCCTGGCACAAAACAGCGCAATAGCTTCCGGTGCTGAAGCGGCCATCATCCCGGAGGACAGGACGGACGTGGACCAGTTGGAAACATTCATCGGGCGCGGATTCAGAAAGACGAAAAACAGCAGCATCGTAATTGTGACCGAAAGTCCTGAAAACAAGAATGGAGGTGCCATATATTACGCCGACCGGGTAAAGAAGGAATATCCCGGGTATGATGTCAGGGTTTCTATCCTGGGCCATCTGCAACGGGGTGGTGCTCCGAGTGCCAATGACCGTATACTGGCAAGCCGGCTGGGTGAAGCCGCAATCCAGGCCTTAATGGAAGGCCAGCGAAATGTTATGATAGGCATACGGAACAACGAGATTGTTTATGTTCCTTTTGTCCAGGCAATCAAAAAGGACAAGCCTATTGACAAAAGCCTGATCCGGGTCCTTAACGAATTATCGATCTAAAATAACCGTTAATATGTCAGAAGTTGCTCCTTTAATATCGGATCTTGCCATAATTCTGATTATTGCCGGTATTGTAACCGTCATTTTCAAGTGGCTGAAGCAACCGGTCATATTGGGCTACATTGTAGCCGGTATTATGGCGGGTCCTTCCGTTTCCCTGGTCCCGACTGTTTCCGATCCTGCCAATATCAAAATATGGGCGGACATCGGTGTCATTTTTCTGCTGTTCGCGATGGGACTGGACTTTTCGTTCAAGAAATTGATAAATGTGGGCATTACGGCTATCGTTGCCACTGTCACTATTGTATGTGGCATGATGTTCATAGGTTATACAGCGGGGAATGCAATGGGGTTCTCCCACATGAGCAGTATTTTTCTGGGTGGAATGTTGTCCATGTCGTCCACGGCCATCGTATTCAAGGCCTTCAATGACATGGGACTTCTCCAACAGAAATTCACAGGCATTGTCTTGGGGATTCTTGTTATCGAAGATCTGGTGGCTGTAGTGATGATGGTTGTTCTTTCCACGTTGGCGGTAGGCAAACATTTTGAAGGGAAGGAGATGCTGGAAAGTATATTGAAGCTGGCCGCTTTCCTGATTTTCTGGTCGGCATTGGGTATCTATCTGATACCTACCCTGCTGAAGAAGATACGCCGTTTCACCAGCAACGAGATTTTATTGATAACCTCTCTGGGACTTTGCCTGGGAATGGTGATGATTGCGACAAAAGCGGGATTTTCTGCCGCATTGGGAGCCTTTGTCATGGGGTCCCTGCTGGCAGAGACCGTTGAAGCGGAAAAAATCGTACATATCGTACAGCCGGTAAAAGACCTGTTCGCTTCCATATTTTTCGTGTCGGTAGGAATGATGATCGATCCTGCCATGATGTGGGAATATGCCGTCCCTATTCTCATCCTGACATTGCTGGTACTGTCCGGTCAGGTACTGTTCGGGAGCTTTGGTGTCTTGCTTTCCGGCCAGCCGTTGAAAATTGCCATACAGTCCGGCTTTTCACTGACACAGGTCGGTGAATTCGCATTCATCATCGCATCTTTAGGCGTCAGTCTGAATGTTACGGACAAGTATCTCTATCCGGTCATAGTGGCAGTATCTGTCATAACGACTTTTCTTACCCCCTATATGATACGGCTTTCGGAACCAGCATACCGGTTTATAGACATCCACATGCCTGAATCCCTGAAAGATTATCTCGTACACTATACGTCCGGGGCAATGACTGTAAAACACCAGGGTACTTGGCATAAACTGATCCGGTCTATGCTGGTGTCTGTCACACTCTATCTGGTCGTATGCGTTTTTTTCATCACTTTATATTTTTCCTATGTGCATCCTTTGATTAGGAAAAGTCTGCCGGGAATGGAAGGGAACTTGTTGGGCTTCATCATCATCTTTCTTGTCATATCCCCGTTTCTATGGGCCATCATCATGAAAAGGAACAATTCAACCGAGTTCCGTAAACTCTGGACGGACAACAAGTTCAACAGAGGGCCTTTGGTATCAATAGTACTTGTCAAAATACTGATCTGCACGATTATCATGATGAGTATCATTACCCATCTTTTCAATGTTGCCTTGGGAGCCGGGTTGGTAGTCTCTTCCATTATCATTGCCGTCATTTATTTTTCCAAGCGGATCAAGAAACGGTCGCTGACTATAGAGAGACAATTTATGGCAAACTTTCAGGGGACGGACGGGAATGGACTTTCTACAGAAAGTGATACAGGCTCCACCCTTGGCAGCAATATCCCGTTCAAGGAATTACATTTGGCGGATTTCACAGTATCCCCTGATTCCATATATGTGGGCAGAACATTAAAAGAAAGCAGCTTGCGCACCTTGTTTCAGATAAATGTGATTTCAATCACCCGTGGAGAAAAACGCCTAGATATACCACAAGGGGAAGAACATCTCTATCCATATGACAAGGTTACGGTCGTAGGTACGGACCGACAGTTGGAAAGCTTCCGGACATCCATGGAGCAAAAGAAGGTAGAAAGGAACGGGAACGGAACATCCTCGCAGGATGAGATGGAAATAGGGCAATTTCCTGTCGAAGGAGGTTCACCATTGATCGGAAAGACGATCCGGGAGGCAGACATATCGGATAGCATCATTATCGGAATAGAGAGGAGTACCGTGAATATTATGAATCCAGACCCTGATACAATTTTCAAGGAGAATGATACGGTATGGATTGTCGGTAAACGAAAAATAATAAAAGGACTGAATAAAGATTAGGACTTATTTAATTAAAATGTCATGGAATATTCAAGTTATAATGTAAATACCCCTCAGTGGAGGGAGATTACAGTAGGTTCACATCTTCCTGCAGAACTGCGAAAACTTGCAGAAATCGCACATAATCTCTGGTGGACATGGAATGATGACGCAAAGAAACTGTATTGTGATTTGGATTCGGAACTTTGGAAAGAGGTGGAACAGAATCCGGTATTGTTTCTGGAGCGGATAAATTATGAGAAGCTTGTAGCGCTGGCACATGATGAGAACTTTGTCTATAAAATGGATGCCGTCTATTCCGCCTTCAAAAAATACGTCGATGTGGAACCGGATCACCAGCGCCCGTCAATAGCTTATTTCAGCATGGAATACGGCTTGGATGAAGTCCTTAAGATATATTCCGGCGGTTTGGGTATGTTGGCGGGGGATTACCTGAAAGAGGCGTCGGACAGCAATGTGGACCTTTGTGCCATAGGACTTTTGTACCGTTACGGTTATTTTGACCAGTCGCTTTCCATGGACGGCCAGCAGACAGTCAATTATAAAGCGCAGAATTTCGGGCAGCTCCCGATTGAAAAGGTAATGCAACCGGATGGGAAACAACTGGTAATCCACGTCCCCTATGCCGACAGTTTTGTGGTACATGCCAATGTCTGGAAAGCCAGTGTGGGGCGTATTCCCCTTTATCTGCTGGATACGGACAATGAACTCAACAGCGAGTTTGACCGCCCTATCACTCACCATCTGTATGGAGGCGACTGGGAGAATCGGCTAAAACAGGAAATACTGCTTGGCATAGGCGGGATGATAACGCTGAGAGCTTTAGGTATAACGAAAGATGTATATCACTGTAATGAGGGGCATGCCGCACTGATCAATATCCAGCGGCTTTGTGATTACATAAATGGCGGCTTGAATTTCGGGCAGGCCATGGAGCTGGTACGTGCTTCCTCACTTTATACCGTACATACTCCCGTACCCGCTGGTCATGATTATTTTGACGAAGGGCTTTTCAATAAATATATGAAGGGATATCCTGGCAAGTTGGGTATAACCTGGGATAACCTGATGGATCTCGGGCGTCACAATCCGGGAGACAAGGAGGAACGTTTCTGCATGTCTGTCTTCGCCTGCAAGACCTGCCAGGAGGTAAACGGTGTCAGCAAGTTGCATAAATCGGTATCCCAGCAAATGTTTGCGCCGATCTGGAAGGGATACTTCCCGGAAGAGAACCATGTGGGTTATGTAACCAACGGGGTACATCTGCCTACCTGGTGTGCGGCAGAATGGAAAAAGCTTTTCAAGGACAATTTTGATGAGAATTTTTTCTGCGACCAGTCCAATCAGAAAATCTGGGAGGCCGTCTATGGCATCCCAGATGAAGAGATATGGAATACCCGGTTAAAACAGAAAGCAAAATTGCTGGACTATATCAAAAGCAAATGCAGCAAGGACTGGCTCAGGAGTCAGGTTGATCCGGCATTGAGCGTTTCCATTTTTGAGAGATTCAATCCCGATGCTCTTCTAATAGGCTTCGGACGCCGTTTTGCTACATATAAGAGGGCTCATCTTCTGTTCACGGATATAGACCGACTTGCCAGGATTGTGAATAATCCGAAATATCCGGTACAGTTCATCTTTGCAGGCAAAGCCCATCCCAATGACGGTGCCGGGCAGGGGCTGATCAAGCAAATCGTGGAAATATCCCGGCGTCCGGAATTTTTAGGTAAAATCATATTCTTGGAGAATTACGACATGGACCTGGCACGCCATCTTATCTCGGGGGTGGATATCTGGATGAACACCCCTACGCGGTTGGCAGAAGCTTCGGGTACGTCGGGCGAGAAGGCATTGATGAACGGTGTGCTTAATTTCTCCGTGCTGGACGGTTGGTGGTATGAAGGATACCGTAAGGATGCTGGATGGGCACTGACTGATAAAAGGACTTATCAGAATGAACAGTACCAAAACCAGCTGGATGCCGAAGCCATCTATTATTTGTTGGAGCATGACATCCTGCCACTGTATTACGAGCATGGGGGGAAGAACTATTCGGAAGACTGGGTCAAGTATATCAAGAACTCAATCGCACAAATCGCTCCCCATTTTACCATGAAAAGACAGTTGGACGACTACTATGACAGGTTCTATAACAAACTGTCAGAGCATTTCCACATTCTGGCAGCCGACAACTTTGCGAAGGCGAAAATGATGGCTGACTGGAAAGCAAACGTCCGAAGCAGATGGGATGCCATAGAAATCAAATCCATAGAGGCAGGGAATGGGCTGAATGCCACGGTTGAAGCCGGAAAGGAATATGAGGTGACGGTTGTCGTTGATGAGAAAGGCCTGGATGACGCAATCGGAATAGAATCGGTCATTATCAGGCGTGAAGACGGTCAGGATCACATATATGAGGTTATTCCCCTTTTGCCGGTTTCCAAGAATGGGAATTTATATACCTTTAAGGCGACATCCGGCATTTTCAACGCTGGAAGCTTCAAGCAGGCCTTCCGTATGTATCCCAAGAATGCTTTGTTACCTCACCGACAAGATTTCTGTTATGTACGATGGTTTTAATGAACAGTAAAAGGATATGCAAAAACAACGTATGAGCGGGCAAAATCAAAAAACAGATAAACGGATAGCATGGCCGATCATCATCATGAACTTCACGGGAGTGTATGACTACGAGGCGTTTGCCCGGAACAATAAATTTATATGGCTGGATTGTCGTCATCTTTATGGTACAGATGGCTACTGTGATAGGGAGGGGGCTTTGGCTTTGAAGGGGATGATTGCTGATTATCCGGCGGAGGGAGTCCATTTCATCGATTCAGGCAATTATCATTATTTGACTAAATTCTGGACAGACAAACTTGAAACTCCGTTTTCGCTGATTGTGTTCGACCACCATCCCGATATGCAGCCACCGTTGTTTGACAACATACTTTCTTGCGGAAGTTGGGTAAAGGATATATTGGACCATAACAACAACTGCAAGAAAGTAATTATCGTAGGTGCTTCAGACAAACTGATACAGGCTGTGCCGAAAGGATATGAAAGACAAGTTCGGTTTTACAGTGAAACTACGCTCATGCACGAAGAGGGTTGGCAGAACTTTTCTTCCGGACATATCAACGGACCGGTTTACATTTCCATAGACAAGGATGTCTTGAATCCGGCTTCGGCAGCAACAAACTGGGATCAAGGTTCTCTCAGCTTATGGGAATTGGAGAAACTGCTGGCTGTTATTCTTCAGAAAGAACAGGTAGTAGGCATTGACATCTGTGGGGAATGCTCCACAACACTCAATCTTTTTGAAGAAAAACGGGAAACCGTCATGGATAGCCAGGCAAACAAAGAATTGCTCAGATTTATCCGGTCATCCTCCGGCCTTCAATAGAATTAGTTTTTTTGTTATTATAATTATCATATAAAAATAAAATAATTTAGCTTTATGGAAACAATTGTTCGTAGAATTGGACTTGTTGCACACGATGCAATGAAAAAAGACATGATAGAGTGGGTTCTCTGGAACTCGGAACGTCTGATAGGACATAAATTCTATTGTACGGGTACAACCGGTACACTAATTAAAAAAGCCCTTGAAGAAAAACATCCTGAAATCAAATGGGATATCACAATCCTGAAATCTGGTCCTTTAGGAGGTGACCAGCAAATTGGTTCGCGGATCGTAGAAGGAGAAATAGACTATCTGTTCTTTTTTACAGATCCGATGACACTACAGCCGCATGATACGGATGTGAAAGCATTGACCAGACTGGCTGGAGTTGAAAATATTGTTTTCTGCTGTAACCGTTCGACTGCGGACCACATTATTACGAGTCCCTTATTCACTGACCCAACTTACGAACGTATTCACCCGGATTACACCAATTACACGCAGCGTTTTGAAAACAAGGGAATCATATCTGAAGCAGTGGAGCAAGTGAAAAAGCGGAGGAATAAAAGTGAGAATAACATTTCTAAATGAACTGTAATAAGTAGTAGAATATTTATAAGGCTATCTAAGAAACAAGTTGTTTACATCTTTCAGAATAGGTATCAGCTGAATAGTAATCTGCTAAGTTTGTGTCAAAACGTTGGCACAACCTCTTTTATATTTTACAGTTCTGCTATATTTTCTTTTGGCTATGCTGCTTTTTCCAGGGGCAGCGGATTTTTCCGGTTGGCAAGCTTTCCTTTAAGCGTATAGCCTAGCCAGTCTGAACATGAAGAATTTCAGATCAGCCACCCCTCTTAACTGGCTTCGAAAAGCTTTGATTTTAGCATTGAACGACTCCGCTGAAGCATTTGTCAATCGTTCTTCAAAATTTTAGGGGAAATACCTAAAGATACAAAAAGCCAACTAATTCGCAATACTTTTAGTATGAATTAGTTGGCTAATTTTATAGGATTTACTGAATATCCCCTAGTTAAAACAGCTATGCACAATTCCTTTTATTCCGTTTTCAGGTATATGGCATACAAATTGTCAATAATACCATCTGCTAAGCCAATGACCGGAACATGGATATACTCAGCTTTGACAATACCTGCAATTATCAGAAATATCTCAGCGGCGGGAACAATAACATCTGCACGGTCAGTTTTCAGATTAAATTCTTCCATGCGCTGTTATACCGGCACCACGAGTGACCGTTTCTCCGGATGGTATGAATTTGAAGTATCAACATAAAATCGGATTGTTATGGAAACCGTATGTTTTGAAAGGAAGGCGTTCGAGGAATTTGCCATGAAAATCGAACGGTTCATACATAGGGTGGAGGGAATCCCCATCTGGATTTGAAAGGCGTGAAGAGGACGGCTGGCTGGCTCGACCACCAGGATGTCTGCCTGAAGCTGAAAATCAGCAAGCGCACCTTGCAGACCTTGCGGGATAACGGCACGCTCGCCTATACCAAGATAGGCAACCGTACCTATTACCTGCCGGAAGACGTGGAGCGTATCGTCACGAAAGTGGAGGACAGACGCAAGGATGCACGCTACAGGGGGCACACCATTTGAAGGAATTGAACTGAAGTATCAACAAAAGACAAATGAGCAGTATGTATAATAGAGTTTATATCGAATAATTGATTAAAGCGTTCTTTGATTTATCTTTGTGATCTAAAAAGTTCAATTGATGTATTACGACAAGATTCGCCACCGTCATAGCCAAGTGCTTGCTGCGACAGGATTAACTCCTGCTGAGTTTGACGCTTTGCTAATAACTTTCAAGTACCATTGGGATGAATATTACAGCCATTTTACCTTGGAAGGTAAAGTGCGCCAACGTATATCTTACAACAGTGTTGTCTCTGATTCAGGACAAAATGTTCTTCATATTGGTATATCTGAAGACCAATCCCCTTCAGGAACTCCATGCTATTCAGTTTGAGATGACCCAGCCCCAGGCCAATAGATGGATTCACCTTCTTTCTGAGATTCTCCGGCGTACATTGAAAACGCTTGGTGAATTGCCTGACCGTAACTCCAAACGTCTGATACACATTCTTCAAGGGTGCGAAGAAGTCTTGTTGGACGGAACCGAGCGACCTATTCAGCGTCCTTTGGATGAAGACTGGCAGTCTGCATGCTATAGTGGTCAAAAAAAACTCATAGCATAAAGAATAACCTGTTATGTACTAACAATCTTCGGATTGTATGGTTGAGCTCCACATACAAAGGTCATGTCCATGACAAAAAGATTTGTGATGAAGAACCTCTTCTACTTCCCAAAGGTATTAGGCTCTGGCAGGATACAGGTTTCATCGGACACAAACCGGATGGAGTTGAAATATGCATGCCCAAAAAGAAACCTAAAGGGAAAGAGCTTACTTGTGTTGAAAAACAAGAGAACAAGCGGATTTCCGGAGTTAGGATTAAAGTGGAGCATGCCATAGGTGGTATGAAAAAATGCCGTATTGTCAAAGAACGATTCAGATGCCATAAATTCGGTTTCGAAGATATGGTGATTCTTATTGCTTGTGGATTACACAACTTCAGAATCAGTCACAAAATGAGTCATATAACAAATTAATCTATATAATGTTTAATGAATTGAAAACGAAAGACGATGCGTGGATGCAGTCCATCCACGAGCGTATCGACCGGCTGTCGGCGATGATTGACGGCATTTTCGGAGATGGCGCGGTTCCGCCAAAAGAAGACGTGTACCTGTGCGACAGTGAGGTGGTGTGTATGCTGAAAGTCAGCCGCAGGACATTGGGCGAGTATCGGAGCAACGGCACGCTGCCTTACTATGTACTTGGTGGCAAGGTCTTGTACAAGAGGAGCGAGATCGAGCAGGTGTTGGAACGGGAATATAGGAGTGTCGGCAAGACGCGGGGAAGCGGATGAAGATTCCATTTACCTGTTTTTTACGCACTTGTACAGGCTGCGGGCATTAAGACTGTCCGCATAAAGGCTGGACGTTTGCGTGCGCCAGCCACAGACTGTTTTTTAGAGGTGAGGGAGTTTGCCGTCTGGAAAAAGAACCTCTTTTTGGACTTTGGCACAAAGTCGTCCCCTGCCCGGTATCAGACTGTAATTCCTGTATGCAATCCTTTTCTGACTGTTCTCGTAACAGTCTGTTTCAATCCTGCCTGACCTTTGTTTACTTTTCATAAAGAGACTGTACCGCCTTTGTGACCGGGATATGAAACCGAAAGATTGTTTTTGACGGTTGCTAAAAAAGAAAAATCAAAGGTGTTTTGCATGTTCCGTAAAAAATCGTACCTTTACATAAAGTGAGTTGCACATCAACGCAATTGATGCAAGTATGTAGAAACCAGAACGGTTGCCAACTCGTTACCTCGTTTTTTGATGATCCGCATAAACTTTTATTCTTAGCGGATTATGTGATTCTTTCAAAAATAATCTCTATTTTGGGAATACGGCTTTCTGAATATCGGAAATTCTATGTGCCTGCCGTTTTACATCCCCTCCCTACAATCTACAACGACATGCTATCAGAACACTTCCCCATAAAATTTCTATTTTTCCTGTGAAATTATTCTCTTATTCAAAAAAAATAGTATCTTTGTCCTATAAAAGTTGTTCATAAGTATGAGACTGTAAAGTACTGAAATTAGCACAATCTCCAAATCGTTACCTTAGACTTTTCAGAACTTCCATAAGCGTTTGTCTTTCAAATTAATCCATCAAATTGATAAGAATTTAAAGTATAAATTGGCAATGAGCATGATTTATGAATGACAAATGGTTATGTAATATCATAGCATAGCCATTTATACCTTATACTTCGTATTTTATATTTTATTTAAAATTTTGTCCATTACCCAGTTTGTCAGTGTTGCGCTTTCGCCATCGCAGTTACAGATTGATTTGCCAAGTAAATGGTCTACAACAGCTTGAATAAGCGGTTGCTGGACGTAAATGGGTTTTCTACAGGGATTTCTTCCCTTCCTCGTTCGGTGTGTAAGGCTATGGGATCATAGGTAAATACAGAAAAGCATATCATACCTTTGTCTCCGATGATTTCGATACGGTCTTCACGTGCAGACTCATGTGCAACGAAACACCACGAGCCGCTGCCTACCAGACCGCTGTCAAATTGGAAACAGGCACTGAGGGTATCCTCTGCAGAATATAGTCCGCCACGGTTGCTCTTGTATCCGTTGGCTTCAAGAATATATCCGAACATATCTTGCAGTATGTCTATCTGGTGTGGAGCCAAATCATAAAAATAACCGCCACCGGCGATATCGGGCTGTACACGCCAGGGTAGGTTCTCCTTGTTATAGTCCAAGTCGCGAGGTGGCTGGGCAAAGCGAATTTGTATATTGATGACATTTCCGATAGCCCCTTCTTCCACCAATGACTTTACTTTCAGGAAATAAGGAAGATAACGGCGGTAATAGGCTACAAAACAAGGTACGCCGGTTTCTTGGGAAATACGGTTGATGCGGCAACACTCTTCATAAGTCACTGCCATCGGCTTTTCTATGTATACCGGTTTGCCGGCTTTCATGGACATAATGGCATATGTGGCATGGGAAGAGGGTGGGGTGGCAATATATACGGCATTTACGTCTTCATCATTAATCAGTTCCTGTGCATCATTGTACCATTTGGCAATGCCTCTTTCTTTGGCATAAGCTTTGGCTTTGGAGATATCCCGACTCATCACAGCTACCACTTCGGAGTGTTCAATTTTCTGAAATGCAGGTCCACTTTTGTATTTGGTCACTTCTCCGCAGCCGATAAATCCCCATTTTATTATTTTCTCACTCATACTTGTATATTATTCTTCAAAGTCGAAATCAAAATCAAAGTCATCCATGAATTCAGGCGCAGTGAAGTCTTCCAGTTCACGGCGATCCTTTTGGTGGGGCGTCCCGTTCCCTTAGCGCGATTGATAAATCCGCTGATTTTGCTCATTTCCAACAGTTCATATTGCTCCGGGGCGGTTATGTTCTCCATCATTTCGGGAACAAGCTTGGCGCCTACACGCTTTTCAATAGTCTGTAGTACTTTGAAAGAATAGGTAACCGGCGGTTTGCGTACTTGTATTACATCTCCCGGCTTCACCATTCGAGCTGCCTTTGCAAGTGCACCATGATACTGATACGTCCTTTTTTGCAGGCTTCGGCTGCAATTGTACGTGTTTTGAATATGCGTACAGCCCACATCCATTTGTCTATTCTTGCTTCACTCATTTCTTGTTGAACTGATTCATTGTGATGTCTATACCGGCGAGACAGAAACTTTTAATGATTTCGCCGGCTGTTTTCAGGCGTTCATCCATTGTTTTCCAGTCTTCGTCCGTAAAGTGTCCCAAAACGAAATCCACTTGTCCGCCGCGGGGAAAATCATTACCGATACCAAAACGCAGGCGGGCATAGTTTTGAGTACCCAATGTGGCCGCAATATGTTTCAGTCCGTTATGTCCCGCATCGCTTCCTTTCCCTTTCAGTCGCAGGGTGCCGAAGGGTAGTGCCAAATCATCTACTACAATCAGCACGTTTTCCAACGGAATGTTCTCTTTTTGCATCCAATAGCGTACGGCATTTCCACTCAGATTCATGAAAGTAGACGGTTTCAGCAATATCAGTTGGCGTCCTTTGACCGACATGGTAGCCGTAAAACCATAGCGTCCGTCATTAAAGGTTATTCCGGCTGCTTGAGCTAAAGCATCCACTACCATGAAGCCTATATTATGGCGGGTTTCGTGATATTCGGGACCGATATTGCCTAAACCGGCAATTAGATATTTCATTTTTATATACTTGGCTTTAATGATAATTCAGATAAAAAGAGGAACGCGGATTATCGCAGTTGTCCGCGGATATGAAATCTGCGTCGTCTGCGTTAATCCGCGTTCCGGAATATCTCGTTTGCTTACTAAGAAAGCGCCGATTAGTTGTTTGCAGCAGCTGCAGCAGCACCTCTTGCGGCACGAGTCAGCTTAACAGCGCATACAACGGCTTCTTTAGCATTCAACAGTTCCAAACCTTCGTAGCTTAATTCACCTACTTTTACCGTTTTGCCCAATCCCAAATGAGATACATTGACAATCAGTTTTTCAGGAATAGCGTTGTACAAAGCTTTAACTTTCAGTTTACGCATCTGCAGAGTCAGCTTACCACCGGCTTTCACACCTTCTGCCAGACCTTCCATTTGTACGGGAACTTCCATTACGATAGGTTTAGTTTCATCAATCTGATAGAAGTCAACGTGCAGGATAGTATCTTTTACCGGGTGGAATTGAATATCTTTCAAGATAGCATTTACTTTCTTGCCATCGATAATCAGGTCAACCACGTAGATGTGCGGAGTATAAACCAAATTGCGCAGACCTTCTGCCGGTACAGTGAAATGAACGTTTTCACCTGCTCCGTAGAGTACGCAAGGTACACCGTTGTCTTTACGAATAGCTTTCAAAGCTCTTGCTTGTTCCGAAGAACGCTCTGCAATAGTTCTTGCAGTTCCTTTTACTTCAATTGATTTCATTTTAATTTCTTTTTGTGTTACTCTAAATTAAGTAGATTATTGCTTAATTCACCATCACACGATGTGGTTCACCACACGATGTTGCAAAAAAGCGGTGCAAAAATACCGCTTCTTTTTGAATAATCAAAAGGTTTTTCCTTTAAAAATCAATATCTATTTTAATTTCTCCGTCAAGCGGAGAGTCTTTTTCTTTCTGTTCTTCTGCCGGCTGCACATTGTCAGGTTGTTCTTCATTGTCGTTGCGGCGCATAAAACATCCTTGCTGTTCCTGAATGAAGCCAATAGCCTGTTGCAAGCCATTCATGAATTTTTCAAAATCTTCTTTGTATAAAAAGATTTTATGTTTTTCAAAACTAACCTGTGATTCATCTCCTTCACCCGTTACTATCTTCTTGCTTTCAGTGATAGCAAGGAACATTTCGTCCTTTCTGTTTTTCTTAACGTCTAAATAATAGATGCGCTTGCCTGCTTTAATGGATTGGGAGAATACTATTTCTTTGTCGCTCACGTCCAGTCCGCTTTTCTTTTTAAAGTCTTCCATATTATAGCTATCTTGTTGTAATCGGGTTCAAAATTGACGACTTTTTTTTAAACTGTCAAAAGAAAAAGCCCGGATAATGATTATCTGCATTAAAAAATGTGATTTATTTATGTAAACTCATTAAAAATATCTACTTTTGCACCTCGTTAAAACACCAGTATTTACTTTAGTTATGATAAACAGAGTTCTTATTCGTCTTAAGATTATACAGATTGTATATGCTTATTATCAGAATGGCAGTAAAAATTTAGATGCTGCGGAGAAAGAGTTGTTCTTTAGTCTCTCCAAGGCATATGACCTTTACAATTATCTGCTTATGTTGATGATAGCCTTGACGAACTACGCACAAAAGCGCATTGATGCGGCAAAAGCAAAGTTGGCTCCCACAGCCGAAGAGTTGTATCCGAACATGAAGTTTGTAGAAAACAAATTCATTTCCCAATTGGAAGTGAACAGGCAGTTGATGGACTTTATCTCCAACCAGAAACGTACGTGGGAGAATGATGAAGATTTTGTTAAAGGGTTATTTGAAAAGATTGTAGCGTCTGATATATATAAGGAATATATGGCTTCTTCCGAAAACTCTTACGAGGCAGATCGTGAATTATGGAGAAAGCTTTATAAGACATTCATTTTCAATAATGAGGAACTTGATATATTGCTCGAAGATCAAAGCCTTTATTGGAATGATGACAAGGAAATTGTGGATACATTCGTTCTGAAAACAATCAAACGCTTTGATGAGAAGAATGGCGCGAATCAGCCGTTATTGCCTGAGTTTAAGGATGATGAAGATCAGGAGTTTGCCCGCCGTTTGTTCCGCCGTGCTATTCTGAACTGCGATTACTACCGTCATCTTATCAGCGAAAACACACGTAACTGGGATTTGGACCGTGTAGCTTTTATGGATGTAGTTATCATGCAGTGTGCATTGGCCGAAATATTGAGTTTCCCGAACATTCCCGTCAGTGTTTCGTTGAATGAGTATGTAGATATAGCTAAAGTGTACAGTACAGCCAAGAGTGGCAGTTTTGTCAATGGCACTTTGGATGGAATAGTTAAGGAATTGAAAAAAGAAGGGAAGTTGTCGAAAAACTGATACCTTTGTTGAATAATAAAAATTAAAACGGAATATTTATGAATTTGATGACTGTATTTTTCCTGCAAGCTCCTGCTGCAGGCCCGGACGGAAGCATGATGTGGATTATGTTGATAGCTATGTTCGCTATTATGTATTTCTTTATGATTCGCCCGCAAAATAAGAAGCAAAAAGAAATTGCGAATTTCCGCAAATCTCTTCAAGTGAACCAAAAGGTGATTACTGCCGGTGGCATTCATGGTATTATCAAGGAAATTAACGATAATGATGTGGTTCTTGAAATTGCTTCCAACGTTAAAATCCATATTGACAAGAATTCCATTTTTGCCGCTGCTGCTGATGCAAACAGTAGTCAGGCTTCTAAATAAGCAGATGTGAGCCTATGTTTGATCGTAGGAACATAAGACGTATTTATTTGAATATAACCGGAAAAGCAAAGGACTTTCTGCTCAGTGATAAGAGCAGAGAGTTCTTTGTTTTTTTATTTTTCTTCTTTATAGCCGGTGGTTTCTGGTTGTTGCAGACACTGAACAACGATTATGAAGCGGAATTTTCTATTCCGGTCCGTTTGCGTGGAGTGCCTAATAATACGATGATTACTTCAGAGCCGGTCTCCGAACTGCATATAAAGGTAAAGGATAAAGGTACCGTTTTGCTTAATTATATGTTGGGAAAGAGCTTCTATCCGGTTTCGCTCGACTTTTCCGATTATAAAGCTGTTGATAATCATGTACGTATTTATGCTTCTCAGTTTGAGAAAAAAGTGCTGAGTCAGTTGAATGTTTCCACCCGTTTGCTTTCTATGAAGCCAGATACCTTGGAATACATTTATGCAACGGGAATGTCCAAATTGGTGCCTGTCAGATTATCGGGGACAGTGGGTGCCGGCCGTCAATATTATTTGTCGGATACGATTTTTAAACCGGACTCGGTTTTGGCTTATGCACCGGAAGGGGTATTGGATACGATAACCGCTGCCTATACCCAGCCTGTCAAACAGGAGAATGTCTCCGATACATTGCGGCAACAGCTGTCTTTGCTTGCGCGACGCGGTGTGAAGTTTGTTCCTGCCTCTATCGAGATGATACTTCCTGTGGACATTTATACGGAAAAGACGGTGGAAGTGCCGTTGCACGGTGTAAACTTTCCGGCTGATAAAGTATTGCGTGCTTTTCCTTCTAAGGTTCAAGTAACTTTCCAGGTAGGGCTTAGCCGTTTCCGTGAGATAACTGCAGATGATTTTCATATCAATGTTTCTTATGAGGAACTGCTGCGTTTGGGGTCGGACAAGTATACGGTAAAATTGCGGAATATTCCCGACGGGGTGAAACAAGTGCGTTTTAATCCGGAGCAGGTCGATTTTCTTATAGAACAAATATCTCCTTCATTATGACTGTCAAGATAGGTATAACCGGTGGTATCGGCAGTGGAAAAAGTGTTGTGTCCCGACTGTTGGAGGTGATGGGAATCCCGGTCTATATTTCTGATGGGGAAACCAAACAGCTTATGATGACAGACTCTTGTATTCGCAGTGAGTTGACTGCCTTGTTGGGTGAGGAGGTGTATGTCGGTGGAGTATTGAATAAGTCTCTGCTTGCGTCTTATCTTTTCGGTAGCCCCGAGCATGCCGGGCAGATTAATGGTATTGTTCATCCGCGTGTAAAAGAGGATTTCAGGCAGTGGGTTTGTCAGCGTGCGGCATGCCGGATGGCAGGAATCGAGTCTGCTATTCTGATAGAGGCTGGATTTGCAGATGAGGTTGATGTAGTTGTTATGGTCTACGCTCCCGAGGAGATACGGGTGCAGCGTGCCATGAAGCGGGATGCTTCCTCACGTGAACTGATAGAAAAGCGCATTCGTAGTCAGATGAGCGATGAAGAAAAACGGAGACTGGCAGATTTTGTGATAGTGAATGATGGCGAAACACCGTTAATTCCGCAGGTTTTGGGCTTAATCACTTTTCTGTCTCAAAATAATACCTATCTTTGCCCACCGAAAAAATGAACTACTAATTACAAAAACTGAATATATTATGTTGAAGACTATTTTGTCTATTTCCGGTAAGCCGGGATTGTATAAACTCATCTCTCAGGGAAAGAATATGTTGATTGTGGAGTCACTTGTTGACAAGAAACGTTTTCCTGCTTATGGTAATGAAAAGATTATCTCTTTAGGAGATATTGCCATGTATACAGATACAGAAGAAGTACCTTTGAAAGATGTACTTCTCTCAATGAAGAAAAAGGAAAATGGTGCAGCTGTGGCATTGGATGTAAAAAAGGCTTCTGTGAAAGAACTCCAAGCTTATTTGGCGGAGGTGTTGCCTAATTTTGACCGCGACCGCGTATATGTGTCTGATATTAAAAAACTGATTTCCTGGTATAATCTGTTGGTAGCAAGTGGTATAACGGACTTTGAGGCGACAGAGACACCTGAAACTGCTACAGAGGAAGTAAAGGAAAAAGTTGTGGAATAATTGTATTCCGTTTTGGAATTAAAAAACGAAGGTGTATGAGAAACTGTTCCCCATACACCTTCGTTTTTTTAGTTTGATTTTCAATTCCTGAATACCAGTCCGCTCTGTGTTGTATCCGCATCTATTGTAATCGGTTTGTTGCGGTCAACTTCCTGTGATAACAGCTTCTTGGACAAATCGTTCAGCAAGTAATGCTGGATAGCACGTTTCACTGGGCGGGCACCAAACTCCGGATCATATCCTGCATTGGCCAGGAAATCTATGGCGGCATCGGTCAATACCAGTTCCACGCCGTTTCCGGATAACATCTTTTGTACGCTCTTGATTTGAAGTACAACAATCTGTTTGATTTCTTTTTCAGTCAGCGGCAAGAACATGATTGTCTCGTCGATACGATTCAGAAATTCCGGGCGGATTGTTTTTTTCAGCATATTCATAACTTCCTTCTTGGTTTCCTCTACAATCTCTTCCTTGTTGGAACCGTTCAGTTTCTCCATTTGGCTTTGAATGTATCCGCTACCCATATTGGAAGTCATGATGATAATGGTATTCTTGAAGTTTACGGTACGTCCCTTATTATCCGTCAAACGTCCGTCATCCAATACTTGCAATAGTATGTTGAATACATCCGGATGTGCTTTCTCTATTTCATCGAACAGTACGACGGAGTAAGGTTTGCGGCGTACAGCTTCCGTCAACTGACCGCCTTCATCATATCCCACATATCCCGGAGGAGCTCCTACCAGACGGGAAACGCTATGTTTCTCCTGATATTCGCTCATATCGATACGCGTCATCATCGTTTCATCATCAAACAGGAATTCGGCAAGCGCCTTGGCAAGTTCCGTTTTACCTACACCGGTAGTACCGAGAAAGAGGAATGAGCCGATAGGGCGCTTGGGATCTTGCAGTCCCGCGCGGCTGCGGCGTACAGCATCGGCTACAGCTTCGATGGCTTCATTCTGTCCGATAACACGCTGATGCAGTTCATCTTCCAGATGCAATAGTTTCTCCTTTTCGCTTTGCAGCATTTTGCTTACCGGTATGCCTGTCCATCGGGATACTACATCTGCGATATCCTCGGCGTCAACTTCTTCCTTAATCATTGCTTGATCGCCCTGCATTTCGTGCAGCTTTTGCTGGGTCTCTTCAATTTCCTGATTCAATGCTTGAAGTTTGCCATAACGTATTTCGGCTACTTTTCCATAATCCCCTTCACGTTCTGCTTTATCGGCTTCAAACTTCAGGTTTTCTATTTCAACTTTATTCTGCTGAATTTTGTTGACCAGTGTCTTTTCGTTTTGCCATTTTGCTTTATACGACTTTTCCTGTTCTTTCAGTTCGGCAAGTTCCTTGCCGATTTGTTCCAGTTTGAGACGGTCATTTTCGCGCTTGATGGCTTCGCGTTCAATTTCCAGTTGTTTGATTTTACGGGAAATCTCATCCAACTCTTCCGGTACGGAATCTACTTCCATGCGGAGTTTGGCGGCAGCTTCATCCATCAGGTCAATGGCTTTATCCGGTAGGAAGCGGTCGGTGATATAACGGTTGCTCAATTCTACGGCAGCAATGATGGCATCGTCTTTAATCCGTACATGGTGATGGTTTTCATAACGTTCTTTCAAGCCACGAAGGATGGAAATGGTGCTTAACGTGTCCGGTTCGTTTACCATAACGATTTGGAAACGGCGTTCCAAAGCCTTGTCTTTCTCAAAGTATTTTTGATACTCGTCCAAGGTGGTAGCACCGATGCTTCTCAGCTCACCGCGTGCCAGAGCAGGTTTCAGAATATTGGCGGCATCCATTGCTCCCTCGCCTTTACCGGCGCCTACCAATGTGTGGATTTCGTCGATGAACAGAATGATGTCTCCTTCCGATTTCTTCACTTCATTGACGACGGCTTTCAGACGTTCTTCGAACTCGCCCTTATATTTGGCTCCTGCAACCAATGCACCCATATCCAGTGAATAAACTTGTTTGTTTTTCAGATTCTCAGGTACATCACCCCGCAATATACGGTGGGCAAGTCCTTCTACAATGGCTGTTTTACCTGTACCCGGCTCACCTATCAATATAGGATTGTTCTTGGTACGGCGGCTTAGGATTTGCAGAACCCGGCGGATTTCTTCATCACGTCCGATAACGGGGTCCAGTTTGCCGCTTCGGGCTGCCTCGTTCAGATTGATGGCATACTTTTCCAATGACTGGTAAGTGTCCTCGCTGGATTGCGAAGTAACCTTTTCGCCTTTCCGTAATTCATTGATTGCATTGCGCAGGTCTTTCTCCGTCATTCCGGCATCTTTCAGGATGGTGGAAGCGGTACTTTTTACAGTGAGCAAAGCAAGCAACATCGGTTCCAGTGAAACGAACTCATCGCCCATTTCTTTGGAATATTGGGTTGCCTTCTGAAAAATTTCATTAGTCTCACGACTCAGGTAGGGTTCTCCACCCGATACTTTGGGCAGGGAGTCAATCTGCTTATCAAGTACGAGTGTGATTTGCTGCCCGTTCATGCCTAACTTCTGGAAGATGAAATTGGTAACGTTTTCGCCCACTTTCATCACGCTTTGAAGCAAGTGTACAGGTTCGATGGCTTGCTGCCCCCGTGCTTGCGTCAAGTTCACGGCTTCTTGTACGGCTTCTTGAGCTTTGATAGTAAATTGGTTAAAGTTCATATTTAGTTCTCCTTTCTATTTTTATCAGCTTCATAACACTTTAAAAGGCGCAAAAGATTTGCCAGCAGCAAAAATGAGACAAAATTTCAGTTAATAGAAGAAAATGAATGTCAAATTGGCTGATTTGCGACAAATACCTTTTATCTACAAAACTTTTTGTATCTTTACTCCCTCAATAAATAAATGAGTAATATGGAAAATACCCAAATAAAACTTTCCGAAACGGTAATGGTGATTGATGTTGCCTACCTGAATTTTGTTATAAACGATTTGAGGAAGTATTTTGAACCGTTGCTGGGAGGTGCTTTACAAACAGTGGATCTGGCGCTTTTTACCATGTATCTGGCTATGGATGCCGGATTGAAAGGGAGTGACAATGATGTACAGGTACTTCTCGTATATGATAAGCAGTCCGGAAAGCTGGAGCACTGCCTGCCATCCGATTTGAAGAACGAATTGGATGGAGTAGCGTTTAAGGCTTCTTTGGGTGAATTCAGTTTTATGGCTGTGCCTTCAGAGGGTTTTGTGTCTCGTGGAGACTTGTATCTTGATTTGTTGCAGATAGTATTGAATGCCGCCGAAGTGAAGAAGCTGATTGTTGTTCCTTTTAATGAGGAGTATGGTAAAGAGGTTGAGAACGTTTTGAGGGAATGCGCATTGGAAAATGCCGGACATAAAGAAGCGGCAAAAGACATTGTTTATTTCCGTATGGAGGAGCCTGCCGCTCCGGCTGTATGCCGTTGGGAGGTGCTGGGGTATCCGCTGATGTCGGTGTTGGGTATCAGGAGTGAAGATTTGCAGAATAATTAATCAATTTAATTCATTGTGCTGTGAGCGATTTTCGTTTAAAGGTATTCCGGTCTGTTGCGAAGAATCTGAGTTTTACGAAGGCTTCGCAAGAATTGTTTGTCAGTCAGCCTGCTATTACCAAACATATACAAGAGTTGGAAGCTGCTTATCAGACACGTTTGTTCGACCGGCAGGGTAGCAGAATTTCGTTGACGGAGTCGGGCCATTTGCTCTTGGAACATTGCGAGCGGATTTTGGAAGACTATAAACGGTTAGAGTACGAAATGCACTTGTTGCATAATGAATATACAGGCGGTTTGAAGTTGGGGGCCAGCACTACCATTGCCCAATATGTGTTACCTCCTTTACTTGCCAGCTTTATCGGTAAGTTTCCACAAGTCAGCCTGTCATTGTTGAATGGTAATTCCAGAGAGATAGAAGCCGCTTTGCAGGAACATCGCATTGATTTGGGTTTTGTCGAAGGAGTATTCAGGTTGCCTAATATTAGATATACTACTTTTTTGGAAGATGAGTTGGTGGCAGTGGTGCGTACAGGCAGTAAATTGGCTGTGGGAGAGGAGATAACTCCTGATGAATTGTTCCATTTGCCTTTGGTACTTCGCGAAAGAGGTTCGGGGACATTGGATGTTTTTGAGCGTGCCTTGCAGCAACATAATATAAAGTTATCCTCTTTACAGGTTTTGATGTATCTGGGAAGCACGGAAAGTATCAAATTGTTTTTGGAACATACCGATTGTCTGGGCATTGTTTCTGTTCGTTCCATTACGCGCGAATTGTATTCTGGACAGTTGCGTGTCGTTGAGATTAAAGGAATGCCTATGTTACGCGATTTTAGTTTTGCACAGCCTCAGGGGCAAGAAAGCGGTTTGGCGCAAGTATTCATGCAATTTGCCATGCATAATAACCATAAGTTATAGCACATAAGCAGAAACAATTGGCATGATTGAGAAAAGAAGCCTACCTTTGTGGTCGAAAACAAATTAATAAAATAAAAAAGTATGGCTTCAACTCGAACATTGACGAAAAGCATCAATATGTCTTTTCTGCAAAACAACAACAAAATTATTTACGTTTCACTTCTTGTCATCCTTTCTTTTTTCTTGTTTCTTGATTATATTCCGGGAATGCACGCTTATTCCGCATGGGTTACCCCTCCGGTAGCTTTATTTCTTGGTCTGTCGTTTGCTTTGTTATGCGGACAGGCACATCCTAAGTTTAATAAGAAAATATCCAAATATCTGTTGCAGTATTCTGTGGTGGGTCTGGGTTTCGGTATGAATTTGCAGGCTTCGCTTGCTTCCGGTAAGGAAGGTATGGAGTTTACGGTTATCTCTGTGGTAGGTACATTACTTATCGGCTGGGTTATCGGTCGTAAGTTTCTGAAAGTAGATCGTGACACTTCTTATCTGATCAGCTCCGGTACGGCTATTTGCGGTGGTAGCGCTATCGCGGCGGTAGGTCCTGTGTTGAGGGCAAAAGACAGTGAAATGTCTGTGGCTTTGGGTACGATTTTTATTTTGAATGCGATTGCATTGTTCATATTTCCTGTGATAGGTCATGCCTTGAATATGAGCCAGCATGAGTTCGGTACATGGGCTGCCATTGCCATTCATGACACCAGTTCGGTAGTTGGTGCGGGTGCTGCCTATGGTGAGGAGGCGTTGCGGGTAGCTACTACTATCAAGCTGACCCGTGCGCTTTGGATTATTCCGTTGGCAATTGCTACTTCATTTATTTTCAAAAGTAAAGGGCAGAAAATCAGTATACCCTGGTTTATCTTCTTCTTCGTTCTGGCAATGATTGTCAATACCTATGTTTTGAATCTTTCCGAGACAGGGGCTTTAATCGGTGCGGGAATCAATAGTATTGCCCGTAAGACATTGACAATAACCCTGTTCTTTATCGGAGCTTCCCTTTCCCGTGATGTCCTGAAAGCAGTAGGTATCAAACCGCTTGTACAGGGTATTCTGCTTTGGGTAGTTATCAGTGTCAGTACACTGGCTTATATTTATTGGTCTTGATATAAGGCTGCAACGGCTTGAGGATTCAGTATGGTATATTCTTTCTGCATTCTCTGTACATTTTCGTCAGTTGCATATACAAATACACATCTCGCTATCGCCGGGATGTGTATTTCTTTTATACACCCTTCCCAGCATCGCCGAACCGAAACCAATGGGACGTAGGTAATAAAACCTTGCTGTTCCAGTTTCTTTTTGGTATTCAGTTCGGTGTGCGGGTTGGTCAACACGATAAACCATGAATGTGGTTTATCTAAGTGATGGATGATATGTTGAAAAGTCATAGTTAGTTGTCTTTTGTTACTGTAAAATTGAAAGTGTGGAAAAATTGCGGTTTATTACCGACTGTCATTGGAAAAAACGATGGTGACTGAAGTTCTTCCGTTTTTTCTGAATTTCTTTTTGTGATATATTTTGCTGATACCTTTTTCCGTAATTAAGTTGGTTGCTGTAATTGTGCGGTTTATTTCCTGGTTGTGTTTGATGGTTTCCAAAGGAGCTTCGTCTGTTGTAAAAGGGTAGAGGCTGATGCCTGACGCCCTTCCGTTAACAATGAAACCGGCTTGTTTCCAGTTTAGCCATACGGTTTCATCGGTGTTGTTTTTGATGATGACTTTCCATGCATTGCTGTTCGGAATGAATTGATAAATAATTCCCTCTTTGTTATATTCCAGTTTCCCTTGATGGTTTTCATATGATTTGAATGAAATGCGGCAGTTTTCGTTGTCGATGTATTGTGCATGTGATAAGGTGGAAAACAGGAATGACAATAAAACAATGAGATGAGGTATCCGTTTGTATTTTCGGCTGTCAAAGTAAGTCTGCATAAGGATGGCTGATATACAGACCGGGATTGTAATGAGAATGCAACTACTCAATGTCATGGCATTATATGTATTATCTTTTTATTTATATGAATACGCGGCAAAAATATCATAAATTAATTGATAAAACAAATAAATTGTGGATTAAAACGAACTTATATACAGACAAATTATTATTCAAGTAGTTTTAGTGTGGCTAATTAATTCGTATCTTCATTGAAATGGAAAAGAGTAATATATATATTGGCGAGGTTATCAGGAGTGTTATGGCTGATAACCAGATTACTAAGGCTGAACTTGCAAGAAGATTGGGTGTTAGACCTCAAAGTGTCGATTATATGTTGACACGGAAAAGTATTGATACGGATACGTTATACAACGTTTCAAGAGCATTGAACTATGACTTTGCTATGCTATACTCTTTACATGAAGGACAGACAAATTGTGATATACAAGAATCCTCATATAATGTCGCTACCGCTAAGGTGTTGGTGGAGTTGGAATTAAAACCGGAGGATTTGGCAAAATTGAACTTGAAAAAGAGGATCTCTGATGTGTTGAAATGATTCGTAGGTATATTTATAAATTTGTTTTTAGAAAGGATTTATTGGCTTTGATATAAAGCTGTAACGGTTTGCAGAGATAAGGCGGTATATTCCTTTTGCATCTCTTGCATTTCTTCCTTGGTTGCATATACAAATACACATCTTGCTATTGTCGGATGTGTATTTCTTTTATACACCCTTCCCAGCATCGCCTGAACTGAAATCGTTGGAACATAAGTGATAAACCCTTGTTGTTCCAGTTTCTTTTGGATATTGAGTTCGGCGTGTGGGGCGGTCAGTACAATACACCAGCAAATTGCGGTTCATGCAAGTGGTTGATAATATATTGGAAAGTCATAGTTAGTTAGCTG
>ENA-OQDT01000358-OQDT01000358.1-human-gut-metagenome-genome-assembly--contig:-NODE-358-length-30252-cov-7.553793_pt1 | contig 30252 bp, 36 predicted proteins | sample MGYA00242786_ERZ504617 | MGnify/ENA primary metagenome ERZ504617 (study PRJEB26092, sample SAMD00036337) | human gut metagenome | host: Homo sapiens | study: EMG produced TPA metagenomics assembly of...
GGGCACAGCCAGCTGCCACAGCGGAGCACGCTTGCCGGCAAACAGCTTCTGGTAGTTGGTCAGCACCCACTGGCTGGGCCACCACTCGGGAGTGGTCGCATTGATGGCGGCACCGGTCTTGAAGGAGCCGGTGATGATCCAGTACAGCGGGAAGGCGAACAGCACCGCCATGATGCTGATGAGGATGATCGCCAGAATGGCGTAGGCGCTCATCTTTTTCAGTTTACTGGGATGGCGCTCCAACGGTTTTTGCTTTTTTGCAGCAGTTGCACGCATTGTTCCGCACCTCCTTAATTATCCTTGTTGCCCAGCTTGAACTGGACAGCAGACAGAATGGCGATGATCACCGCCAGCACCACGCCCATGGCGTTGCCGTAGCCGTACTTGTACTGCTTGAAGGCGGTGTAGTAGATGTAGTACATAATGGTATCGGTCTTGTGGTTGGGGCCGCCGGAGGTCAGCAGCTGGATCAGCGCAAAGCACTGGAAGGAGTTGATGGTGGTGATGACCAGAATGTACAGGGTGGTGGGCATGATGGCGGGCCACTTGATCTTCCAGAAGCACTGGAAGTCGGTCGCGCCGTCCACCTCGGCAGCCTCCACGATGGACTGATCCACGTTGCCCAGTGCCGAAACGTACAGCACGATGGGCTGACCCACAGAGGTAGTGAGCAAAATCAGGATGATACAGCCCAGTGCGAACCGCTCATCACCCAGCCAGTTGATATTCTTGTCCAGAATACCAAGGCTCTTGCCCAGATAGTTGAAGATGCCGTAGTAGTTGTTGTACATCCACTTCCACACCACGGTAACAGCGACCGAGCCGGTGACCACGGGCAGGTAGAACACGCAGCGGAAAAGGCTGGTGGCCCACTCCGGCAGGTCTACGATGGCGGAGGACACCCACAGCGAGAAGATGCAGGTGATGGGCACCGACACGATAACGATGACGAAGGTGTTCTTTAATGCGCCAAGGAAGATGGGGTCGGCAAACAGGGTCTTGTAGTTTGCCATCCCCACAAAGATATCCGCGCGGTTCATGGTGGAGTCAAAGAAGCTGGTCACCACGCAGAGGATCATGGGGTAGATGACGAAGCCCAGAAAGAAGATCAGGCTGGGCAGCAGGAAGCAGTAGGAGGCGAAGGTTTCGCGCCGTACCAGCGCACTGCTGCGTTTGGGCTCTTTCATTGCCGTCTTTGCAGCCAAGAGGATCACCAGACCTTTCGTTTGAGAGTGTTTTTTCCGTAAAAGGGCCCCTCCCTCACCCGGAGGAAGGGGCCATGCGGTTCAGCTGTAATGCAGTTCAGAGAAACTAGCGCTTATGCCTCGGCAGCAGCGGCTGCGTTTGCGTTGTCCACAAAGGTCTTGACGGCAGTCTCGACGGCCTCGCCGGATCCCACGCGCTGCAGCATGTTCCACCACTCGGTACGGGCAGTGGTCCAGCCCGGGGTGATCTGGTAATAATCGCCCAGATAGCCCATAAACTTGCTGTACTCGCTCATGACCTCGTTGCCGGCGTAAATGTCGCCCACGCTGGTGCGGACGGGGAAGTAGGTGGAAGCCAGCACGCTGTCCTTGACCTGAGAGGGATCGGCAGCGATGAACTCAATAAAGGTCTTTGCAGCCTTGATCTTGGCCTCGTCGCCGTTATCAAAGATGCCGAAGCCCCAGATGCCGCCGCACAGCTTCGGGTCGCCGCTTTCGGTGGGAAATGCCATGGGGAAGATCTCGTCGCCGCTGATGGTCTGGCCTGCGGCAGCGGTGTCAGCGTTCAGCTGCTGTGCAATGTTCCAGCAGAAAGCCATCTGCAGGGTGCCGTTGCGGAACAGGGTGATCTCCTCGCCGCCGTTGATGGAGGGATCGAAGTTGACGCCCTTTGCATCGTACAGAGTCTGAATGGCCTTGATGTTCTCGGCAGAGTCGGCGGTGTACTTGGTGTGGGCTGCATCGGTAAAGGTGCCGCCGTACATATTGTTGATGATGGCGCGGGTGCCCTGGTCGCCGCCCTGACCGCTGCAGTAGATGGCTGCCACGTTCTCGTAGCCGCCCTTGTACAGTGCGTCCACAGTGTTCAGGAAGCCCTCGGTGCTCCAAGTGTGCTTGTCAGTATCAATGTACTTGTCCGCGCCCACTTCCTTGACCTTGGTCATGTTCACGGCCATGCAGTGTGCGGTCATGCACAGGGGATACTCGTAGTAGTCGCCCTTCTCGTTGTGGCAGGCAGACTCCACAGAAGCGTAGATGTCTTTCTTGGCATCATCGGTCCACAGATCGTTCAGCGGAGCCATAACGCCCTTGGCACCCCAGTTGGCCACCAGACGCTCGGGACCTTCCATGACCAGATCGGGTGCGCTGCCGCCCTCGATGGCGGTGTTCACCTGATCGTCGCCGTTGGTGTAGTCCAGATACTCCACGGTCACCTTGATGTCGGGGTACTTTGCGTTGAAGCTGGAGATCAGGTTCTGGACGGTATCGTCATTGCCCCAGCCGCCGATGGGGTATGTCCACAGCTTGATGCTTGCGCCGGTGCTGGCTGCACTTGCAGCAGCAGAGGAAGCGGTGGAGGAAGCAGCAGTGCTGGTGGAGGAGGAACCGCCGCAGGCGGCCAGTGCACCGGCAGCGCCCAGAATACCGGCAGCCTTCAGGAAGGAACGGCGGGAAATGCAGTTTTTCATGGTAGATTCTCCTTGTTCATCTTCTTCGACCCATCGGGGGATCGTACTCCGTTTTGCTCGTAGCGGCTGCTCGTGTCCGCAGCCGTTGTTTGTAGCCCAATTATAGAAAATTATTTTCATTTTGTCTATTCGTTCTTTTCATAAATTTTCATTTTTAAACCCGGCAGTCTGCACAAAATTGTGGGATATCAGAAAAACACAATATTTTCATCCACTTTACTTGTCAAAATAGTTACAAAATGGTACACTTTCCCCAGCTGTTCTGAAAATCACTTTCAGCTTTGAAATTGTAAAAATGAAAAGCATTTTCACTATTTGGGGCATTTTTTCCTTCAAAACTGTGCCCTCTGCACAGAATCGGCGGGTAAAATGTGTTCATTACGCCTCTTGCACAGCGGCGCGGTTTCTCTTATACTTTTATATAAGAAGGTAAGCACGAACACGGCACCGGCACCGCCGGCGGCCTAAGTCAGGAGAGGGAAGAATGTCTACAAATTTTTGGGAGCTGCTGCAGCAGCATCAGGGCGACCTGACAAAATCCGGCCGCACGGTGGCCGAATATCTGGTGCAGCACGCTGCGGAGGCACAGTATCTGTCCATATCATCGCTGGCCAGAGAGTGTCAGGTGGCCGAGGCCACGGTGTTCCGGTTCTGCCGGGCGCTGGGCTTTGAGGGCTACCACGAAATGCGCATTGCGCTGGCGCAGGCCAATGCCACCGGTGTGCTGGTAAACCAGCAGGAGCCCGCCCCGGACGCCGACACTGCCACCCTGTGCGAGCACGCCTCAGCACTGTTCATGACCGCCATCAATGGCACCCAGAACGCCCTTTCGCCGCAGGCGGTGGATCAGGCTGTGGCGCTGCTGCACAGCGCCCGGCAGGTGTTCTGCATGGGACAGGGCGGCAGCATGGCCGCCGCCAAAGAGATCTGCGCCCGGTTCGCCTGCATCACCAACAAGTTCCGTGCCACCGCCGACAGCCACATGCAGGTCATGGCGGCCAGCCTGATGACCGAGCAGGACGTGGTGCTGTTCGTCTCCTACTCCGGCGCTACCCGGGACCTGATGGAGACCCTGCGCACTGCCAAGGCCAACGGCGCAAAGATCATCCTGATCACCCACTACGAGGACTCCCCCGGTGCAAAATCTGGCAGACATCGTGCTGCTGTGCGGCGCACAGGAAAAGCCCGCTGGATTCCGGCAGCATCCCCATCAAGGTGGCGGTGCTGTATGTTGCCGAAGTGCTGGTGCTGCGGTACATTCTGGACGATAAGCCCGGCAGCACCGAAGCGCAGGAGCGCACCACCGAGGCGCTGGCTGTAAAGATGCTTTGAGTATCAACTTAAAATTTCAGGTTCCATCATAAAAGTTGGGGTCGGGAGAAAATCCCGACCCATTCTTTATAGAACAAAAAAATTCGGTCAGACCAGCAGGCCTGACCGATTTTTTGCTTATCAATGATGTTGCAGCGCTGTACGCTTAGTCGCGGCGGCGGCTGTTAAGACCCAGCAGACGCACCACATACAGGAAGATGTTGATGAAGTCCAGATACAGCGTCAGTGCGCCGTAGATGGAAGCCTTTTCCGCCAGCTCGCTGTCCCCTGCGTAGTAGGAGTACATCTGGCTCAGCTTCTGGGTGTCGTAGGCGGTCAGCAACATGAACACCACCAGACCGATGCCGGAGTACAGCACCGTGCCCATAAAGCCCATGCCAAACAGCACACCGACGAAGCCGGTGATAATCAGCGCAAACAGTGCCATCATCAGTTTGGGGCCCCAGCCGGACAGATCTTTGTGGGTGGTGGTGCCGTAGACTGCCATCAGACCGAAGTACAGCGAGGTGGCAAGGAAAGCCAGCACCAGTGTGCCCAGATCAAAGGCAAGGAAATAGTAGCTCAGCACCATGCCGTTGAGTAGGGCGTAGCCTAAGAACACCCCTCTTGCCGCACCCACGGACATATTCTGCACCCGGGCGCTCAGCACGATCACCAGCGCCAGCTCGGCAATGGTGAACAGCAGGTACAGCGAATTGACCACATAGAACAGCGGGGTGGTGGCGGTTACAAACGCCGCCGCAAAGGTGATCAGCAGCCCCAGCGCCATCCAGCGGTAGGTGCGGGTCATATAATCAGCCGAGGTCATTGTAGGCTCTGCATAGCCACGGTTGTAATTGTTATAACTCATCTGGGTTCCTCCAGTCTATTCTGCGGAGCATTTCTCTCTTGCTCCGGTCTACGGAATATAGTATACTGCATAGAAATGAACGTTTCATGAAAAACGGCTGTGATATTGTATGTCCCTTGGACTTTATCTGCATATTCCCTACTGTTTTTCCAAATGTCGGTACTGCGATTTTTTATTCCCACCCCGGGGAGCGGGCGTACCGGACGCCTATGTGGACGCGCTGCTGCGGGAGCTGCACCGCTTTGCGCCGGATGCGCCCCTGCGGCCGGACACCCTTTATTTCGGCGGCGGCACGCCCAGCCTGCTCACCCCGGCGCAGGCAGAACGGCTCATCCGGGCAGCAGACCCCGTGCCCGGTGCGGAGATTACCTTGGAGGCAAACCCCGAGACTGTCACCGAGGAGAGCCTGCGGGGCTTCCGGGCGGCAGGGGTGAACCGCATCTCCTTCGGGGTGCAATCTGCCCGGGACACCCAGCTGCGCACCCTTGGCCGTCCCCACAGCGCCAAGCAGGCGCGGGCAGCCTTTGCCGCTGCCCGGCGCGCCGGGTTCGAGAATATCAGCGGCGACATCATGCTGGCGCTGCCCCATTATACGCAGGCCGAATTTGACGAGACACTGGAGCTGATCGAAAAAGGCGGTGCCACCCACATCTCGGCTTACCTTTTAAAGATCGAGCCGGACTCCGCCTTCGGCAAGCACCCGCCGGAGGGTCTGCCCACCGGCGATGAAGCCGCTGATTTCTACCTTTACGCCGTGGAGCAGCTGGAACACCACGGCTACCGCCAGTACGAGATCTCCAACTTTGCAAAGCCGGGCTATGAAGGCCGTCACAACCTCATCTACTGGGACTGCGGCGATTATCTTGGCCTTGGCCCTGCGGCACACTCCTGCATGGGCGGCAAGCGGTTCTGCTACGCGCCGGACACCGCCGCCTTTCTGCAGGACGCCGCCGCACCCATCATGGACGGCAGCTGCGGTGCAGAGGACTACCTGATCTTACAGCTGCGTCTGCGCAAGGGGCTTGACCTTGATGCCTACAAAGCCCTGTACGGCAAGCAGTTTTCCACCGCACAGCTGGCCTTTGTGCAAAACTGTGTCCGCGCCGGGTACGCCACCTTCGATGGCCACACCCTTGCTCTGACCCCCGCCGGACTTATTGTGCAAAACAGCATTCTAGCACAGCTGCTCTGATGGGAGGGCGAAGCAGAAATAGCAGGAAAAAGTATCGTAAAACAAAACCGCAGCGTATTTTGATACGTTGCGGTTTTTTGGTGGAGCGAAGCACCCCAAATCCGAACCATTGCCCTCTGGGGCATCTTTGGCGGCGATTTCATCGAAAGTGATGGTTTTTGTGCCGTCTTTGTAGTTGAATGCAATCAAAACTTTTTCATCATAGAGATAAACAGCATTCACGAATGTATTGATAAGCGTTTCCCGGTGGCTTTTCACGTTCGGGTCGAGCTTGCGGAACCGGGTCAGCCAGAACCGAACCTGATTTTCGCTTAACCGAGGCCGAGCGATTTTTTCTTCGGCGATCCGAACCTCAAGTTCTTTCTGCTGTGCTTCCAGCTTTTCCAAACGCGATTTGGTGGAGTTGGTCAGCACACCTGCTTGAATGGCGTTCAGCATATTTTCAATGCCGTTCTCTACCTCGCGCATCTGCTTTTCCAGCAAAGGGAGAGTGGTGTTTTCCTGATCCTGCAACTCCATCACTTCCGCAACGATGGCATCAATCACGGCATCGTCCTGAATCAGCTTCATGGTTTCAGCTATGACCAAATCTTCCAGCCACTCTTTACGGACGGTCTTTTTCTTGCAGGTCTTGAAACGCTTCGCGGTGGCGCACTTATAATAATGATGAACGACTTTGTTCCGACCCGTGCCGCACTCGCCGAACATCATGGCACCGCACATTCCGCAGAACAGCTTGGTGGTGAGCAAGTAATCGTCCTCGGCCTTGTGACGGGCAGGAGCGCGGCTGTTCTTTTTGATTTTCAGCTGCACTTCCTCAAACAAGTCCTTGTCCACGATGGCCGGGATGCTGTCGGGCATCACAATGTCCTTGAAGTGGTTTTCACCGATGTACCGTTTGTTCGTCAGCAGCGTCTGAACACTGTTGTAGGTAAACTTCTGATTACGGTTGGTGGTCACGCCACTGTCGTTCAGCCAGTTCATCAGCTCCTTCATGGTCGCACCCTCATTGTACCGCTGAAAGGCTTCTACCACAAAGGGAGCTTTCAGCGGGTCGATTTGAAAGAACTTCTCTTCGTCCACCTTGAAGCCAATGGGAATCGTGCCGCCGTTGTACTTGCCTTTCAGCACATTCTCAGTCATGCCGCGCACAACTTTTTCAGAAAGCTCTGCCGAGTAGTATTCAGCCATGCCGGTGAGCATACTCTTGACCATGATACCCGCAGGGCTGTCAGAGATAGGCTCCGTGGCAGATACCAGCTTGACATGGTTGCGTTCCAGCAGGTACTCATAGTGGGCCGAATCATAGCGGTTTCGGGCAAAACGGTCAAGCTTCCAGACCAGCACAATGTCAAACAACCGTTTCTCGCTGTCCTTGATCATCTGCTGGAAGTCCGGGCGGTTATCGGTTTTGGCGGAAAGGGCACGGTCAATGTAGTGTTTGATCACAGTGATGCCGTTCTTTTCCGCATAGGCAGTACATTCTCGGATCTGCCCTTCGATGGATTCCTCACGCTGATTATCGCTGGAATAGCGGGCATAAATCACAGCGGTCATGCAAACACCTCTTTCACTTCATTCTCCGCAGGCGGCGCACAAGGTCAGATGCACTGTACAGCACACGAGCCACCGACACCGCATCCTCGCCCACGATGTAGAACACCGAGTAGTTGTCCACCAGCATCTGCCGCAGCCCTTGGGTACGCTCTGGTTCGCTTTCCACCAGCGCACAGCGTTCCGGCAGGATGTTCAGCGACTGGATGGCTTCTGCAATGCGGTTATACTGCCCCATAGCCGTGTCAGGCTCCAGCAGACGGTGAGCAATGTAGCTGTAAATCTGCTCCATATCATTGAGGGCTGCATGGGAAATTTTTACGTCATACTGCTTCATCTGTGTTGTTCCCTGAACTGTGCGAATGCGCTTGCGGCATCCACGGTATCACCGTTCTGAATCTCCTTGATGCCTACCTGCAAGGCGGCGTGAAGCTGATCATCGGTCATGGTGTCAGCGTTCAGAGCCGCAGGAGCTTTTGGCAGGGACAGCGAGAAGGGAATGCCGCCAGTCAAGGTGATCTGGCGCAGGTACATATCAATGGCGGTCGCCATCGGGATGCCGAGTTGCTTCAGCACATCTTCGGCTTGTTGCTTGACGGTAGGGTTCACACGAAGATTGAGTGTCATCGTTTTTTCCATGGTTATCACCTCAGTTTTATTGTAACGTATTTTGCGTTGCAAGTCAATCAAGTACGAAACCTCAATTGAAAATTCTCTGTATTGTACACTATACTTATTGCCGAATTGTCGATGTTCGATATCAAAATCACTTACTACTCTTGCGATAGTAAGTTCCCACTGGAGTTTAGCACAATCAGAAGCTATATATCCACCACCGGCTTGACGGCATTGGTTTGAGTGACCGCACACCAAAAAATCAAGTCTAGGAGAATACCACTATGATGAAACTGCTTTCCTGCCGCTACAACATGGACACCAACCGGTTGGAAGCCCGGTTCGAGGATGAAATCACTCTTGCCATCGACTGCATAGCCATTGAGAACGAATACGGCAACGCCCCGGCACAGCGGGCAGAACTGGATTGGCTGCTCTACAACAAGCCCTTGGAGTATGCCTAGCTCGTGCTGGGAGGGAAGATAGAGCACTACCTCTCCCTCGGATGTGAACATGGCAGACTGGAAGGCTAACCTCTAAATAGGCCAAACAACCCGCTACTTGCAGTCGTTGCAAATGGCGGGTTGTTTGCCTATTTTAAATTTTCCCTTTGCTCATAGTAGTGCAAAATCAATGGCCCAATGGCCAAAGAAACCACAAATATCAGGCAAATCCACTGGTCACTTATAAATATCCTTCTAAAATTCAATGGATTTTGCTATTTCTAACGCCTGTTCTTCCAACACAAAATTCGATTCGAGTTCAACCGCCACAAAACATTCTTTCTCATTATTATATGAGAGAATGCCCCAGTTGTTCACCGGCTCAACATTTGCACCATCCTGATAAACTACCATTGTAAGTGCAGTCGTTCCATGTTTGTTTGTTTCAACTACCTCATACCTGCTGTCTGTATCAAATCTGTACACTGATCCAAGCCGAAGTGCAGAGTAAACAATCTGCACGGAATCTCTATCACCTTCATATGGTTCATAGGTGCTGTATCCAACCGCGCCAACCAACACATGATTTTTGTCATAAATATCATATACTGGATAAGACGGATTCAGGCTTGCAAGAACAAGCGGTTTATTATCAGCACGTTGCGTTTGTTCTCTCTTTTGAATTTTCCACCCTTGCGGAAGTTCGATTGAAATAACACTGCTCGCTTGTCCTGATTCTTCAGGTTGAAATTCAATTTGCCGATTTGGTTTCTCCTTGTTTTCAGCTTGTTCTCCTAAAATATCTGATGCGATTTGTCCATATTCTTTATCAGTGGTGATGGATTCCAGATACTGATAAATCGTATTTCTTTCTTCATCCGACCCACTATAGGGAAGCTCTGTTTTTATACCGGATAAAACAAGCTGCTGAAAGTCTTTATCATTCATCAGTTTGTCATATTTCAACACATACAGTGTGTCTTGAGGGAATTTGATAAGGCGATTTGTCAACACCGAAAAGCAATCTTCTGTATACCCACCATCCGATTCTTTAAGCTTTTGCAGTACTTGGCTTGTGCTGGCATTTTCAAGATTAGATAAAAATTCCTGCTCGCTTGTCACCGATGTCGATATAGGAGAGTTCATAGAAGTTGAAGAGGATACTTTTGTTGAGCAAGCTGACAATCCTATGATTGTCGCAACCGAAATTGCAATGAAGCTCCTTTTCATATAGAACATACACCTCCCGTTTGTTTCCATCAGAAGCTTTTACTTAGACAACGCAGCAACCAACACATTTGTTGCAGGATTTTCCAAATTTGTTTACTTAAACAAAAATCCATCCTCACATTTGTGTTCATCTGAACTTTGAGCATTATTTCCACAGCCAATCAATGTAAGTACCAGCGCAAGGCAAAGAACTATTATAGCCTTCTTTTTCATACGGTTTCCTCCTTCCATGTTTTTCTTCACATTTATCGGACTTTTCCACAGTTTTTGCAAAAACGTTCAGAAGAAGCATTTAATGTTCCGCAGTCCGGGCAATACCATCTTCCGTCTGGCATCGGTTCAACAGGCGATGGCGTTTGGTGTGCTTTTTCCGGAGTTTGAACGGGTGATGCAGTAAACAGCGGCGCAATATTCACATCTCTACGGCCAACACCAGCAAGGCTTCTAAAATCCAACGATTTAACTTCTTGTGCCAATGTCCGTTTTGGTTCAATATACTGACCGCACCGTTGGCAATATCGAACACCCAACTTGTTTTCATAACCACAATTTTTACAAGTCATCAAAGCTCCCTCCTTGCTTTTTGTTTAGATAACGAAATTTAAGCCTGATTTATTTCGTTTGTCCATAAAATTTTTCAAAATCGTATAGCTGCACATAAATTTCCAGAAAACTTGTAGCACAATCACGATTTTTTCTTTTTATTCAAAGAAACCACCACGGCAGTTCCAGCCGCAGATTGTCCATAGCCTGTTCCTCGGTCTTTTTGGCACGGCTCTTTGTCAGGTGGAAGTATATCGCTGCGCCGATCAGCGGATGTTCCTCGCCATCGGTAAAGCCATAGCGGTACAGCAGGTAGGTCTGCTCTCGCTGGGTCAGCCGTTTCAGGCCATCGTACAGTTCCCGGCGCGATTCCTGCTCTTCCATAATGCTCTGTGGCTGCATGGCGTAAGGGTCGGCTATGGCTTCGGTGCGCCGCAGCTGCTCTTCTCCCGGCAGAACATCGTCCAGCGAAACGCACTGGTAGCAGACACCGTCCTTGTCCTCCGTCTGCATCCGCTGCTCAAAGGCGGCAAAGGCATCCCGTACCATGTCCATCATGGCGTTGCGGATGGCAGGAGCCGCGTAGGTCAGGAACTTCATGCCGCGCGCTGCATCGAACTTTGGCACGGCTTTCCATAAGCCCAGATTGCCTGCCTGTTTCAGATCATCCGTGTCAAGGTTCAGGCCAGACTGTGCCAGATTCATACTGTGGAAAAGGTCATTTGCCACCTTGCCAATAAAGGACTTGTTGTTTTCGATCAGGCCGTCCAGTGCAGTTGCATCGCCTTTCTGTGCCAGCGCACAAAGCCGTTCATTCGTCTGCTTCATGGGCGTTTTCCTGCTCTGCGGCAGACTGCAAGATTCCCAGCAGACCGTTCCGCAGCTGTTCCAGTGCTTCCGGCGTGGCTCCTTCCATACCCGAAACGCTGTCCAACATTGCATCTGTCAACTGCTCTGCCGTAATCGTTGGGTGCTGCACATCCTGCCCTTTGGTCAATTCAGTGAACATCTTCTCTGCCACTTTCTTGCTCATGGCTTCCTGTTCGGCGTAATGGCTCCCGATACCCTTTTTGATTTCCTTGACCGCCGCCATGAAGTACATTTCAATGTCATCAAGATCACCTTGATACACCGGCTTTCTCCGAAGGCTGATGTCCTTTGCGGCTTTGGCTGCCTCCGGGGTCTTGACCCTTGTGCGCAGCAGGGTGCTCAATGTCGTGAGCATGGCATTCTGTGCTGCGATACCGGATGCAAAGGTATCATCAAAATACTGCGCTATGCGGTATGTAAGCTCTGCAAAGCGGGCGTTTTCCAACAGCAGGTTGACCACCTCTGCATTGACACGCCCTGTGTAGAGGTTCTTTGCAGCCTCTACGGACAAGCCCAGTTCGGCAATGTCGTAATTTTTGCGGTCGGGGATGTTGGTTTCTCCCAGCAGGAAATCCGTGGACACGTTAAACAGCCTTGCGATTTTCAGCACCTGCTCATGGGTCAGGGTTCCTTTCGCACCGCTGATGAAGCGGCTGATAGTGCTTTTAGAGCAGCCAAGCTCCTTGGCAAGCTCTGGTTGGCTGATGTTGTGCTCTTTCATCAAGTCCGCAAGACGGATGTTGGATGGTGCGGGCAGATATTCCTGTGCCATGAAGTCGGCCCTCCTTTTTGAGCTTTTTCCTCATTATAATACGCTCTGCCGTTTTGTTCAATATACGGTTACCTCTCCGCCCTTGCTGTTGCAGCCCTGCAACCAGCAAGGGCATTTTTTCTTTTTCCGTTGCAGTTCTGCCGCTTTTTTGCTCTTTCTGCAAAATTCCCCGTATATTCAGGCAGGAAGCAAAAAACACCAGAGTTCCCGCTTTGGGTACTCTGGTGCAGTACATAATATCGCTTTGCCCGGTGGCCGCAGGGTGCGGGGCTTTGTGGGCATCGAACCGCTTGTCCACCCCTGTCCGTAAAAAGTGCATTTTTTCACGGAAGAAGTTCGTACAACCTGTACGGTCTGTACTTGTACGCACCTGTACGGCACATTTCGAGAAAATAAAGCGTTTTATCGTCTGTATTTTTGCTCATTTGTACGCCGTACGAACCGTACAGGTTATTTGAACTCCGTACGCGATTTTTGCAGATGCGTACGGAGCCATCAAGTTCGCATTGTGCGAACTTGTCGGGGCGAGGCCCCTCCATCTTGCTGGCGCAAGACCGTTCGGTCACTTAAAAGCCCCACTGGGGCTTTCATTGCTTCGCAAACGTGAACTTGATTAGCTCTCCCGCAGGAGACGTTCCCCCTCGGAGAGTCCTCGAAGAGCCCACTACACTTTGCAGCCCATAGGGATGAAAGTGTTATAGTGGGTTATTACACTTCCGAAGAAGTGCATCTTCGTTCCCCGTCACCTCTCGATGAACCTTGAAAGGAGGGATGCCCTTTGGCAAGAAACGATGGCGTTGACCGCACCAGTGTCCGAAATCTCGCCGTTTCGGACAAGGCCGTTGGCAACACCCAGCAGCACAATGAGCGTGAAAAGGACAGCTATCGGAACCCCGATATTATCCCCCAGCGCGCTGCATGGAACGTCCACTTCAAAAAGCCAACCGCCAGCTACACTGACCTATTTGCCCAACTGGAAGCCGTTGGAACCATTTCCACACGCGGCCTGAAACCGGATGCCACCCACTACTGCGAACTTGTCTTTGATGTCAACTCGGCCTATTTTGACAATCACGGTGGCTACGAGTTCGCCAAGCAATTCTATGCGGATGCCTACAAAGCAGCCGTTCAGATCGTGGGTGGTGAGCAGTATATCCTCTCGGCTGTCATGCACGCCGATGAGATCAACCGTGCCATGACTGAAGCACTAGGCCGGGAGGTCTACCACTACCATCTCCATGTGGTCTATGTGCCTGTGGTGGAAAAGCAGATCCTCTGGTCGAAACGCTGCAAGGATAAGGCTCTTGTCGGCACAGTCAAGGAGACTGTCATGCAGGTCAGCCGGAGCAAGAAGTGGGCATCCAAACCCCTGCTGGACGATGCCGGAAAGCCTGTCTTTCAAAAGAACGGCAAGCCAGTCCTGAAGAAGTCGTACAGCATCTTACAGGACGACTTCTTTAATTTTATGCGCGCTGCCGGGCACACCGATGTGGAGCGCGGCGAACGTGGCAGCACTGAAGAACACCTGACCGTAACCCAATTCAAAGTCCAGCGGGAGCAGGAGCGGCTGGACAGCCTGACCGCCCAGATTGACCAGAAAGAGCAGCACCTCACCCAAACCAACAAAACCCTCTCCAAGACCGAAAAGGAACTTGCCGCTGTGCAGAAAAAGGCCACGCTCACGAAAGAAGCCCTCATTCATGCGCGCGATCTGGATTATATCGGCAAGCGCACCTTTCTCGGTAACTACTCGCTGACCGAAGAAGAATTTTCCAAGCTGAAAAAGCAAGCCGACCACGGCTATATGATGGACGTGGAGAACCGCCGCCTGAAAGAAGAACTTTCCACCGCCAAGAAGGAGGCCGTTCGTTGGAGCAACAAGTACCACGACCTTTGGTATGATGTGAAGCCTTATCTGGATGCTCTCCACCGTGCGCCCGAACTGGTGCGCGGCTTTCTGGAAAAGATTCTTGCCCCCAAGCAGGAGCGCACCATGAATGTGCCACAGCGAAACCGCAAGCGTGGGCAGGATATGGAACTTTGATTTTCGGAGGATACCATTTGAATAAAAAGAAGAAGTCAAACAAATCCGGCTACCCGGATGAAGCAATCAAAACCCTTGCACGTTGCTTTTATCCCTCCATGGTTGAGTTTTTCAACAGCGAGGAAGGCCAGCGTGAATATGAGGAATGGCTGAAAGAGCAGGAAGTTCTACAAGCCTTGCCTGTTGCAGCATAAAAACAGCAGGACGCTCCCAGTAAAGGGAACGTCCTGCCTTATATAGATGTATCTCACCGAGGTGTGTCCAGTTGGGCACACCTCTTATTTTTTTGCCCTTAATCTTCCAGTCCGTGGCTTCCGGCTGCGTTTTTCAGATACTCCTTCGGGTTTCCGTTCAAAATCAGTTCGGCATACGCCAGCGGGTCGTTATAGATGAGATAGTCCAGTTCTGTCTGCTGCGCCATGGTCACATTCAGCACATCCTCGGCCCCGGTGCAGTCAATGGAGATTTTTCTCCCATCTTGGAGAGTCAACTCCACACATCCGGTATCCATGTTAAACTTGCAGGCTCTTTCATCATACTTCATAATCGCATCCTCCAATTCTCGTTATCGGCTTACGGTCTATGACAAGGCATCAGAGTTTTGCGCCGTCCACGGGAGCCTTCATTGCTGTACCCAAAGAAAACGAAAAATCCGAACCCTTCTCCAATTGGAAACAGGTTCGGATTTTTCTTGTTTGGTGGGCGCGGGTGGATTCGAACAAGCTCAACTATCACAATTCGCTGGATGCGCTTTGAAATTGTGATGGATTCATGCGCATTTTTTGAATTTCACCAAAAATCAATTATCGGCTATCACAACCATTTAGGAACAAAAACGGGTTACAAAGTGGGTTATTTTGCACGCGGAGAATACTCTGCCAGAGCATCTGAAACGGCCATTGCTGCCGTGTCAGCCCTGCCGTCAACAGCATGGCTGTACCAACCGTAAGTATCCATACTTTTGCTGTGCCCTACCATGCGGCGCAGTTCTGCCGGGGACACGGCATCCTCGATGATGCTCACAAAGGTGTGCCGCAGCTCATACAGGCTGACCGGCGGGTCAATGCCGTTGCTGCGCTGGTAGAACTGCCAGTAGTTATAGAGGCTGTGCTCATTCTCCAACAGGAAGATTGGATCATCCCCCCGAAGAGGCCGCTCCTCTTCAAAGGCCCGCTGCTGCAGCTGAGCGTGGAGTTCCGCAGCCGCCAGCGGATGCAGGACCACCGTGCGGATAGCGTTTTCGTTCTTGCCGTGTGTTTCCTCATCAAAGGTATTGATGGCCCGGGCAAGATGCAGCCGGTTGCCCTCCATGTCGCCCACGCGCAGCCCCAGCAGCTCCCCGGGGCGTAGGCCGGTCAGGACCGCAAAGCGGTATGCATGGATATTGGCATCCTGTTCAACCTTGCCACGGACGATGCGTGTATCTACAGAAAGCAGAACCCGCAGCGCGTCCGGCTGAAGGATCTTTCGGCCCTTTGGACGTGCTCCCCTGGGTACCGTGAGCCTCTCGTCCTCTGGCCGCAGGGCGGTGTATTTGTGCTGCCTTGCCCATTTCACAAAGCTGACTTCAACCGCTCGGATTCCCTGCAATGTTTTCCTCGAGAGGTTTCCCCTGCTCTTTCGAGTGGCCTGCGGTTTCATGCTGCCTTCCTTGTATGCCCGATTCAGCACATCCTGCAGCATTCCCGTATTCAGGTCACCGATCCGGCGGTCACCCACCACTGGCAGGATGTAGTTCTGTCCGAACTTCTCCACCTGCTGGGCATAGCTTGTGCCGGCGGTGGCCCGCACCGAGATCAGATACTCGTTCCAGACCTCCAAGCAGCGCTTGGTGGTGCTGCAAATGCCCTCATCCAGCCAGGCATCTGCTTTTGCATTTGCTTCCCGCTGGCCGGTACGACCCGGCTTTGCGCTGGTGAACGTCTTGCGCACCCCGTCCTTCTGCACCTTGATCTGCCAACGGTTCTGGTTCGGCAGCCACTGGGCGGTATTGGTTCTTCGTCCCATAAAAAATACACCTCCATGGGTACACTTTGACAAGCCCGCCCAAAAGAGGTATAATCGCAGTGTCGAGTGTGCGATGCCCTCTTCTGGGTGAGCCGCTTCTTTTAACTCCTTCGGTGTTCCAGCACCGGGGGAGTTTTTTTATTTACAATCAGTTGTTCGTACGGTAGATAACCTCCAAGCCCTGATTCGGGTGATAAGACCAGGTAACTGTCACATCATCAAAGCTTTCCTTCTGGCGGCCATCAATTGCTCGTGTATTTGCCATTTCTTTATAAAGCCATTCTGGCAATCCAAGTGCTTTGTTGGTCAGTTTTACATGCTCCAAGCCAGTTTCATTAAAGATAATCGAGCCGCCTTTCATGTTAAGCGGATTATTATCAATCGTCATATAGGAACCATCTTCAGCAACTGAAACCGTTACGTCATTATAAAGATCATAAAACAGTTTAAAATCCGGTGCCATTCCCTTTTTATAGAAAGTTGGTGCTATATCCTCATCCAGAGATATGAGAGTTTCCTTTCCATCTTCATTTACAACTTTCCAAGTTGCCATAATAACAGGTGCACCATCATCGGCGAACCGTTGAACTTCTCCCTTAAATGTAACGTCCTGATCATTGAATACGTTCTTGTAATAGTCGTATAGACTTTCTTTTACAGCCGCATACACACGCTGCCCATTTTCCACAACGGAAAAGCACTTATAGTTTGTATTTGTTTTCTCAACCGAGTATGTAAAATAATATCCGAAGTCCGTATGGCCTGAATAGGCCACATAATCGCCTATTTTGTACTGCACTCCCTCTGCAAATGCAGACATTGCAAGTACAAAACAAAGTACCACCATCAACGCCATTGAAACTATTTTCTTTTTCATACAAAAGGCCTCCTATGTTTGTTTATATTTCCGTCAGCGCGTATAATTCTGCGCTGCACTCGTCGAGCTTCGTTTTAGCATTATCGCTCATATATGACAGATATGGTTCAAATGCCCGATGATATTTTATTGCCCAGTTCTGCTTTGCTTTGGGCGATTTCAAACTTTCTATTTTGTCCCGGTATTTTTCTTGTGTACGCTGGACAATTTCATTAACGGCTTCTTCTCGAAACGTCAAATCCAGATATTTTTCCAACGAGGAAGTTGTAGTTACTTTCACGCCATACTTTTTACAATCTTCCAGCTGTATTAAACGGCCAACACAAAAATCATACCGCATAAAGAACACCGACGGTTCTGTGGTAGAGGAAAGAATCTTAGCACTTTCCTGAGCCTGTTTAAGAAATTGCGGTGCTAATATTTGAGCGTTCATGCGAGAATCAACCAAATCCATCTGGCCCATCCATTCGGGGTTCGGAGAATACCTTGACGGCTCTTCCGCCGCATCCATTGCCATCTTTCCGACTACCTTTGTAGCCTTTTTCAGCCAACCAAAAACGCCCATGCGGTACCTCCAACATCAGATATCCCGGCAGAGCCCCACGGCCTTGCCTTCAATGACAACGGTGTTCATATCCTCCCGGCTGAGGATGATGCTGCTGAAAGCCGGATTCTCCGGCCGCAGTTCAATGAAGTTCTCGTGCAGATAGACATGCTTCAGGGTGGCCTCTTCCCCGATCCGCACAGCAGCGATCTCGCCGTTCTCCACCTCTGGCTGGCTGCGAATCGCCACCAGATCACCATCGTGGATGCGGGGTTCCATGCTGTCGCCCTTGCAGGTTAGTGTAAAGGTGGAGTGCCAGCGGGAAGGCACGCACACCATTTGCTCGATGTTCTCTTCTGCTGTGATGGGCGTACCGCAGGCGATCCGCCCTACAAGCGGCACCACATCCATGGCTGGCATCGGCTCAAACCCCGGCGGGATGGTGGGTTCTTTGGATGCGGCCGGGGCGGGCTGCTCCTCCCAGCCCATCAAGTAGGCGGGAGACACTCTCAGCCGTTTTGCAATTGCATCTACTTTATCTGTCGGTATGTTTGTTACAATGTTATTCTCATACTTATATACAGCTTGCTTTGATACACCAATGTAGTCAGCAAGCTCCTGCTGAGTTACATCTTGCTCCAATCTGGCTTGCCGGATGCGATCGCCTACAGTCATTGTGAGCACCTCCTTCAATGAGTATAGTATATCAAATAAACCGTTGGTTTACAATATTTTTAATCAAATTCGCAAAAATAACTTGACAGGTTACAAATATGATGATATTATACTCGTGACCTCACAAGTTACACCGAGATTGTTTGGAGGTGAAAAAAGTGGTAAATGTCAATTTACTCAAGTCCTACATGGTAAAGGCGGGATATACGCAAAAAATGTTAGCTCAGGAGCTTGGTATTTCGGAACAGACCTTAACTCGCAAGCTCAAAAAGCGCGTTTTTGGCACCGATGAAGCCTCGAAGATTGTAGAGCTTTTGAGCATCGACAATCCGCAGGCCGTATTTTTTGGCCACTAAGTAACTTAACAAGTTACATTCCAAAGGAAGTCAACCCACATGAACGACATCACCCTATCCAACAAGGAGGTGAAGAAGATGAAGGAAACCAAAAAGCCCGGCGAGCCGCTGGAGACGGCAGGCCGGGCGCAGGAAATTCAGCTTTCACAGCTGGACGACCGTATTCTCTGCCAAATAGATGAAACGGTTATCCAGAACGTGAAAGCCTACTCGTTCGCTCAATCCAGCAACGGGAAAGCGTTGCTGAATTTGAGCATTGAGGTCAATGCGGAAGTTGTGTCAACCACGATACAAGTGCAGAGGCAACCGCACTTGTAACCCATGAATGCCGTTCCATCGTTTCCGAAAACTTGGACAGCAGCCCCCGCTGTGGAGGAATTTGCTCATTCACAATCATTTCAACAAGGTCGATCAGCTTCTGGACTTGCTCCTTATCTGGCGCATTTTCAGCCTCTGCCCGATCACGCAGTTCACGAAAGCTCGTCTGATAGTTGATGGTTGCTGTGTTGGCTGTTCCAATTACAGAGCCATACGCTGTGCCGATATTGATAAATAGTGCTCTGGTGTTTGTTTCCCGTTTTCTTTCCGATTTTTTCTCGACCTCGGTCATATAGAACGCTTTTACTTTGCTCCTTGTTCCTTTTGGAAGTACGATGCCTGTGTTTCTGTGATATAAAGCCGTTCCTTTGCCGGATTGATAACAACATCATCTATTTTGATATCGGTCCCCGGGCGAAACCCAATATACCGGCGATTCGTTGCTTTTTCCCGATTTGGCAGACCCGGAACAGTCGCAACGATCTCACCGTTTCGCTCAATTTGCATATTCAAACCTTGCATCTCTAAAAAGCTCTCAAAAATCATTTTATCACCCCCTTTCCTGCTCGATTATACCGCAGAAGGGATGCAACCACAACAAGGAGGTGAATCACCATGAAGAAGCCTTATCTCAAAATCAGTCGTCTGGCAGAAGACCAGGATCTCAACCAGGGCGCACTTGCGGCCCTGATTGGGGTAAGCTCCAACACGATGACCGCACGGCTCAAGGGGACACAACCTTGGAGGAGTGACGAGATCGTTATCATCTGCAGAGCACTGCACATTCCGCAAGAAAAAATCGGGGAGTATTTCTTCCCGGCAATCGCAAAGGAGGAAAAGACCGCATGAAAATCAAATCCCGCGTCTGGTACTGGCTGGCTGCTGCCAGCGGTGCCGTAAGTCTGCTGTACGGCATGAGCATCGAGGGCGGTGCACAGCTGGGCAGCTCTATCTCTGACAACCAGTTCGTCACGGCCCTGTGCCTGGTTCTGGCAGCGGTAGCGTTCCTGCGGCTGGGCTTTGCCGCCCAAGATCGTGAGCAGAACGCCCGCCGCTATGGCCGCGTTGACCGCACCCACGCCCGTACCGAAGAGCCGGACTACCGGCAGAACCGGAGGGGCGCATGAAAGCAAAACGTCTGAAGAAGCTCCTGATGGGCATGGGCCTGAGCCGCAATCAGGCAAATCACATGGTCAAGGACCAGCGAGCCACCGGCTCCCCACGGGTCAGCAATGCACTCTATTACTATTATGCCAAAAGGTACATCTCCGAGTTAACGCCGGACTGGTTACCGCTTATCGAAAGCTTTGTACTCGGAAACGCAGAAGAGGATGCCGAGGACATCAACAAAAATGAGCCCGCCCGTGCTGGTAACACGGACGAGCCCAAAGGGTGATGGAATTCACAAGCCCCATCACCTTTGATGATATCATATCAGGAAGGATTTTACAAATGAAAGGTATTTTAGCAGAGCCGGGCAAGGCTCCGGTGATCGCGTCCCTGCCCGACAGCCTGTGGGCCATTGAGAACCGGCTGGGAACTCCCTGCGAGATGATCGTGCTGCCTCGCACCCCGGCGGTGCTGTTCGTGGGCCGGTACGATGGTCCCATCCAGCCCGCCAGTCTGCTCAACCGGAAGTACCGGGGCCGCCAGCTTTACGGGCCTATCCTCTGCTACGGCTGGAAGGGCAACAACATCCAGCCCATGAACAAGGATGTGCAGACCGAGATGCTGGACCGCCTGAAGGGCACGGAGGTGAGGGTATGAGCATCATCAGCCAGAACAGCAACAATGTTTACTACGCCTATACCCGTGGGCGCTTCTGGCGCTGGGACGAATCCGCACGGGTCTGGAAGGAAAGCCATCTGCTGGCACAGAAGTTCGGCAAAGCCAAGACCGCTGAAAAGCGGCTGACCCCGGAAGCGTTTCTGACCAGCGACGAGTTCATCCCCATGGACGACTACGAGCTTCCGCATTCGATGCTGACGGCCCTCAGGGAGGCCAAGCCCTGCAAGAATGCACCCATTGAACCGGTGGAAGAGGATTCTTCCTCGGGTGTTCCTGCTCCCTGCATCTGCTCCACCTGCACCTGTGGCGGGTGCAAAGAAGAATGCTTCGGAAACTGCCACAGCTGCGGCCATCCCGTGCAGGAGTGCAACAGCTACCAGACCGAAGGCGAAAAGCATTTAACTCCCGCTCACTCTGCGGATGTTGACAAACCGGAAGTGCCCGGAACCCAGACGACACAGGACAAGCCCCTGACCACCGTGCCGGATGAGATGCGCCCGGCGTTCGACTATTCCGGGCTGACCGACCAGACCGTGGAGGACCTGCACTTTGCCGAGGACGAATACCGCCACGGCAAGCAGATGGCCGAGCGCGGCCTTGTCCACATGGGCAATGCCATTGCCGCTGCCCATGATGCGCTGTGCGGAGTTTTCGCATTGTGCGACAACGGTGAAGATGGAGCTTGTCGCACAATGCGAAAAGCTCGAAACAACCAGCATAGCGAGGATACGTTCAAAAGCTGGTGCGTATCCATCGGCATCACCAAGGATACCGCATACCGGCTGCTGCAGGTCTCGGCACTGCTGGACGGCAGCAGCCCCCGCCAGCAGAAGATCCTGAAGGAGCTGTCTCCCACTCTGCTGTATGCCGTAGCAAAGCCCAGCGCCCCTGCAGAGCTGGTGGAGCAGGTCAAGAATGGTGACATCACCACCAACAAGCAGTATCAGGAAGCCATGGCCCAGATCAAGGCCGAGAAGGACCGTGCCGCTGCTGCCGAAGCCCGGGAGGAAGAGGCGTGGAACATGGTAAGCAAGGCGCAGGATGAAGCCCAGACTGCCAAAAACGACTTGGATGCCGCCCTTGCGGATGTGCAGGGGCTGGACAAGGAAAATGCCCGGCTGAAAGCCGAGAAAGAAAAGGCAGAACGGAGCTATAACGAAATGTACGAAAGCCGCATTGCGGCCAACCTCCAGCGCCAGAAGGCCGAAGCCGAGCGCGACAGGGCCGAAGCCCGGGCCAAGGACGCGGAGAACCAGTTGGTTGGTTCCCGGCAGGTGGCCGAAGCAGCCAAGCTCCGGGGTGACAAGCTCAAGGCCGAGAACGACGCGCTCAAGAAGCAGCCCATCACCGCGGTGGTGGACAAGGAAGAGGTGGAGCGTCAGGCCAGGGAAATGGCCGCCGAGATGACCGCCGACCTGCGGGCACAGCTGAAACAGGCCTCTTCCGGCAGTGAACAGGATGCCCACAGCTCCTATGACAACGTGCTGCTGGCCGACCGTTCTTTCCAGAACATCGGCAAAATGGTGGTCCCGTCCCTCCGCAGGCTTCCGCCCGAACAGCGAGAGCAGCTGACCAATATGCTCATTCACACACTCGGACAGATCCAAGGGGAGGTATCCAGATGTCTGTAACCATCACGGCCCTTGAGGCCGAAAACGTCAAGCGCATCAAGGCCGTTGCGCTCACCCCTGGCCCCCACTGGGCTCACCCTCGTGGGCGGCAATAACAATCAGGGCAAGACCAGTGTGCTGGATGCCCTTGCCTGGGCGCTGGGCGGCGACCGCTTCCGCCCCAATGCCGCACAGCGGGACGGGGCCGTGGCTCCCGCCCATCTCAAGGTCACCCTTTCCAATGGCGTGATCGTGGAGCGCAAGGGCAAAAACAGCACCCTGACCGTTACCGACCCCACCGGGCGGCGCAGCGGCCAGCAGCTGCTCAACGCCTTTATCGAGCCGCTGGCCCTTGACCTGCCCCGCTTCATGGAAGCATCCGACAAGGAGAAAGCGGACATCCTGCTGCGCATCATCGGCATCGGCACCGAGCTGCACGTCCGGGATCTGGAGATCAAGTCCCTGTATGACAAGCGCACCTTCACCGGCCAGCTGGCCCAGCAGAAAAAGCACTTTGCCGAGGAGCTGATCTACTACCCGGAAGCCCCGGAGGAGCCTGTCAGCGCCTCCGACCTCATCCACCAGCAGCAGGAGATCCTTGCCCGGAACGGCGAGAATCAGCGGCTGCGGACACAGTACGCAGAGCTTGAGAGTCAGGAGCAGCAGTGCGTGGCCGAACTGAAACGCACCCGTGAACGCATTGCCGAGCTGGAACAACAGTATCAGGAACTCGATGCCAAGCACACCAAACTGTTCAACCAGCGGAAAAATGCCGAAAAGACCGTTGCCCAGCTGCAGGACGAATCCACCGCAGAGCTGGAGGCATCCATCCGGGGCATCGAGGAGACCAACCAGAAGGTGCGTGCCAATCTGGAAAAGGCCCGTGCTGAGGACGAGGCTGCCCAGTATGCCAGCGACTACGACAAGCTCACCCAAGCCATCACTCAGAAGCGGGCCGACCGTATGGCCCTGCTGAACGGTGCTGACCTGCCCCTGCCGGAGCTGAGCGTGGAGGACGGTGCCCTTACTTATAAAGGAAAGCACTGGCGGGATATGTCCGGCAGTGACCAGCTGCGGGTAGCCGCCGCCATCGTCCGCCGCCTGAACCCGGACTGTGGTTTTGTGCTGCTGGACAAGCTGGAGCAGATGGACATGACCACCCTGACCGAGTTTGGCCGCTGGCTGGAAGCAGAGCACCTGCAGGCCATCGCCACCCGGGTCTCCACCGGCAGCGAGTGCCAGATCATCATTGAGGACGGCATGGTAAAGGATGCCGAGCCGCCTGTCACCGAAAAGCCCCAGCCCAGGAGCTGGACGAAAGGAGCGTTCTGAATGAGCAAGTATGCCATCACCTCCGGGGTGCAGGATTCCCCGGTCAAAACCGTGCTGTATGGCCCCGAGGGCATCGGCAAGAGCACCTTTGCCTCCCACTTCCCCGACCCGGTGTTCATCGACACCGAAGGCGGCACAAAGCGGCTGAATGTCAAGCGCCTGCCCCAGCCCACAAGCTGGGCCATGCTGCTGGACGAGGTGGCCGAGGTGCGCAGGGGGAACATCCCCTGCGGCACGCTGGTCATCGACACCGCCGACTGGGCCGAACGGCTGGCCATTGATGCCGTCTGCGCCAAGGCCAAGGTAGACGGGCTGGAGGGCTTTGGCTACGGCAAAGGCTACACCTACCTGAAGGAGGAGTTCGGCAAGCTGCTGGACGCGCTGGAAGAGGTGCTGAACACAGGGCACAACGTTCTGGTCCTTGCCCACGCGGCCATCACCAAGTTCGAGCAGCCGGATGCGGCGGGCAGCTACGACCGCTGGACCATGAAGACCACCAAGCAGGTGGAGCCGCTGATCCGGGAGTGGTGCGACATGCTGCTGTTCGTCAACTACAAAACCGTGGTGGAAAAGAGCAGCAGCGCCCCTAACGCAAAAAACAAGGTCACCGGCGGCCGCCGGGTGATGTACACAGCGCATCACCCCTGCTGGGATGCCAAGAATCGCTTCGGCCTGCCCGACGAGATTCCCTTTGACTACGCCGGCATCGCCGCCTGCATCCCCGGCACCACACCTGCACCGAAGCCGAAGCCGGAACCGCGCCCCCAGCCGGAAGCTGACATCCTGCCCACTCCGGCTCCGCAGCCGGAACCGCCCGCCGAGACAGTGCCACAAGCTCTGCTGGTGCCCGACCTGATTGCACTGGGTGTGCCGGAAAAGCTGGCTCCCCTGATGAGCGCAAACAACGTCACACCGGAGGAGCTGCAGGCTGTGGTGGGCAAGCGGGGCTATTTCCCCGAGGATATGCCCATCCGGGATTACCCGGCCGATTTCGTAGAGGGCTGTCTGGTGGCCGCATGGCCCCAGGTGCTGCAGATGGTGCTGGACAGCCGTGACCTGCCGTTTTTGATGATTTTGAAAGGAGCCTTTTACTTATGAATGAGATGAACACCGACCGCGCCCTGAGCTGGGACGACGAATTCACCAACGAACAGCAGGAGTTCGTGCTCCTGCCCGAGGGTGATTATGCCTTTGAGGTCACCGGCATGGAACGTGCCCGCTTTGAGGGCAGCGCCAAGCTGCCGCCCTGCTCCATGGCAAAGCTGACCCTGAAGATCTTCGGCGGGGCCAAGGGCGATGCCACCGTCACCGACCGCCTGTATCTGCACACCAAGACCCAGGGTCTGCTGGGTGCTTTTTTCGAGAGCATCGGCCAGTGCAAGCGCGGTGAGACCTTCCGCCCCCGCTGGAACGAGGTGGTGGGTGCCCGGGGCTGGTGCCGTCTGGGCATCCGGGAGTACACCAAGCAGAGCGGCCCCAACGCAGGTAAGACCGGCCAGAGCAACGAGGTCACTCGCTTCCTGCCGCCGCCGGAACCTAAGGCCGCACCCGCTCAGGGCTGGACACAGGGGGCATTCTGATGGCGAACATCCAATCCCTGCGCCCCTATCAGCAGGCCGCCCGGGACAGCATCCACGCCCAGTGGGAGCAGGGCCGTCTGCGCACGCTGCTGGTGCTGCCCACCGGCACCGGCAAGACCATCGTGTTCGCCTCCGTTTCCGCTGATCAGGTGCGTGCCGGGGACCGGGTGCTCATCCTGGCCCACCGGGGAGAGCTGCTGGAACAGGCAGCTGACAAGCTCCAGCGTTCCACCGGCCTTGTCAGCGCCGTGGAAAAGGCAGAGTCCACCTGCCTGAACAGCTGGTTCAGGGTGGTGGTGGGCAGCGTGCAGACCCTGCAGCGCTCCGCTCGGCTGGAACGCTTTCCCCGGGACTACTTCGGCACCATCATCATCGACGAGGCCCACCACGCCATCACCGACGGCTACCGCCGCATCCTGGACTACTTCGAGAATGCAAAGGTGCTGGGTGTGACCGCCACCCCAGACCGCGGCGACATGCGGAACCTGGGTGAGGTGTTCGACAGCCTGGCCTATGAGTACAAGCTGACCGATGCCATCAAAGAGGGCTATCTGTGCAAGATCATGGCACAGACAATTCCCCTGCAGCTGGACATCTCTGGCGTGGCCCTCAGCGGCGGCGACTACGCCGTAGGGGAACTGGGCACGGCGCTAGACCCGTATCTGGAGCAGATCGCCGCCGAGATGGCACAGCGATGCAAAGGCCGCAAGACGGTGGTGTTCCTTCCCCTCATCAAAACCAGCCAGAAGTTCCGGGATCTGCTGAATGCACAGGGGTTCCGGGCCGCCGAGGTCAACGGCCAGAGTGCCGACCGAAAGGAAGTGCTTGCCGACTTCGATACCGGGAAGTATAACGTGCTCTGCAATTCCATGCTGCTCACCGAGGGCTGGGACTGCCCCAGTGTGGACTGTGTTGTGGTGCTGCGGCCCACCAAGGTGCGCAGCCTGTACAGCCAGATGGTGGGACGCGGCACACGTCTGGCCGAGGGCAAGACCGACCTGCTGCTCCTCGACTTTTTGTGGATGACCGACAAGCACGAGCTCTGCCGCCCGGCAGACCTTGTGTGCGAGGACAGGGCCGTGGCCCGTCAGATGACCGAAAACCTTGCCGGGACCGGCTGTCCTGAGGACATCGAGGAAGCCGCCGCCCAGGCCAGCGAGGACGTGGTGGCCCAGAGAGAGGAAGCCCTTGCAAAGCAGCTGGCTGAACAGCGCCGGAAGAAGGCAAAACTGGTGGACCCGCTCCAATACGAAATGAGTATTCAGGCCGAGGACCTATCCGGCTATGTACCGGCTTTTGGCTGGGAAGCAGGGCCGCCCACCGAACAGCAGACCACCGCCCTCGAAAAGCTGGGCATTCTGCCGGATGCAGTGGAGTCGGCAGGCAAGGCCAGCCTTTTGCTGGACCGGCTGCACAAACGCCGGGACGAAGGCCTCACCACACCAAAACAGATCCGCTGTCTGGAAAAATACGGCTTCCAGCATGTGGGCACATGGAGTTTTGAGCAGGCCAAATACATGATCGACCGCATTGCGGCCCAGGGCTGGCGGGGCGTGCCGAAGGGCGTGAACCCCGCCACCTATACGCCGCCCTCCCCACCTGAAACGCCCGCATGGGATGTATGGTAACGCAGATGAATGATGAGATCGAACTCAAAGAAGCATTGGACTTCATTTCCCCGGCCTCCCTGACTTATGAGGAGTGGACGATGGTGGGCATGGGCCTCAAGGAAGCGGGACTGCCTGTCACCGTCTGGGAAGCATGGAGCGCCCGGGACGGGGGCCGCTACCACAAGGGCGAGTGTGCCCGGAAGTGGGAGAGCTTTCACGGCAGCACAAAGCCCGTCACGGAAAACAGCATCTTCCAGCTGGCCTACAGCCACGGATGGAGCGGCCCCGCGGGCCACGCGCTGGACTGGGGCGACGAGCTCACCACCGGCTCATCCAGAACGGAGGGGCAGCTGGTGGACCCCCGGTGGGTGGAATCCCATGACCTGGCTCTGCCTGAGCAGTGGGACCCTGCCGACCAGCTCAGGCGCTATCTGCAGGCCCTCTTTGAACAGGACGAGCACGTGGCCTATGTGACCGAGAGCTTCATGGCCGACGACCGCCGCCGTCCCACCAGAGGCTGCTGGGACCGCACTGCAGGCCAGCTCATCGCAGAGCTGGACACCTGCGGCGGGGACATCGGCAAGGTGGTGGGCGACTGCGACCCCGAGGTGGGCGCGTGGATCTGCTTCAACCCGGTGGACGGAACGGGCCGCAAGGATGCCAATATCACCGCCTACCGCTACGCTCTGGTGGAATGCGACAACATGGATCTGGGCAGGCAGCAGGCCATCATCAAGCAGCTGGAGCTGCCCTGTGCCGCCCTGGTCTACTCCGGCGGCAAGAGCGTCCACGCCATCGTCAAGGTGGATGCCCCGGATTACACCGAATACCGCAAGCGGGTGGATTACCTCTATGCCGCCTGCCAGAAGAATGGTCTGACCCTCGACCAGCAGAACCGCAACCCCAGCCGCCTTTCCCGGATGCCCGGCATCCTGCGCGGCAGTCAGCGGCAGACCCTGCTGGAGACCAACATCGGCAAAAGCTGCTGGGACGGGTGGCGGGACTGGCTGGAAGCCGAGACCGATGAACTGCCCGAAACCGAAAGTCTGGCTGATGACTGGGATGACCTGCCGCCACTGGCCGATGCCCTCATCACCGGGGTGCTGCGCAAGGGTCACAAGATGCTGCTGGCAGGCCCCAGCAAGGCGGGCAAGAGCTTCGCCCTCATTGAGCTGTGCATCGCCATTGCCGAGGGCACGCCCTGGCTGGGTCGCTTTTCCTGTGCGCAGGGCAAAGTGCTGTACATCAACCTCGAGCTGGACCGGGCCTCCTGCCTGCACCGCTTCAAGGATGTGTATACCGCCCTCGGCCTGCCCCCGCAGAACCTGCGGAACATTGACATCTGGAACCTGCGCGGCGCTTCCGTTCCTATGGACAAGCTGGCCCCCAAGCTCATCCGCCGGGCGGGTAAGAAAGGCTACACTGCCGTCATTCTGGACCCCATCTACAAGGTCATCACCGGCGACGAGAACAGCGCCGACCAGATGGCAAAGTTCTGCAACCAGTTCGACCTTGTCTGCCGTGCGCTGGACTGTGCCGTGATCTACTGCCACCATCACTCCAAGGGTGCCCAGGGCGGCAAGCGCAGCATGGACCGCGCCAGCGGCTCCGGCGTGTTTGCCCGTGACCCGGATGCCATGCTGGATATGACAGAGCTCACCCCCACCGATGCCATCTTGGAACAGCTCCACAACAAGGCCGCCTGCCGGGTGCTCAAAGCCATGCTGGACAAGCGCGGCCATGCCGATGCCTACGGCCCGGACGATGCCCTGAGCAAAAGCCGGATGCTGGCCATTGCCAAAGAACACCTTGGCATGGCCGACCTGCGGGCCATCGATGCCCAGATCGCAACCGCCCAGAAAAAAGCCGACAGTATGACCGCCTGGCGCATTGAGGGCACCCTGCGCGAGTTCGCCCGCTTCGACCCTGTGAATCTCTGGTTCGACTACCCTGTCCACAAGCCGGACACCGGCCTGCTGGAGGATCTGCAGCCGGACAGCGATTACAAGTCACTGGGTACCCGGGGCGCATCCAAGCGCTGGGGCAATAAGGACAAAGTCAGCAAGGACAAAAAGGCCGAGCTGGACACCGCCTTTGAAGCCTGCATGATGGATGGCGAAGTGACTGTTTACAGTCTGGCCGAGTACATGGATCTGAAGCCCCGCACCGTCAAGACCCGCCTGAAGGATGACGGGCGGTTCTGGATCGACGGCGAAAAAGTCGGACGCAAGGAGCCCGGCAGCGCAGGTTAAACAAATTGTATATTTTAAAACTATAATTTGTTATAAAAATGCAGTTATAGCCGCTATTTTGCACGACAGCAAAAACTGCAATTTTGCAGTTATAGCCGCTATGACTGCAAATTTTGCAGTGCAAAATAGCCTATATATAATAGCTATAACTGCAGCATGTGTGATGGGGTCTCCCAGAGGATGGGGCGAACACAGCCCCCATCCCTCCGGGGAACCCTCCCCATCACGTTGGCCGAACAAAAAGAAAAACGAGGTGAAACGAACGTGCAATTTTTGCCCATTGCTCAATTCTTCCTGCCCATGAAGCCGCCCACCACCACCCACAACGCCAAGGAGCTGCACGCCTACATGAAGGGCGGCAAGCCCTGTGCCGTGCTCCACGACAGCGCCGAACTGAAAGCCGCCCGGGCCAAGCTCCACGCCTACCTGGCACCCCATGCACCAGATCAGCCCGTGCCCGCCGGGAAGCCAGTGCGGCTGGTGGTCAAGTGGTGCTTTTCCCCCGAGGGCCGCCCGGACGGCAGCTGGCGCACCTCCAAACCTGACACCGACAATCTGGAAAAGGCCCTCAAGGACGAGATGACCCGCCTGCACTTCTGGCACGATGATGCCCAGGTGTGCAGCGAGATCGTGGAGAAGTTCTGGTCGGACCCCTGCGGTGTGTTCGTGCGTGTGGAGGTGTGGGGATGACGGATTACAAAACGGTCAAGGCATGGTTCCAGCAGTGCCGGGACGGCGCTGCCGCCGTGAAGGCCCAGAAGCAGAAGATCCAGCGCATCCGGGATGCCGCCGAGAAATGCACCCAGAGCCTGAACGGAATGCCCACAGGCGGAAGTTCCGGTGATAAGGTCGGAGATGCCGTTGCCCGGCTGGATGCAGAGGAACGGGAGCTGAAGCAGATGGAGCAGCGCCTTGCACTGCTGAAGATGAATGCCACCTGCAGGGCCTACACCGGGGCCGTAGACCCCGAGACCGTCCGGCAGGGCGACTGCATCCGGATGTTTTACATCGAGAGCAAGCACCAGCCCGCCATCGTGGAAGCTCTGGGGGCTGTGCGAAAAATTCCGAGGTCTCAAAGATCATCCGCCGGGGCTGTGAGCGGCTGGCTCTGCTCTGGGATACACTGGAATGATTCCACATCACATCCATCCTGCATCCATGTGCAAAACACCCCCATTTGTGAT
>ENA-OQDT01000359-OQDT01000359.1-human-gut-metagenome-genome-assembly--contig:-NODE-359-length-30186-cov-4.835790_pt1 | contig 30186 bp, 32 predicted proteins | sample MGYA00242786_ERZ504617 | MGnify/ENA primary metagenome ERZ504617 (study PRJEB26092, sample SAMD00036337) | human gut metagenome | host: Homo sapiens | study: EMG produced TPA metagenomics assembly of...
TTCTACAGCGACGCCCATTGATGCTCCAATCCTTTTAAAATTCTCTAACACCCTTGCCGGGTCATCTCCACGATCAAAGCTTAGATTCAGAGAAGAATAATAGCCCTCACTGACTCCTCCAAGTCGTGTAGAAAAAGCACTCGTTACAATGCCCGTCTCCTGAAACAATGGATATTCCAGATAAGGAGTTTTCTTTTCTACTTCATCAAAAATATGTGCCGCGTTCTTATAAATCAATCCTAAACTCATATTCTGTCCTTTCTTCTCTATCCGCAAAATGCATTCTTCACCAGCTGGATCCTTGTCCCTTCAATACCGATCACATCAAATCTGCATGGGACATCACTAATATGATGTTCCGTCAGATAATACATTGCTGCCTGAAATATCTTTCTCTGCTTTCTTGCATCTACAGCTTCCAGCGGACTCCCCTTGCCAGGACCAGTCCTGTACTTCACTTCACAGAATACCAGATTTTCCCCCTCTTTTGCAACAATATCAATCTCTCCTATGCGACAGCGATAATTGTACTGTAGTATCTGATAGCCATGCTGTTCCAGATAAAAACCTGCTGCCTGCTCATAGTTTCCACCTGTCTTGCGGTTATTCTTTTCTTTTTTCGGATCCTTCATCTACCTGATTCCCCTCTTCTAATCCGTCGAACTTTCGGATTTAAGAAGAGCTGCCATTGGCAGCTCTTTCTTTTATACAACCCTGATATCATTAAATAAACTTCTTGATAAATGTCTTTCTATGTATCGGTGTCGGTCCATATTTCTTGATTGCCTCAATATGTTCTTTGGATCCATATCCTTTATGGCCTGCAAATCCATACTCTGGCATCACTTTATCATATTCTACCATCAGCCGGTCCCTTGTCACTTTTGCAAGAATACTTGCCGCTGCAATAGACACACTCTTCGCATCTCCTTTAATAATCGGAACCTGCGGAATGATCATCTCCGGAATCGTCACAGCATCATTCAAAAGAATCCCTGGTTCTACTGCCAGCTTTGAAATTGCTTCACGCATTGCCTCATAAGTTGCCTGTAGAATATTAATTTCATCGATTCTCGCCGGACTTGCCATACCTACTGCCGCTGCAACCGCTTTCTCCATAATCTCATCATACAACTCTTCTCTCTTTGCAGCAGACAGTTTTTTTGAATCATTCAGATAGAGAATCTCACAATCCTTTGGGAGAATCACTGCACCGGCTACTACCGGTCCTGCCAGAGGACCTCTTCCTGCCTCGTCAATCCCACAGATAAAACTATAATCCGCATATTTTCTCTCGAATGTTTTCATTACCTCGAGGCGTTCTCTCTCCTGAACAAGTGCCTGCTGCTTCTTCCGATATCTTGCTGTCAGATTTTTTACACCTGTCCTAGAATCCGTCTCGTATTCCTGACAAAGTGCTTCCCACTGTTGTTCTCCTGCCTGTTCAAATTCTATCTTGATCTCGCTAATACTTTTACTCATGATGTATCACCCCAATTTGACTCAATGGCCACACGCGAATCCATGCCCTTCCGATCAGATCTTTTCTATGGATTAAACCAACATCGGACGCTCTGCTGTCGCTGCTGTTATTCCGATTATCTCCAAGTACAAAATATTCATCCTCACCAAGTGTTAATGGTTCTTCTGCAATGCCTGGATTCTCCATTATTTCATTCCCATAATGTTCATCCAGACGCATCCCATCAATATAAACCATTCCGGATAAAATCTGTACTGTCTCTCCCGGCAGCCCGATGATCCGCTTAATATAATAGGTATTGTCCTGATATTGATATGGAAATACTACGATGTCATATCGTTTCGGATCTCTGAAGCGGTAAGTCATTTTATCAACAATCAGCTGATCCTTATCTGACAGTGTAGTTTCCATAGAAGAACCACTGACTTCTGTTCTCTGCCCCACAAAGGTAACCACGGTCCAGGTAAGAGCAATGATCAGTACAATATACAGAAGCCATCCCGACAGTTCTTTTATAATTTCTTTCATACCGTATTAATTCTCCTCTGGAAGCTCCAGTGTAAGCCTTCCAAGGCGGCCATTACGGAAATCATCCAAAAGAATTGCCGCTGCTTTTTCCACATCTAATTCGCTTCCTCTGACCAGACAGTGTCTGCTTTCTGCAATTCTTCTTAACACTTCATAATTATCATCTGAAGATTCTATCGTGTACTTCTCTTCAAGAACTCCCGGATATGATTGATTTAAAAATTTCACAAGCTCACTTGCCAGTTCTTCTGTCTGAAGAATCTCGTCTTTAATCGAACCGATAAACGCAAGACGCAAACCTACTGTCTGGTCTTCAAACTTCGGCCAGAGAATTCCCGGTGTATCCAAAAGTTCTACATTCTTATTCAGACGGATCCACTGTTTTCCCTTTGTCACTCCAGGCTTATTTCCTGTTTTTGCACAGGCTTTTCCTGCCAGCGCATTGATAAAGGTAGATTTTCCTACGTTCGGAATTCCTACGACCATGGCACGTACCGGACGGTTCAGGATTCCACGCTTTCTGTCACGTTCCATCTTCTCCTTACATGCTTCCTGGATCACAGACTGGATCGACTTGATTCCGCCGCCTTTCTTAGAATTCACTTTCACGACAGAATATCCCTGCTTCTTGAAATATTCCATCCACTCATCATTTCTTCTGTCTTCCGCAAGATCTGCCTTATTCAAAAGAATCAGTCTCGCCTTATTCTTTCCAAGCTCATCAATGTCCGGATTACGACTGCTGAGCGGCACTCTTGCGTCAACCAACTCAATAATCAGATCGATCAGCTTAATATTCTCCTGCATCATTCTTCTGGCCTTTGTCATATGGCCAGGATACCACTGAAAATGCATTGCATTCCTCCTGTTATTTTTTCATTCTATTTTATCTTTTTACAAATCCGAAATGTTCCCCGGAGCTTACATTGAACCAGACCTTTCCATAGATCTCATCTGCCTTTACCACTCCGACCGTCTCAGATCTGCTGTCTTCGCCTGACTCTTCATTATCTCCGAGCACAAAGTACTCGTCTTTGCCAAGCTTTATCTCATCAGAAGCTATCCCCGCATCTTTTATCTCTGATACATGAATATGTTTCTTCTGCTCTTTCCCATTAATATAAACGGTTCCGTCCTTGATCTGGACAGTCTCTCCCGGAAGAGCGACAATCCTTCTGATTGAAAGATGAACTTCACGGTTTCCGTCTGGTCGAAATGCCACCACAGTTCCTCTGGAAGGTGTCTTCATATCCACGATCAGACGATCTACAAGAACAACCTCTCCATTCTCAATTGCCGGACTCATGGCATCTCCCGCATTGCTTACACGATGCCCGAAAAATGCGATCAAAAGTACTGCCACCAGGCACACACACAGTATCTCTCCTGCGAGAATCAAAGAATTTTTTGTTATATGATAATTCTTCTTTTCAAACTTTAATTTCTTACTTCGGTTTGTAAATTTCAGATGGTTTTTCTTCTTCATCTGCGGCTTCTTCTTTTTCTTTCTTCTGTTATTCTTTCGAAAACTCAGATTCTGCCCCATAGGTTCCTTATTTTCCTTCCCAACTATGAGAAACACGCTCCGCGAGTTTCTCAAGTTATCGCGGCAGTCACCAAGGTCTCGTGCAAGCACGGACTTTGGCTCGTTGCTCGCGTAAGCTATAAGAAAAGGGACAATATACAAGTTCTGTAATTGTCCCTCTCATAGTTACTATTTTACTAATTCTTTTACCTTAGCAGCTTTACCAACACGCTGTCTTAAGTAGTTCAGTTTCGCTCTTCTTACTTTACCTCTGCGAACAACTTCTACTCTCTCAACATGTGGAGAATGTACCGGCCATGTCTTCTCAACACCGATTCCGTTAGATGTCTTTCTTACTGTGAAAGTCTCTCTTGCTCCGCCACCCTGTCTTTTCAGGACTGTTCCTTCGAAAACCTGGATTCTTTCGCGGTTACCCTCTTTGATCTTGGCATATACTTTTACTGTATCACCAACATGAAATTCAGGTGCGTTCTCCTTTAACTGTTCTGCTTCGATTTTTCTAATGATTTCGTTCATTTTGTGTGACCTCCTTAATATTTGACGTTCTTAACACTTCACTTTTGTGCCAGAGGACCATCGCGCTTCTTTTCACAACTTTTGTAGTTTACCATATTTCCGGGCTTTTTTCAAGTCCCTATTTCATTTTTTCTGCTTCTTTGCGTTCCCGTTTCACCTGGCGGATCCATTTCTTCTCTTTATCCGTCAGATTGCTCTCCTTGAGAAGATCCGGGCGCCGCTCCATTGTACGAAGGATTGACTGCTCTCTTCTCCATTTTTCAATATTCGCATGATGTCCGGACAGAAGGATGGGCGGAACTTTCTTCCCTCTCCACTCTTCTGGCCTGGAATACTGCGGATACTCCAGAAGATTATCCTGAAATGACTCAAATTCTGCTGAGACATCATTGTGAAGCACTCCCGGAACCAGTCTTGAGATCGTATCGATCATGACCATTGCCGGAAGCTCGCCTCCGGTCAGTACATAATCTCCGATGGAAACATAATCTGTCACGATTTCTTCCAGAACGCGTTCGTCGATTCCTTCATAATGACCGCAAAGCAACACAAGGTCTTCCTCCTGAGCCATCTCCTCTGCCATCTTCTGGTTAAATACATCTCCCTGTGGAGAGAGATAGACTACACGCAGTGGACGCTTCTGTGGCTCCTGCTTTCTCTCGTCGATCTGCTCTTTCACAGCCTCATAAGCCAGATACACCGGTTCTGCCTGCATCAACATGCCTGCACCGCCGCCATATGGATAATCATCCACACTGTTATGCTTATTAAATGCATAATCACGGATATTCACTGCATTGATCGAAAGAAGTCCATTGTTGATCGCACGGCCTGTAATACTTGTATTCACGCCCTGCTCGATCATCTCCGGAAATAAAGTCAATACATGGAAATTCATTACAGTAATCCCTCCATCAGATGCACTTTCATCTTCTTCGCTTCTACATCAATATCCAGAATACACTCGTGAATTGCAGGAAGCAGCACTTCTCCGTGATTCTCAGAAGTAATGATATACACTTCGTTTGCTCCTGTCTCCATCACATCTTTGAGTACTCCAAAGCGTTCCTCACTGTCATCTGTATAGACCTCCATACCGATCAGATCACCGATATAATACTCGTCCTCTTCCAGTTCGACAGCATTTTCTCTTGTTACAAAGAGACTTTTTCCTTTATATTTCTCAATATCATTGATATTATCAATGCCCTTGAATTTCACAATTACAAATTGCTTGAAAAAACGAACAGACTGAATCTCAAGATCCAGCTTTTCCCTTCCTGTATCAAGGACAACATTTTTCAATGTCTGAAAACGCGCAGCATCATCCGTTGTCGGGAATACCTTAACTTCACCACGCAGACCATGTGTGGAAGAAATCACTCCCACCTGAAGAAATTGTTCCATTCCTGATTCCTTTCTTATGAAACTATGAGAAACACGCTTCGCGAGTTTCTCAAGTTATCGCGGCAGTCGCCAAGGTCTCGTGCAAGCACGGACTTTGGCTCGTTGCTCGCGTAAAAAGAAAGGGGCAGTCTCTTCTTTATGAAGGCTGTCCCTTTTTTAAGCCCTGCTTTACCAAGCAATGACTCTGTTACTTTTTTCTTTCGTTCTGATACTGTTCTTAAACAATATCGACAACGACTTTCTTGTCTTCCTTTGTTGCTGCTGCCTTAACAACAGAACGGATTGCTTTTGCAATACGACCCTGCTTACCGATCACTTTACCCATGTCGCCATCTGCTACATGAAGTTCCAGTACAGTAGTTCTGCCTTCCTTTTTCTCAGTAACTGAGACTTCATCCGGCTGATCTACCAGTGCCTTTGCAATAACTTCAACTAATTCTTTCATGATACTCGCCCTCCGCGGAGACATCGTTATTTATCTGCGGCTGATCACGCAGCTACAGACATTACTCATACAGATTCGATTATTTCTCGATTCCTGCTGCTTTGAAGATCTTTCCAACAACTTCTGTTGGCTGAGCACCATTATTGAGCCATTTCTTAGCTGCTTCTTCGTCTACTTTGATTGCGCTTGGCTCAAGGTTCGGATCGTATGTTCCGATTTCCTCAATGAATCTTCCGTCTCTTGGAGATCTAGAATCTGCTACTACGATTCTGTAAAAAGGAGCCTTCTTCTGTCCCATTCTCTTTAATCTGATCTTTACTGCCATTTTTTTCACCTCATAATTTTTCTTAATTTTTTGTTATTGTTTCATTTATATGTCAAAAGGGAAGCTTGAATTTGCCCCTTTTTCCACCTTTGCCACCCATCATTCCAGGAAGTTTCTTCATCATCTTTCTGGATTCGTTGAACTGTTTTACCATACGGTTCACATCTGCGATATCCACACCCGCACCCTTGGCAATTCTGTGCTTTCTGGATGGATTCAGCAGATCCGGGTTTCTTCTCTCTTCCAAAGTCATGGAGTAGATGATTGCTTCCATCTGAGCCATCTTCTTCTCATTCTCTTCGGAATCAAAATCAGGCATCTTACCTCCGAGATTACCCATTCCAGGCAGCATTCCCATGATGCTGGACAAACCGCCCATCTTACGCATCTGTTCCATACTGTCAAGATAATCTTCAAAGTCAAACTGAGCTTTCTTCATCTTATCAGCCATCTTCTTGGCTTTCTCTTCATCAAGCTCAGCGCCTGCCTTCTCAATCAGGGAAAGGACATCTCCCATTCCCAGAATTCGGGATGCCATTCTGTCCGGATAAAACTGCTCCAGATCTGAAAGCTTCTCTCCCATGCCGACATAAAGGATCGGTTTTCCTGTCACTGCCTTGATAGACAGCGCAGCACCGCCTCGTGTATCTCCGTCAAGCTTTGTGACGATCACACCGTCGATTCCAATCTTATCGTTAAAGGAACTTGCTACATTCACCGCATCCTGTCCGGTCATCGCATCGACAACCAGGATGGTCTGATGAACTTCCACAGCTTCCTTGATCTCCTGAAGCTCTGCCATCATATCTTCATCTACATGAAGACGTCCTGCAGTATCAAGGATCACAATATTGTTACCATTCTTTGCTGCATGCTCAACTGCTGCCTTCGCAATATCCGCCGGCTTGTTCTTGTCTCCCATGGAGAACATCTCTACGCCCTGCTTCTCTGCGTTGATCTCCAACTGCTTAATTGCAGCCGGACGGTATACATCACATGCTACCAGAAGTGGTTTCTTACCTTTTAACTTAAACTTTCCTGCAAGCTTTGCAGTTGTTGTTGTCTTACCTGCTCCCTGAAGACCTGCCATCATGATCACTGTGATCGCACTACCCGGTTGAAGCTTGATCTCTGTTGTCTCAGATCCCATAAGCTTAACCAGCTCTTCATTAACGATCTTGATCACCATCTGTCCCGGATTCAGTCCGTTCATCACATCCTGACCAACAGCCCTCTCCTGAACATCCTTTATGAAGCCCTTAACAACCTTGAAGTTAACATCTGCTTCAAGAAGCGCCATCTTAACTTCCTTCAGAGCTGCCTTAACATCATCCTCTGTCAGTCTTCCCTTGCTTCGCAGGTTCTTAAATACATTCTGAAGTTTTTCACTTAAGCTGTCAAATGCCATTCTATAACTCCTCTATGATCGCATCCGCAATCTTACGGATCCGCTTCACCATCTCTTCCGGGTCATTCTTCTCGCGTTCCCACTCAGCAAGTGTATCATCAATCTTACTAACCTTCTCCTTCACGGAAAGGAACTTTTCTACAAGATGAAGCTTCATCTCATATCCTTCCAGTGTCTTCTGACACCGCTTCACAAGATCATGTACACCCTGGCGGCTGATCCCCTTCATCTCAGCAATCTCACTGAGCGAAAGATCTTCCAGCGCGAACTGCTCATAAATCTCCTTCTGATGATCCGTAAGCAATTCCCCGTAGAAATCAAACAATAATGCCTGCTCTAAAAACTTATTCATTATCTTCACCTCTGCTATCATACACGAAACGCAAGATGGTGTCAAGTGTTTTTTCTTTACAGTGCAGACATCTTTATCACTAATTTAGCATCAGGCATATAATAAAGAAAAAACAAAGGCTTTTCCTTCATGAAATGGGTAAAACAATCCATTCACTACTGGTGTCCGGACACACAAGAACACAAATTTCTCGGACAAAATGTCACTGCTGCTATTCTTGATACCGGAATTTCTCCTCATCCTGATTTTAAAGGTCGTATCCTTTCTTTTCGGGATTTTTCCAGTACCACTGGTTCTTCCGAAAAAGTTCTTTTTTCTTTCTCTCATTCTTCGCCGCTGATCGACAACAGTGGGCATGGAACTCATGTAGCCGGAATTCTTGCGGGAAGCGGACTTCTCTCTTCCGGAGCTTATGCCGGAATTGCCCCCTTCTGTAATCTTATTATTGGGAAAATATTAGATCAGAATGGAAACGGATCTATCAAAAATGTCATAAACGGGATTCAATGGATCCGTGATATCTACACGCAATTCCATATCCGGATCATTAATATTTCCGTAGGTACACGACCGGATCTTTCCATTCATCAAAAACTTCTTTTATTGCATGCCGTGGAATCTCTCTGGGATCTTGGGCTCGTCGTAGTTGTCTCTGCCGGCAACTACGGACCTGCTCCCGGTTCCGTCACAGTTCCCGGAAGCAGCCCAAAAGTTATCACTGTTGGTGTTCCCGACACTTTTCCTCTGATCCAGACTCAAAGGCATCCTCTCAATTATTCCGGCCGCGGTCCTACAGATGATTGCATTGTCAAACCTGATGTTTTTGCCCCTGGCACAGGAATTGTAAGCTGCAATGCTTTTTACTCTCAATTTCCAAACGCTCCGCCTTATCTTTCCAAAACAGGAACATCCATGGCTGCTCCTGTTGTTTCCGGTGCAATTGCCTGTCTTCTTTCAAAATACCCGTTTCTCACCAATGCAGAAGTTAAATTAAAACTTCACGCTTCCTGTGTGCAGATTCCGGGAACTGAATCCGGCTGGGGAATTTTAGATTTCTCCCGACTACTTGAATAATTTGTGCCACTTCACATCTTTATCACTGCAAATAATTTCTCATCTCACATTTTCTTTTTATCCGCATACTATAACATTGTAAATCAAAAATCTTTCGGAGGATTTAACAATGAGTGAATTAACAGCTACAAACTGCGGATGCGGTTGTGACAACGGATGTGCAAACAGCTGCGGCTGTGGCGGAAACGGAAATGGATGCGGACTGAATAACTCCTGCCTTTGGATCATCCTTCTCCTCTGCTGCTGCGGTGGCTGGGGTGGTAATGGTTGTGGTGGATGTGGTAATGGCTGCGGCAATGACAGTTGTCTGTGGATCATCCTTCTTCTTTGCTGCTGCGGCGGATGGGGCAATAATGGATTCGGATGCGGCGGTTGCGGTAATGGCTGCAACTGTGGCGGATGCTGATATCTGTTCCTTCTTTCACGTTACTGTTCACACGATGTGCGACCAGCAACGCATCTCGCCATTTTAAATCGCCTTTGGCGATGGGGCGAGATGCATTCAAGTCAAAACACGCATCCTCCGTGTCAATCAGCGAAGTGATTGACACGAGAGTGAACAGTAACTCTTTCACTTCAAATGGGGCATGCGGAAAAACCGCATGCCCCTTCTGGCTTATCTTTTCAAACGATTCGGTTTTCCGGTAACAACACTCTGTTCCGCTCTCTTCTCGTCTGATGTTATCTTCTTTTCTTTCAATTCTCCAAGCTTTTTCTTTAACATACACTTCTCATCAATTTCATATACTGCATTCCCATCAATAATTAACTTTCTGGACATTTTCGTTTTCCTTTCCTCTTCTTATTATTAAGATATGCCCCTGATTACAAAAGGTCTTTAATTCAGTATACGCATGATCCGATTTTTCACACATCTATATTCATGAACAGGAATATATTTTTTCTGCATTTCATATATATGTATCAGTTCAGCTGAAAGTCAGGAGGGTTTATTTTTTTGAAAACACCGACGCCTATGACCCCCTTTGACGAAGCAACTGCTTCCGGACTTCGCATGCTGAAACTTTTCCTTCCTCTTTTCCCGCCAGCTACACAGAGCATGCTTGCCGTCTTCATTAAATTCATCGAACTACAAAATGTTCTTCACCAACAGGCTCCTGTCAGTTATGATGCACTTTCTGCCTGTGACTTTTCTTCTGGACGAGGAATAGAAAGTCTTTTTCAAGACAACATAGATTCTATTTTTGACCATCTGTCACCTTATCTCACATCAGAAGAAAAGCAGCTCTTTTCTACTTTCAAGAACATAAAAGAGATGATGTCTATGGCAGATATGTTTACACAATTCTTTTCATCTGCTCCGCCTTCTGATGAAGAGCCAAAAGACACTATAAACAATAGCTCACCGAAAGGAGATCTTAACAATGGAAAACTGGATGAACCATCCTGCAATGAAAACGATCGATCCACTCAAGCTGGAACTGATCAGGACAGCTGCGAAACAGACGAAGGGAAAATCCGGAAATGAACTTGCCCCGGTCATGCTCGCTCTTATCACAAATGCAAACAGACAGGGACTTCGTTTCAATCCGGATGAAGTTTCATTAATTCTTGAAGTATTAAAAGAAGGTAAAAGCAAAGAAGAACAAAATCAAATTGACCGCATGATGGAAATGACCAAAAATATCTTTCGGAAACATTTTAAATAAAATCAGAATCACGCATCTTCGCCTTTGCAGTCTTATTTCTCTTCTTTTCTCTATACATTTCCATCTGCATCAGTTAAAATACAAAGGATGACTTGTCTGGAAACAGACATTATTTATAAATGGAGAACGATATATGCAGAATATTAAATTAACACTCCAATATGACGGTACACGTTATCTTGGTTGGAAACGCCCGGAAAAAAGACCACAATGATCGCACAGTATCTTATAAAATTGAAAATGTATTAGAAAAAAGTAACAGGAACTCCTGTCACTTTAATTTTTCCGGAGTCCGAACAGAACCGGGAGTTCATGCTCGGAATCTCACAGTCAATTTTCTTACGGAAAGCCAACTGACTCCTGCAGAATTTAAAACTGTTCTGAACCAGTATCTTCCACAGGATATTGCCGTTTTAGATGCAGTATCAACACCCGAACGCTTTCGAGCAGACTTGAATGCACGCGAGATCACTTATGAATATGCCATGGATTTATCACCGATCTATGACCTGTTCCACAAAAACTATCGCGGTCGATTAACTGATCTGTTATCAGATTCATTATTTGATCTGCCACCTGAACAAACAGCAGAACTTCCAAATATTCTTCTTATGGAAACCGCTGCCCACTCATTACTTGGAAAGCATGATTTTAAACATTTCTCTTCGATTCGAAAAAAGAAAGAAACCGAAAAAGAAATAAAAACAATTACTTTTGTCACAGAAGAGTCTACGCTTTATATTCGTATGACAGCCAATGATTTTCTCTATCAGATGGCTCCATTTATTCTGGGAACGCTTTTGGATATCGGCATAGGGAAAAGACCCGTCGAATGTATCAATGCGATCCTGGAAGGAAAGGAAAAGCCTTCTGCATCCTGCGACACAAAAGGCTTGATCCTATACGATATTGTTTATTAATTTTTGAGTAATACGAAAAAGACTCTCAATTTCCATATTACCGAGGTGGTTTTACATTGTCTTAAGTGCAACACTTAAAATATGTTTCGCACAGCGTTGTAAATCTGCTTTGGTAATTTCTTTTCCTTCGTTCACTGCTTCTACGATATCATCCACATTCTGCTGACATCCCGGCATCTGAAGGTCATTTCCTGCTTTAATGCACTGTACACTGCTGGAATGACTATATTTTCCGGATGGTGATACCATTCCCATTTCTGTTGTATCCTGTGAAGTATACCAGTCTGTCATCACAAGACCTTCAAATCCCCACTCATCACGTGCAATATTCTGCAACATATCATAGTTGTTTGCTGAATGAACTCCGTTGATCAGATTATAGGAAGTCATGATTGCATATGGTTGTGCTGTCTTTATAGCTATCTCAAATCCTTTCAGATAGATTTCTCTCAGCGCACGCTCGCTGATATGTGCATTCGTAAACATACGGTTGTCTTCCTGATTATTTCCTGCAAAATGTTTGATTGTTGTTCCCTTTCCTTTTTGAGACTGAACACCTTTCGTCTCTGTAGCAGCACAAAGACCTGTCAATACAGGATCCTCAGAATAGTATTCGAAGTTTCGTCCACAAAGCGGATTACGATGAATATTCATGCCAGGTGCGAGCCATAGATCTACATGTAACTGCTTCATCTCTTCTCCGACAAGCTCTCCCATTCTATGAATCAGATCCATATCCCAGGATTGTGCCAGTGTTGTTGCGATTGGAATGGCAGTACAAGGTATCTCTAAACGAAGCCCTGCCGGTCCATCTGCCTGAATAAGATTCGGCACTTTTCGTGTTTCAAGTAAATTGGAAGTGGTGTCTCCTGCTGCACCCGGCACACAGGAGGATGCTGAACCAATTACATTTCCGTCGCCATTTCTTCTCTCTGTTCCAACACAAAGTTCTGCCATTTCTTCCACGGTAAGCTGCGCTGTCAGTTCATCCAGAGTCGCGTTGCCTGCTTTTACATCTTCCAGCGTCAGAACTTCATCTTTCCTCTTATCCATAAGTGTCCTGCGCATCACTTCATATTCTACAAGTTCTTTCTTAAAGTTCTCTGCCTGAAGCATAATTCTAAACGGAATCGCCGGAACACCGAAATCAAATTCAATATCGAAAATCGGAATCATATGGTGAAGCTCTCTGACTGCAATTGTATCACGCATCAGACGTTTCAGTTGGAGTGTTGTCACCTGCTCATCAAGGTCGATGACTGCCACAGCCTCCGTATTACGTGAACTGTTTCCTACGCGGATCGTATATTCCCCTTCTTCCATAACCCAGGCCGCATCATATGCATCAAAAGATGCCATATCTATCGTTGCAAATGTGATCGTCACGACATCTTTTTCTCCCGGTGCAAGCAATTTAGTCTTAGCAAATCCTGCAAGTTCCTGTGTTGGTTTCTCCATGATTCCATCCGGTGCGGAATAATAAACCTGAACAACTTCTTTTCCAGGATATTTGTCACCAATGTTCGTAACCTCAACTTCAACCTGTACCTGCTTTTCATCTGCTGCTACATTCATTGTTTTTATTTCAAATTCTGTATAGCTTTTTCCATATCCAAAGCAATATAGCGGCATCACACCAAACGTATCAAAATAACGATATCCCACATAGATTCCATCACTGTAATATTCGTCGTCAAGATTTCCATCCCTGTGGCTAAATGTTGCAGATGACGGATAATCTTCATAAGACTTTGCCCATGTATCAGTCAGTTTTCCTGATGGAATCGTCTTGGACGTCAACACATCAGCAACTGCATAACCTCCCATATTTCCTGTCTGTCCCACAAGCATAATTGCCTGTACACCTTCAATTGCCTTCAATGAAGTCAGATCAATGACTCCACCTACATTCAAAAGAACAATACAGTTCTTATAGTGTTCTGTCATAAAACGGATATTCTGAAGTTCTCTGTCGCTGAGATAATAATCTCCCTTCTCTGCCCTGCGGTCTTTTCCCTCTCCGGAATTTCTAGAAATCACATAAATTGCCGCATCCGCTTCTTTTACATCCGCTTCTGTAATCTCCGGCTGTTCCGGTTCCTCAAAAGGAGTCTCGAAGGCATATAGCATCGATGGTTTTCCTGTTTTCTCTGTAAATTCATTTAACTTTTTCGCATACGCTTCCTGCGCATCCGCATAAAGTCTGTCATACTGATCCAGCCAGCCTTCTGTTACAAATTTAAATCCTGCATGCTCAAGCCCTTGTGCAATCGAAATGTTTTCACGTACATTTACATCACCAGATCCTGTTCCACCTTTGATCGTATGTCTTGCTCCTGTTCCGAATAATGCAATCTTCTTTGTACCAGCCTGAAGTGGAAGGACTCCGTCATTTTCCAAAATTACCATACACTCGCCTGCGAGGCGGCGCACTTCTTCCTGATGTTCTATCTCATAATTCTGTATTTCATCTGTTTTTAACGCATCTATCTGTGCCATATACAATTCCTCTTTTCTGTCGATTATTATAATTGTAATAATAGAAACGTCAAATGTCCAGCCCCTAAAAAATGATCTTTTTCACTCTGTCCTCTTACTTCTTATTGTTTTTGTTAATATCCACCATGCCAACTGATTATTTTTCAGAGATATCGATAAATTTCAACAATCCCCCACCTCTTTTCAGGTTGCATGTGAAAATTTTTATGGTATAATTATTCGTATGAACATGGGTATCAGGTTTCGCTATTTCCTGATACCTTTTTCAAATTTGACTAAAGGAAAGAGAGAGATTTTATGCAGTCAAACATTATCGTAACCGCTGTTGTTGTTGTTTATCTTCTTGTTATGTTATTGATCGGTTATCTATCATCTAAGAAGATTGAATCCAACACAGACTTCGTTGTTGCCGGAAGACGACTCGGACCACTCTTGATGGCTGGAACACTTGCTGCTACTGAGATTGGTGGAGGAAGTTCTCTCGGTGTTGTTCAGCAGGGTATGGAAAGTCACGGACTCAGTGCCGCATGGTACATTATCACAATGGGATTTGCTTTTGTGATTCTTACATTCCTTGCACCTAAATTCCGTGCAGCGATGGTTAAAACAGTTCCTGAATATTTCCGCCGTCGTTATGGAAAACCATCAGGAATCATTACATCTTTGATCATGTTCGTTCCATTGATCGGACTGACAGCCGGACAGTTTATCGCATCATCTGTTATTCTGTCTACTATGCTGAATCTGAATTATAAGACAGCCGTTCTGATCGTAGGTATTGTTGTAACAATTTATGCGATCATGGGTGGTCTTTGGAGTGTTACACTTACTGACTTTGTTCAGGTATTCCTGATCGTGATCGGAATGATCATCGCACTTCCATTTGGAATGAATCTTGCCGGTGGATGGGACAATGTTGTAGCTAATGTTCCTGCTGAAACATTTGACATGTTTAAAGGTTATAATGTAATGGATGTTATCAGTTTAACAATCATGTATGTTGCTACATTTACTGTAGGACAGGAAGCTGTATCCAGATATTACGCTGCAAGAGACGGAAAAGCAGCAAGACAGGGATCTGTCCTTGCTGCGATCGTAAACTTTATCTACGCTTTTGTTCCGACACTTATGGGAATCATCGTACTTGCACTGATCAATATGGGCAAATTCAATGCTGCGGACTTCCAGGATGTTGGTGCCCGTTATGCACTTCCGGTTCTTGCTATGGAAGCAATGCCGGCAGTTATCTGCGGATTGTTATTTGCAGGTATCGTATCTGCCACAATGTCAAGTGCTGACTCAGACCTTCTTGGTGCCGGATCGATCTTTGCAAATGATATTTACAAGATTGTGATTAAGCCTAGCGCATCTGATAAAGAGATCATGATCGTAACTCGTGTTACAATGGCAGCTGTAGGTGTTTTTGCTACTCTGATTGCATTATTTAATACTTCAAGTATTGTTACAATCCTGATGTTTGCCTTCACCCTTCGTGCCGCAGGTTCTTTCTTCCCATATGTTCTCGGACATTACTGGAAAGGAGCTTCCCAGGCAGGAACCATGGCTTCTCTGATCGCCGGAACTATTGTTGTAGTATATCTGGAGCATGTTTCCAAAGGAAATCTGTTCGGTCTGCACTTCAATCAGCCGATCGTACCTGGACTGGTTGCTGCGTTGATTGCATTCCTTATCTTCTCACTGGTTATGCCTCCAAAGAAGCAGACAACAGAGCTTGCACCTGAAGAGTAATTTTCAGGAATCATATACTAGACATAAATCTATAAATATACTAAAACTTCTTTTAAAAAAATAGCAGATATAAGAAACAGCAAGGCTACTGCCAAAAGCATTATCATTAAAATGCTTTCCCGACAGTAACCCTGCTGTTTCCATTTTTGTTTGGATTTCTCTTTTTTGTTCAGATTTCTCTTCTTATTTAAATTACTTTATGCTCCAGCCATTTTCTGCTGTGGAATCGCCAGGTGAAAATAATACTTCTGACCGTCCAGTCCGCAAACATTCCGATCCATACTCCCATCGGGCCAAATCCCATTACACGGATCAGAAATACACACAGGCAGAATCTGCATGCCCACATCGTACAGCAGGATGTGATCATAGAAAATTTTGCATCCCCTGCTGCTCTCAATCCATATGCCGGAACAAATGACATAACCCACATAAGTGGCTTTACAATCGTGATCCACATTACCATATGGAAACACATCTTCGCACTCTCCGGTTCCATACCGCCAAGAATCGTAATTGGTTTCGTCAGTGCAAAAACAATCACACAGCTCGCAGCCATAACGATCTCAGCAATCACGCAAAGCTTTTTGATATAATAAACTGCCTCATCCTTCCGGTCAGCTCCCAGACATTGACCTACAATTGTCATCAATCCGATTCCGACTCCGATACCACCGATTCCGTTCAGATTCTCCAGAATGTTCGTCATTGCCTGCGCAGCGATTGCTGTTGTTCCAAGTGTTGATACTGTGGACTGAATCGCCAACTTTCCTAACTGGAACATACTGTTCTCCACACCGGATGGAATTCCTATTCCAAGGATTCTGCGGATCATTCTCCAGTCCGGACGGATTTTCAGATAATCTCGTACCACAATTGGCTGACGATCCAGACGAAGTTCTGCCAATACTACAACCGCACAGAAAATACGTGAAATCAAAGTTGCCAGTGCAGCTCCCGCGACTCCCATATGGAAGCCCCAGATCATAATTGCATTTCCGACAATATTCATCACGTTTGATACCATTGAGATGAGCATCGGATCTCTCGTGTTCTCCTGTGCCCTGAAGATCGATGCCGCTGCATCATACGCCGCAATAAACGGAAATGATAATGCAGTGTAGAAGAAATAGATTTCAGATGCTCTCATAACATCTGCTTCAACTGCTCCAAAAAGTCAGGTGAAGTAACGGTTTCTGAAAAATTAAGACAAATGCGCTGACAGCTACTGATATAAGAGTGATGATAAATAGTACCTGTCGTGCAGACTCATTTGCCCGTTCTTTATTCCCCTGTCCAATGTACTGGGCGCAGACGATCGCACCTCCGGCTGCCAATGCGGAAAATGCCTGAATCACCAATATGTTAATGGAATCCACGAGCGATACTGCTGAGATTGCCGCTGATCCCACATTACTAACCATCATCGTATCCGCGGTACCCATGATGGAATTCAATAACTGTTCCAGTATGATTGGTACTAAAAGAGCCCGGATCATCTTGTTGCTGAACATATGTTGTTGATTTATGTTCGCGTTCATTTATACTCCCCCTGATCTTGTTACTACTTAGATTGTCTTTTTACATTACGACTTAGTATACACCCGACAAATGTAAAATTTCTATACTTTAACCTGTTTCTATTTGAGTACAATTAAATATAACTAGAGACAAGATCTTCATGCCAGACATTTTAAGTCTGCATGAAGATCTTGTCTCTTACTCTTTATTAACTATTCTGCCTATTCCAGAATGGTTGTCTCCTCAACTTTATCTGCCTGAGCTTCTTTCTTCTCTGTAAGCTTTTTAATTCCCTGAATTGCTACGATTACTCCAAGGATAAGAAGCAGAACAGCAAAGATCAGCTGTAATGTATTTCCAAGGCTCAGACCTGTTGTCATAAACTGACCTCCCAGTTTACAGATTGTCATTCCAAGTGCTGTAAATGTTACCGCCATCATAAAGATCATTGGGATCCAAAGCATTGCTCCCTGGCGTTTTGTCTTCTTAAGGAATACTGCACATGCAATCAGTGCAAGTACTGACAGAAGCTGGTTTGCTGATCCAAACAGTGGCCAGATTTCTGCATATCCAACCTTTGCAAGTAAGTATGCAAGTACGAGTGTAATAACTGTTGAGAAATATTTATTGGTTGCTACTTTCTTGTACAATGGCAGATGATCCATATCTGTGTCATCATCGATAAAGAATTCCTGGAAAGAAAGTCTTCCGACACGTGCAACGGAATCAAGTGATGTCAATGCAAATGCTGATACTGCAAGGTTGATCAGTGTAAATACAAGTGAATGCGGTAAGCCGATCACTTCAAGGAAGTTTGCAATTGCTCCTGCAAAAATCTGTGGCTGTGTTGTCAGTCCCTGTGCTGCTGCCTCGCCATCAGCGAAGGAAGCAACTGCGATCAGTGCGATTACAGCAAGCATACTTTCCATGATCATTGCTCCGTAAGATACAGGGAGCATGTTCTTCTCACTCTTAATCTGCTTAGAAGCAGTTCCTGAAGATACCAATGAATGGAATCCGGATACAGCTCCACACGCAATTGTTACAAACAGGATTGGGAACATATAACTTCCATCAACATTGAAGCTTGTAAAAGCTTTCAGATTACAGGATGGATTTGCTACAAATACTCCGACAACTGCTGCTGCAATCATAAAGATCAGCAAGTAACACATACGTGCGATACGGTCTGGTGTATCTTTAAGTCCTTCACGGTCAGGATTTTCACCGATCCCTTCGAGAAGAAGACGGATCGCCTGTTCTACTTTTGCTTTGTCTACCATAAAAAATGACAACCTCCTTGAAATATAAATAAAAATTTACGATACCATGGAGATTGTCTTTTTTTGTCGAGGTAATACTGTGATTTATAAAAGCAAAAAGATATCTCCAATTGTGATAGAACGTATGTCGAAAAACGTATCCCTACACAATATGAGATATCCTCTTATATTGTCGCAACGGGTGCGGACTCTATACCGTAAGACGTACTTTTCGTTTCAGCGACAACTCCCCATTCGCTGAACACTTGACGCATAAAGTCCTATTTTGCATATCATTCATTTCGAGTTTAGTATAGCATATATGCATGAGATATAAAAGATAAAATTTATCGAAAAAAGGCATCATTTTACAGCAAACTGATAAAAAAAAGACAATATTCGATGGAAAAAGATAAACCTTGACGGCAAGGGCTGGCTGTGGTAGCATAGAGTTACTTTATAGAAAAAAGAGATTCGCAGATTACGGACCGATCAGGGATAACGACTGTGTGCATTTTTTTGTGCGCGGTTGTTGTCCCTTTTTTTGTATGTTTTTAATGCAGGAGGGAACGCATATGTATTTGATGATCGATAATTATGATTCATTTGTATATAATCTCAAGGCTTACTTTGAGGAACTGGGACGGAAGATCCTGGTGCGGCGCAGTGACCAGATCACGATGGAGGAGATTGAGGAAATGAACCCGGAGGGGATCATCCTTTCCCCGGGACCGAAGCGTCCGTGGGATGCGGCTGTGTGTGTGGAGGCAGTCAGGAGATTTCAGGGAAGGATTCCGATCCTCGGAGTCTGCCTTGGACATCAGGTGCTTGGATTCTGCAGCGGTGCGTCTGTCCACAAGGGGGAGCGTCCGATGCATGGTAAGGTTACACCGCTCCACAACCAGGGAACGGGAGTTTTTGGCGGGCTTCCTGAGAAGTTTCGTGTGACGAGATATCATTCTCTGATCGTAGATAAGGAAAGTGTTCCATCAGAATGGCAGGTGGACGCTGTGGCAGAGGATGGAGCTGTTATGGGAATCTCTCATAAGACACTGCCTTTGTACGGCGTGCAGTTCCACCCGGAGGCAGTTCTTACGGAGTATGGACATGAGATCCTTGAGAATTTCTGCCGGATCGCGGAGAGCGTGTGAGGATAGTATTATTATAAGAAATAACGGGATCGTGGTGATCGAATAGAAGGAGAAAAAAATATGTACCATAAACAACGACAGATCAAAAAATTAACTACATATATACCGGTGGCAGAAACTTTCCGCGCGCTGGCATCGGAGCAGGATTGTGTATTCCTGGATTCTTCTCTGGTCAATGACCTTGGAAGATTTTCCATTATTGGAGCCTGCCCGTACCTCAAACTGGTGAAGGACGGGGAGAAATTTTTTATCAATGAAAAAGAAGAGACAGGGATCACCTTTGAAGATTATCTGCGAAACTACCTGAGAGACCATGTCGATCAGAATGAGAGCGAGCTTCCGCTGGTCTCCGGCGCAGTGGGATATTTTTCTTATGATTATGGGCGCAAACTGCAGGGCGTTCCGTCCGGGGAAAAAGACCTCGTGGAGATCCCGGATGCCGTGCTGACCTTTTATGATGTTTATCTCATTGAGGACTGTCATCAGAAAGAAACATATCTGGTCGCAAATGGGATTACAGCGGATGCTTCTGAGAAGATCCAGGAAATGGAGCAGAAAATCCGGCAGCGGACAGAAAGAAAAGAAGAACAGAAAGTTCCTCACAATATCATCGTAACACCGAACTTCGAAAAAGAAGAATACAAAAAAGCCGTGGACGACATGATCCACTACATTATAGAAGGAGATATCTACATCACAAACATGACACAGCAGCTCACCATCGAGAGCGATAAGGCTCCACTGGATGTTTTTTATGAACCTTCGCAAAACAACCGTCACCGTTCGGCGGGTACATGGATCATGGCGATTTCCAGATCGTCTGTGCTTCTCCGGAACGTTTCCTCAAGATGAAAAAAGGTCACGCAACACAAGACCGATCAAAGGTACACGAAAAAGAGGCGCGACTCTGGAAGAAGACCTTCTGATGCGTACCGAACTGGAAAACTCTGAGAAGGACAAGAGTGAACTCCTGATGATCGTCGATCTGGAACGAAATGACCTGAATCGGGTGTGTAAACCGGGCAGTGTGAAGGTGACAGAACTTTTTACAGTAGAAGAATACGCGACTGTTTTTCACCTCGTCTCTGACATCGAGGGAGCTCTGGAAGAGGGCAAAAACTTTGTAGACCTTCTGGAAGCAGCATTTCCAGGCGGGTCGATCACAGGGGCTCCGAAATATCGTGCGATGGAGATCATAGATGAACTTGAACATGGGAAGAGAAATCTGTATACTGGATCTATAGGATATCTGACCCTGGATGGAGACTGTGATTTCAACATCGTGATCCGCACTGCCCTTCACAAAGACGGGAAATATTTCCTCGGCGCAGGCGGCGGCATCACAGCGGAATCTGATCTGGAGTTTGAGTATGAGGAGACGCTCCAGAAAGCGAAGGCGATTCTGGAAGCGTTAAGATAAAAAAGTATGGGGGAACGGTATGGACATTAAATTAGATGAGGGGTTCCAGTTCGGACTGGGTGCATTTGAGACGATTGCAGTAGAAGAGGGAAGACCGATCTTGCTTGACCGTCATCTGAGGAGACTTGAGAGGGCGGCAGCGTTTTTTGGATTTGGCCCGGCTTCTGTGCGGGGTGTCACAGAAGAAGCGGTTCACAAATTTATCGCAGATCAGAGTGAAGAGGAAACACGGCACGGAGCGGTAAAGGTCGTTCTTTCCGGCGAAAACGTGCTCTTTCAGATGCGAGGCAATCCATATACAGAAGAAAAATATCTCCGGGGATTCGTAGCTGATATCAGTAAGGTGAAACGAAATGAAACCTCTCAGCTTGTGTACCACAAGACCCTGAACTATGGCGACTGCATCCTCGAAAAAAGAGCCGCCACAGCAGCCGGGATCCAGGAGAGAGTTTTTCTGAACACCAAAGGGCAGATCTGCGAGGGCGCGGTCAGCAATATTTTCTTTGTCCGCAAAAACAAGATCTACACTCCACAGCTTTCCTGCGGGCTCCTTCCGGGCATCCTGCGGGAATATGTTCTTGAGAACTTCGAAGTAAACGAAACGGTGATCTACCCGGAAGAACTGATGTATTATGACGAATGTTTCGTGACAAATTCCCTCATGGGAGTCATGCCCGTCCGCCAGCTCGGGAACATCTGCTTCCCCCACAGAACCAGAGCCGACGAAGTCCGGACCCTATACGAAAGCCAGAAAATGTCCCTGTAAGGAGGGGCATTTTTTGTGTACAAAAGTTCACACAAAAAAATAGATAAAACAACTTGACATTAAAAAATCATATTTGTATAATATCAAAAGTTAGGATGCGAACTAATTTAAGGAATCGGTGAAAGGGGGAACTCGCTGTTTCGATGAAAGAAACGGAAGAAAAACTGACAAATATGCACGTGGGAAGGCTGATCCATATGATGTCGCATCAGATGAAGCGGGATTCCAACAGTGTGGCATCGGCGATCGAGAACGATGAGCTGACGATCATGCAGAAACATGTGCTGAAATTTGTTCTTCTGGAGTCTCTCCACAGAGACCTTTATCAGAAGGATATTGAAGAAGAATTTCAGATCAGGAAATCCACAGTCACAGGGATCCTCAAACTCATGGAGAAACATGGGTATATTTACAGAGAAAAGTGTAAAGAAGGATGCCAGGCTGAAACGGATCGTTCCGACTGCGAAAGCAGAAGAGATGCGGCCGAAGATCCTGGAACATATCCAGAAAACAGAGGCAAGGCTGATCGAAGGGATAGCCCCGGAGGATGTTCTGATCTGCAAAAAAGGCATTGGGACAGATGCTGTGTAATCTGTCAGAAATGAATAAGGAGGAAAATCAAAAAGATGAATAAGACACTTTTTAAATCCATCAGAGAATACAAGAAGCAGTCCATGCTGGCTCCGATCCTTGTCATCCTCGAAGTACTGATGGAAGTGCTCATTCCTCTGGAGATGGCAAAGATCATCGACGTTGGTATCGCCAACGGTGATCTGGGATACATCGTACAGAGGGGGATCATCCTGGTCGCAATGGCGATGCTCGCGCTGTTTTTTGGCGTGCAGGCCGGAAATATGGCAGCAGTTGCAGCGGCAGGATATGCGAAAAATCTTCGTCACGATATTTTTTATAAGGTACAGGATTTTTCATTCAAAAACATTGACCATTTTTCCACATCCGGTCTGGTCACACGAATGACGACCGATATCACAAACGTACAGATGGCATACATGATGAGTATCCGTCTTCTGGCGAGAGCTCCGATCATGGTGATCTTATCCTGGGTCATGACACTTTTGATCAATGTCAAGATCGCACTTCTGTTCCTGGTCGTGATCCCGGTTCTCGGCGGCGCACTGATGTACATTGCAAAAAAAGCACATCCGCATTTTATCAAAGTATTTGACGAGTACGATGAGCTGAACAATTCCGTTCAGGAAAACGTCAACGCTGCCCGTGTAGTGAAAGCTTTTGTAAGAGAAGATTATGAGGTAAATAAATTCCATGGGGTATCCAAATACGTTTATACCCTGTTCACAAAGGCTGAAAAGATCGTTGCATGGAATGCGCCGACCATGCAGTTTATGATGTATGCGGTCGTTCTTCTGATCGCTGTGATCGGTGGACGCAGTATTGTGTTTGGAACCATGGAGACAGGTGAGCTGACAAGTGTGATCGTCTATGCACTGCAGATCCTGATGTCTCTGAATATGGTAACTTTTGTATTTGTCATGATCATGATCGCAGAGGCTTCTACAGACCGTATCACAGAGGTTCTTAATGAAGTGCCTGAGATGCAGGACAGATCTGATGCAGTCAGAGAAGTCCCGAGCGGCGATATCGTTTTTGACCATGTAAACTTCAGCTATGCCGGAGAGGGCGGAAATCTTTCGCTGAAAGATGTAAACCTTCATATTAAATCCGGACAGACAGTCGGAATCATCGGTGGAACAGGAAGTGCCAAATCCACACTGGTTCAGATGATCCCGAGACTTTACGATGTCACCGGCGGTGCAGTCAAAGTTGGCGGGATCGATGTAAGAGACTACAACCTGGAAGTGCTCCGTGATCAGGTATCCATGGTGCTCCAGAAAAACGTCCTTTTCTCTGGTTCCATCTACGAAAACATCCGTTGGGGTGATGAGCATGCTTCTGACGAAGAAGTAAGACGTGTATGTAAGCTGGCGCAGGCAGATGGTTTCGTTACAGAATTCCCGAATGGCTACGATACCATGATCGTTCAGGGTGGAAATAACGTTTCCGGTGGCCAGAAACAGCGACTCTGTATCGCACGTGCTCTTCTGAAAAAACCGAAGATCCTGATCCTTGACGATTCTACCAGTGCGGTAGATACCAAGACAGATGCCCTGATCCGTAAAGCTTTCCGCGAGGAGATCCCGGATACGACCAAGATCATCATTGCACAGCGTGTTTCTTCTATAGAAGATGCGGACCAGATCATTGTTCTGGATGGCGGCCAGATTGTCGGAGTGGGAACTTCCGAAGAACTTCTGAAGACAAATGAAATTTACAGAGAAGTATACGAATCTCAGGTGAAGGGAGGCGAAGAGGATGAGTAATAACAGCAAAAATAAAAAACCGCGAATGACAAAGAAAGATCTGCAGACAGCAAAGCGTCTTATGAAATATATGACAGGAAAATACAAATTTCAGTTTATCCTTGTATTTTTCTGTATCCTGATCAGTGCGGTGGCAACAACAGCAGTTTCTCTTTCTCTGAGATATCTTCTGGATGATTTTATCCTTCCTCTGATTGGACAGAAGAGCCCGGATTTCGCCGGACTTTATAAGGCGCTGACGGTTCTTGGATGTGTCTTCCTGGCAGGTGTTGCTGCGACTTTTATCTATACAAGGATGATGGTATATATCGGACAGGGCGTCTTAAAGAGAGTGCGAGACGATATGTTTGAACATATGCAGACTCTGCCGATCCGCTATTTTGACCAGAATACAAACGGTTCGATCATGAGTCTTTATACGAATGATACGGATACCCTGAGACAGATGATCAGCCAGGCGATCCCGCAGGCGTTGATGGCACTGTTTACGATTGTCGTTACCTTTATTTCCATGCTGGTTCTGAGCCCGCTGCTCACGATCCTGGCGGTTTTGATCATTTTCCTGATGCTGTTTGTCACAGGAAAGATCGGTGCAAAGAGTGGAAAATACTTCGTTCGACAGCAGATGTCCCTCGCAGATGTGACAGGTTTTGTCGAAGAGCGTATGAACGGACAGCGTGTTGTCAAAGTTTTTAACCATGAAAAGAAATCCGAAGAGGAATTTGACAAACTGAACGAGGCTCTTTTTGAGAGTGCGGCACAGGCGAACAAATACGGTAACATGATGGGACCGGTCATCGGAAACATCGGAAACCTGCAGTTTGTCCTGACAGCAGTTCTCGGCGGGATCCTTTCCGTTGCAGGAGTTGGGGGGATCACACTTGGTGTCATGGCTTCCTACCTGCAGTTTACCAAGAGCTTTACACAGCCGTTCATGCAGGTGGCACAGCAGTTTAACTCCATCGTCATGGCACTTGCCGGTGCAGAGCGTATCTTTAACCTGATCGATGAGAAGCCGGAGGATGACGAAGGTTATGTAACTCTCGTCAATGCGAAAAAAGATGCCAACGGAAACATCACAGAGTGCAAGGAGAGAACGGGCATGTGGGCATGGAAACATCCGCATTCCGCAGACGGTTCTGTATCTTACACAGAGCTCAAAGGTGATGTAAGGTTCGAAGATGTAACTTTTGGCTACAATGAGGACAAAACCATCCTCCACGACATCAGCCTCTATGCAAAACCGGGTCAGAAACTTGCATTCGTAGGTTCTACCGGAGCAGGAAAAACAACGATCACCAACCTGATCAACCGTTTCTACGATATCCAGGATGGAAAGATCCGTTATGATGGAATCAATATCACAAAGATCAAAAAAGACGACCTGAGACATTCCCTCGGTATCGTTCTTCAGGATACACACCTGTTTACCGGAACGATCCGTGACAACATCCGTTACGGTAAGCTGGATGCGACAGATGAGGAAATCTATGCAGCAGCAAAACTTGCCCATGCAGATCAGTTTATCCAGATGCTTCCGAAGGGATATGATACCATGTTAAGTGGTGACGGCGAGGAATTATCCCAGGGGCAGAGACAGCTTCTCTCCATTGCCAGGGCAGCCGTTGCAGACCCGCCGGTACTCATTCTTGATGAGGCAACTTCAAGCATCGATACCCGTACAGAGAGCATTGTTCAGCAGGGTATGGACAACCTGATGAAAGGCCGTACCGTATTTGTTATCGCCCACAGACTTTCTACAATCCGAAACAGCGATGCGATCATTGTTCTGGAACACGGAAAGATCATCGAGAGAGGTGACCATAAGGATCTGATCAAGCAGAAAGGTACTTATTATCAGCTTTACACAGGAAAGCTGGAACTTTCATAAAAAAAATAAAAGATCATCCTACGACAAAGAGAAATGGCAGACGTTCTGTTCACGCAGGGCCGATGCCATTTCTTTTTTGTTTTATGAAACAGAAACGAAAACGATTTCATATATTATGCACAAAAAGACATTGAAAATATTATATAAAACGCCAGTTTACAAATATACGACAAGAAATATAATAAAATTAATGAAAACGATTACATATTAATATAAAAGGGAGAAATGAAAGATCTATGAAACCAAAAGCTGTTTTTCTGGATATTGATGGAACACTGACAGAGCCGGGAACCAATGTGCCTCCGGCTTCTGCCCTGGAAGCGATCAGGAGGGCACAGGAAGCAGGAAATTATGTTTTTCTCTGCACAGGACGCAATTATGCAATGCTGTCTCCACTTCTGAAATACGGATTTGACGGAGTTGTGGCAAGCTCCGGTGGTTATGTGGCGTGCAGGGACGAGGTAATCTACGACAGCCCGATGACAGACGAGGAGCGTGACCGCATGAGCCGGCTTCTGAAAGAAAACGGGATCTTCCGGACGATCGAGTGCGTGGAGGGAGCTTTTACAGATGACGGCTTCAAGAACTTCCTCAGGGAACATGCAAACGAAGGGGAAAACAGTGAAATGCTCCGCTGGCAGGAACAGATCGAGAAGGATCTGAATATCTTACCAATGGAAGCCTACAAGGGTCAGGCGGTATACAAGATGGTCGTTATGAGTCCGTCCATGGAAAGTCTTGAGATCTGCCGGGAAGAACTGAAGGATGATTTTTCCTTCTGTATCCAGGAGCCGAGAGGCGGGTTTGTAAACGGCGAGATCATAAGCCGCAGATTTGACAAAGGAACCGGCGTGCTGAAAGTATGTGAACATCTGGGGATTCCCCTGGAAGATTCGGTCGGCTTCGGCGACAGTATGAATGACAAGGAAATGCTGGAAGTCGCAGGATTAAGTGTCTGCATGGAAAACGGCAGTGCGGAGATGAAGAAGATCGCCGACGTGATCTGCCCGTCCGTGACAGAAGATGGAATAAAAAAAGCATTTGAAAAATATCATTTAATGTAGTGCTTTTATGCGGTCCTTCAAAGACTGCAAACAGGAGGTGAAAACGATTACAGAAATATACACAAAAATGACCTTTGATGTTTGGCTGAAATGCCGGTTTACAAATGAAACAAAAAGGGTTATATTAAAGATACGAAATGTAAACGATTTCACACAAGAGCGCAAAGTAAAAACAAAGGAAAGAGGGAGAGAAAATGGCAATGGATTATGCAAAGTGTGCAAAAGAAATCTTTGATACCGTTGGCGGCAGATCCAATCTTGTAAGTGCGGCACATTGTGCAACGAGACTGCGTCTGGTAACGGTAGACAACAGCAAGATCGATATGAAGAAACTTGAGAACATCGATGGTGTGAAAGGTGTTTTCAGTAACAACGGACAGCTTCAGCTCATCATCGGAACCGGCACAGTAAATAAGGTATACGATGAATTCCTCAAGGTCAGCGGAATGACAGCAGCGACCAAAGAAGAGGTGAAGGCAGCAGCGGCAGCGAAACAGCCGGTATTTAAACGAATGATCAAGGCACTGGGAGATGTTTTCGTGCCGATCCTTCCGGCGATCGTAGCATCTGGTCTTATGATGGGACTGGTAGAGGCACTTGGTAAGGCAATGCCTGCATTTGCAGGAAGCGACTGGTACGGGATCCTCGACCTGTTTTCAAACACAGCATTTACCTTCCTGCCGATCCTGATCGCAGTATCTGCGGCAAGAGTATTCGGCGGAAATATTTTCCTAGGTGCAGTCATCGGTATGATCATGATCCACCCGAACCTTATCAACGCATGGTCTGTAGCATCTATGGATGCAGCTGACATCCCGGTATGGCATCTGTTTGGATTTTCCATCAGACAGGTTGGATATCAGGGTCATGTAATTCCTGTTATCATCGCAGTATGGATCATGTGCAAGCTGGAGAACTGGCTGCATAAACATGTTCCGGAGATGATTGACCTTTTTGTAACGCCACTTTGTACCGTACTGATCACAGGTTTCCTTACCATCGGACTGATCGGACCGGTATTCTCCACAGCAGAAACTTATGTACTTGAATTTGCGTCCTGGATCATCACAGTAGGACACGGAATCGGAGCAATGATCATGGGTGCGATCTATCCGCTCACAGTAGTCTGCGGTATCCACCACATGTACAATGTAATTGAAGCAGGTATGCTTGCTTCTGACGGGCTGAATATCTGGATGCCGATCGCATCCGCAGCAAACTTTGCACAGGGAGCTGCCTGCCTCGCAGTCGGCCTCAAAGCAAGAAACTACAAGACAAAATCAATCTCCATCCCGTCTGCATTATCCGCAGCACTTGGAATTACAGAGCCGGCGATCTTCGGTGTAAACCTTCGTTTCATGAAACCTCTTGTATGTGGTATGGCAGGTGGTGCCGTTGGAGCCCTGCTTGGATCCATTTTCCACATTGGAGCAACTTCTTACGGAGTTACAGGAATCCCGGGATTCCTTACCACACTGGATTATTCCGCACAGTATGCGATCATGCTGGCAGTTTCCTTCGCAGTAGCATTCGCACTGACCTGGTTCACCTGGAAAGAAGACCCGGAAGATGCCAAAGTGACAGCAGCAAAAACAGATGACGCTCCGGCAGCAGAGCCGACAGCAACAGAAGAGACAGCAGAAGAAGTAACGGTAGACGGTACAGCAAAGAAACTGTATGCACCGATCCAGGGAACCATTGTTCCGAGAAATGAGATCCCGGATGATACGTTTGCAGCAGGCGTTCTCGGTGACGGTGTCGGAATCGACCCGGAAGAAGGCGTTGTTGTGGCTCCGTTTGACGGCGAGATCTCTTCTGTAACAGATACAAAACATGCAATCGGTATCACAGGACCGGCAGATATGGAAGTCCTGATCCATGTAGGTGTTGATACCGTAAACATGAAAGGTGACGGATTTGAGCTTCTGGTAGAAGAAGGACAGAAAGTCAAAGCAGGCCAGAAGCTGATGACTTTTGACATCGCAAAGATCAAAGCAGCCGGATACAGCCCGGTAGCGGCAGTGCTTCTGACAAACAGTGATGATTATCCGGAATTCAAAGTAGTAAAAACAGGAAAGACCCAGAGACTGGAAGAAGTCTTTACCGTATAAAATTAAATAATAAGTAAGAGAAGGCACTGTCAGATTCCTGGATTAGATCCGTATTTGACAGTGCCTTTTTTTTATGAAACGTGGTAACAAAAGCAAAATTGTGTTATACTACAGCAAAGGGGAAAAAGCATGAATATAAGTGAAATAGCAAAATTATCAGGTGTGTCCAGTGCGGCAGTTTCCCGTTACTTTAACAACGGATATATTTCAGAAGAGAAGAAAGAGGCGATCCGCAAAGTTGTAGAGCAGACAGGCTATCGCCCTTCCATCCAGGCACAGACACTCCGTACCAAAAAAATCAAAAATGATCGGTGTGATCGTACCAAAGATCGCAATCCGCATCCATAGGCAAGATCGTAGAAGGAAGTTCTCTCTGTACTGAATGAGAGCGGTTATCAGATGCTCCTCGCGGTGACACAGAACGATCCGAAGAAAGAACTGGAATATCTTTCTGCTTTTAACGACAAGCAGGTGGACGGCGTGATCCTCGCTGCGACAGTAGTGACCGCCGAGCATAAGAAGATCCTTAAGAACCTGTCTGTACCGGTGATCCTGGTAGGACAGCAGTATTCCGGCCATTGCTGTGTGTATCATGATGATTATCACGCTACCAGAGATCTCACAGAAGCCGTTCTCGATATGGGAAGGAAAAATCCGGGATATATCAGCGCGATCATGCAGGACAAGGCAGTTGGCGCAGAACGTTTTGGCGTTATGA